>ERZ795052.1157-NODE-1157-length-37137-cov-101.613721_pt1 | contig 37137 bp, 29 predicted proteins | sample MGYA00375136_ERZ795052 | MGnify/ENA primary metagenome ERZ795052 (study PRJEB30181, sample SAMN05720156) | activated sludge metagenome | isolation source: Anaerobic digester | place: Japan | collected 2015-05-26 ... | reverse complement strand
TCGAGGTCAATATGGACGATATAACGCCTTTTTTGACAGCTGGAAAACTGAGCACCTGGTAACCGCATCATTTTCCCCTGATTTTAAAGACTTAATATTTTCGAATCACACCGGCTACCCGGCCGATGATCCGGACTTCCTTAACTTCAATCGGCTTAAAGGCCGGATTTTCTGGAACCAGCAGCACCCGGTCTTTTTCCCGGCGGAGGCGTTTTAGAGTTACTGTGCCATCTTCAAGAAGAGCCACGACCATCTCGCCCGAATTAGCTGTCTCCGTCCTTTCTATGACCACTAAATCACCGTCATCAATGTAGGCATCAATCATGCTTTTACCGGTCACTTTCAGGCAGAAAAGATTGCCACTTTTCCGCCCGGCGAACCAGGCCGGGATCTCCACGCTCTCACCTAAGGTATCAAACATCTCACGCGGGCTGCCGGCTGGAACCAGGCCAACTAAGGGAAGGCGGACCTGATTGACCGCATCCGGCAGATAAGTGAGCCGCAGCTCGCCGCCTTCTCTCCTTAAGTAACCTTTCTTTTCCAGGCTGAGGAGGTGTTTAAAAACAGCCGAGGGGTTGGCGAGGCCGGTCATCTGCCCTATTTCCCTCACCGTTGGGGCATAGCCATGGTCAAGGATAAAATCCTGGATTTTATCCAGAATTTCCTTCTGCCTTCGAGTCAGTGTCCTTTTAATTCTGTTAACCATTTTGTTCACCATTTATAAAATAATCCCGGCCAGCGCCTTTGTCAAGAGAAAATTTCATTGTTGACGACGGTCTCATGGCCGCGCTGGAGATAATGGTAGGAGAGGCAGAGATAATGCTGAGGATCGAACAAATAGCGATGCAGGATCACCGGCTATAAATTCATAAAAAAACAAATAGTTGCCGGCAGCAAGGATGTCCCCTTGCTATGATAATACCACAAGCGAGATTACCCCGGCCTGCTGGGCCGAGATTTTTATTTGCGGACCGAGGCAAGATCCTTATTTACTCGCTGAGGGGTCAACTACCCTGCCCATAAAAAGAATATTGCCGGTAGTTCTGTCCTGAATAATAAAGATAAATGGATGGTCAGCTCTAAAAATCAATTTTTTCACAACCATGGTTACCCCAACGACCAGACCGGTAGCTGCAGCCGCTTCTGTCCCCTCTTCATTGACCTCAACAAAGGCCTGATGAATTACCTCGCTCAGATAAAAATCCCGCCGCCCATTGATCCCGGAAAAATCTGCTTCGGTCGGGGAAAAGGCGGTGGGCATGCCCATTCTGCCCAGGATGCCCTTTTTCCCGCCCATCATGTATTTAGTTTCAAATTTGAATTTCGGTAGATAAATATCAATCTTTTCAGATCTCAACTGTTTTTTATACTCGCTTAGCTTCTCGGCCGTGAGGCCCGGCTCAAGGCTTGTCAGGTCATTTTTAGGCAGGAGAACCAGCATGGATATCTCCTGGCCAGCGTAAGGAAGCTCTACCAGTTGCAGCTCGTCATTTTCCAGATAGTTGAATCGTTTCTCCCTGATGGACATCATCGGCACTTTAACTTTCTTCTCCGGGGTGACCATGAATTCTTCCTCTCTGGTGTTGCCCGGAGGGAACTGATTTTCCCAATTGCCCTTAAAATAAATGGCGTTGGTCAGAACCAGGCGGGTTAGCTGGTTAAGAACGCCAGGCGGAATTAAATCCTTAATTCTGTTATTGGTCTGTTCTTCAACCCAGTGGTTTATTATAAGGCGTGAATTCTCAGTTTCCCGGGCAAAATCCAGATCAGACACCTTCCCGCCGTAATATTTTTCAACCGTGTTAACATATTCAGTTAAAAGCGGATAGCCTTTCTGCGCCCAGAGAGCATTGGCCGTGTGTAGTTCATATTTTTTGTCCTCTTTATTAATCAGGTTGATAATCCCGGCAAATTCCTCTCTCATCACCTTGAGACTCTCAGGATAATGAAAAACCTGCTTGATTTCCCGGGCGGTTTGACCTCTGGCTCCTTCATAGGTCATGGCCATGGCTGTCGACAGGCTAAAAGGTGAAAAGAAAATATTGCCTTCGCTGTCTTTAAGGTTCAAATAAAGATCAAAGGCGAATTGATTGGTAGCCGAAGCTATAATGTTCTCTTCATTCCGGAAAAGCTCCTCTTCACCCATCTGACTCTCCTCGTTGACTAATTCGCTTTTAATTTTATGATTCACCGAACCTCCAGCTGAACAAAATATTGTCCCGGCAATCAGCAAAGGGGTAAAAGCCAGCTTCCAGGTCAGTTTAGACCAATTTTTCACCTCTTGCCTCCTCTTATCTCGCTTGTTAGTATATCAGGTTTCGTCGTTTTCCTGAAAGTTTAGTTTTCTCCATCGTTTGTCCTGTCCTTTAATTGTTTCCTTTAGTTGTTATATAATTTTTGCAATTGGTAAATCTTTATTTTTTAAATCAAAAATTTTTTATTTAACTTTAAGACGGAGGTAAACAGGGAATTGCGATTAAGAAGTAGAAGCTGTGCTTTTTTGTTTGGTCTGCTTTTAGTCGGATCTGCTTATTCTCAGTCCATAAGCCTTTCCTCCTATGTTTCCCAGGAAAAGACAAAGGATGAAGAGCCAATCGTCACCGTCAAAGTCCTCCCGCTTGAGCGGCCGGTTCGCCCTGGCCAGGTTTTTGAACTCTCGCTTGAGCTCCATATTTTACCTGGTTTTCATATAAATTCAGAAAAGCCAGGCGACGAGCTGCTCGTTCCAACTTCTATCGAGCTCGAGAACAAAGAGACCTTTGAAATTAAAGAAATAATTTTCCCTGAGCCCCAGGTTAAAAAATTCAAATTCGCCACTAAGCCTTTGTCTGTTTATGAAGGCCAGGTCAAGGTCAAACTTAAAATTGAATTAAAGCCGACGGTCAAAGAAAGTACCGTTGAACTGGCAGGAAAAGTTCGTTATCAGGCGTGTAACGATGAAGCCTGTCTCCGCCCGACCCGCCTGCCGTTTAAAGCAACCCTTCAGGTGGCAGGAAATACCAGCTCAAATCGCAGATAAAATTGACCGCCCGGGTGGCCATCAAAAGGGCCTTAATTATAGGTAGCAGAAGATTTTTGCTGATTTGTCAAATGCTCGCTAATCTGAGATAATGCATTTTTAAATGAAAGGAAATAAGATGAAAAAATCATTTTCTCTGTCCTTGACTCTGGTTCTGCTCGCCAGTCTGCTCATTGTTTGTTCTGGGAGCAGTTCTACTTCACAGCTGACCATCTCACCGGCCAAGCCCAAGCCAGGAGACACCATAACCTTCTCTTATGTGCCAGCTGACAAGCAGTTTCAAAGCAACAACCAATTTATCCTTTATGTTTATTCTTTTTCCAAGGAATTACCCTCAGTTACTCCCGTTAAGCTGGTCAAATCTGGCAAAAAATGGACTGGCAGCTGTTCAATCGATCAAACTGCCTTTGGCCTGGCAGCCAAGGTTAAACTGGATGAAAAAAATGAGGATACGAATAATGGCCAGGGATACTTTTTCCCTCTTTATAATGCCTCCGGTCAGATTATTCCCGGTTACAAGGCTGGCCTGGCCCTGGCTTATACCTCCTGGGGTCAGCTAATCGGAGTGGAACAGGACTTGAAAAAGGCTTTGCAGTTGACTGAAGAAGATTTCCAGGCTAACCCCTCCATCAAAAAAGACTTCGTCAACAGTTACCTTCGGCTCCTTCAATCTGAGAAGCCAGAAGACTGGGAAAAGAAAGCACAAGCTTTTCTGGACGAAGTTTCCAATCTGCCGGAACTTGATGATTCAGCTCTGAGCACCATTTATGGTTATTATGCTCAGCTTGGAAATCAAGAAAAAGCTATGGCTATTTATCAGCAGGCCCAGAAAAACCCCAAAGGCGACTTTTTCCAGGTTCAGGCCCTGATGCAATTCCAAACCATTCAGGATCCTAAAGCCAGGATTGATTTTCTGGCCAGATTTAAAGAAGAATTTCCTGATTCAAAATATATTGAATCGATTGTCGGCATGATGACCCAATCCATGATCCGGGAGAATAAGCTGGAAGAAGCCGAGCTATTCCTTGAGGACAACCGGGATAAAGCTCAGCCCTATTACTTCTATGTCATTGCTTCTCAGGCCAGTCAGAATCCAGACCAGATTGAACTGGCTTTAAAGGCCATTGATCAGGGTATTGGTCTGGCCAGGGAGCAGCTCAGTCAGCCTGACAGGTTTAAACCTGGCTACTACACCGAGGAAGACTGGAGCCAGGATCTGGAGAAAAATCTCATGCCCATGTTCCTCGGCCTGAAAGGCCAGTTGTTAATGAAAAAGGGCCAGACCAGTGAGGCTCTGCCGCTTTTGAAACAGGCTTTTGAATTGAGCCAGGGCAAGGACTCAAAACTTACGGCTAACTATGCTCGGGCTCTTCTGGCCAATCAGGATTTTGCTCAGGCTACTTCAGTAATTGAGCAATATGGCCGGGAAGGGTTTATTAACCCAGAGTTAACTGACCTTCTCAAGCAGGCTTATCTTGGTCTTCACCAATCAGAAGAAGGCTGGGATAAGTATCTAAGCGAACTTAAGGACTCAGCCCTTAAAATGATGAAAGCCGACCTGGCCAAGAAGATGATAAATGAAGCAGCCGCGCCCTTTGAATTGAAAGATCTTGAAGGTAAAACCGTCAAGTTAAGTGATTATGCCGGTAAGGTAGTAATTCTTGATTTCTGGGCAACCTGGTGTGGGCCCTGCCTCGGCTCATTCCCGGGCATGAAGCAGTTGGTTGAAGAATACCAGAAGCAACCGGATGTGGCTTTTGTCTTTGTTAATTGCTGGCAGGATGAGGACAACAAAGAGCAGGTGGTCAAGGAATTTCTGGAAAAAAATCAATATCCATTTTATGTCCTGATGGATACTACTAATAAAGTCACCTCTGACTACGGCGTCTCTGGTATTCCAACCAAGTTCATCATTGACCCCAAAGGCAAAATTAAATTCAAGGTCATCGGCTTTGAAGGCGACACCGAGAAGATGGTCCAGGAAGTTAAGATTATGATCGATTTGGCTCGAGGAAAATAAAAAACAAAGTTATAAGCATCGAATCTTGAAACCTAGCCGGCTCAGGAAGCAAAAAGAGCTAACCACAGCTAAAAGAGCCTAAGGAGCTTAAACATGCAAAAGAAGTTTTCAGTTGGGCCTATAATTTTGTCAGTAGTTTTATTTTTCATTGGCTGTTCAGAAAAGAGTGTTGCCCCCGGGCTAACCATCTCCCCTGAAAAGCCTGAACCTGGAGCCAGTGTTACCTTTTCCTATGTCCCGGTTGATAAAAATCTTCACACCCGTGACCAGTTTACCCTTTATGTCTATTCGTTTTCGAAAGAACTAAAGCGTGTTACACCCATCAACCTGACCAAATCTGGCCAGAAATGGACTGCTTCCTATCTAATTGACAAAGATGCCTTCGGTCTGGCAGCCAAGGTTAAACTGGATGAAAAAAATGAAGATACGAATAACGGCCAGGGGTACTTTTTCCCTCTTTATAATGCCTCCAGTCAGATTATTCCCGGTTACAAGGCCGGCCTGGCCCTGGCTTATACTTCATGGGGTCAGTTAATCGGAGTTGAGCGGGACTTGAAAAAAGCTTTGAAGTTAACCGAGGAAGATTTTGAGCTTAATCCGGCTATCAAGAAAGATTTTGTTAACAGTTATCTTCGTCTGCTTCAATACCGTTCTCTGAAAACAGAAGGCTCAGAGGAAAAATTACAGGCTTTTCTGGATGAAGTTTCAAATCTGCCAGAAATTGACGATTCGGCTCTAATCACCATTTATAGCTATTATGCTGAGCTTGGAAATCAAGAAAAAGCTATGGCCATTTATCAGCAGGCCCAGAAAAACCCCACAGGCGACTTTTTCCAGGTTCAGGCCCTGATGCAATTCCAAACCATTCAGGATCCTAAAGCCAGGATTGATTTTCTGGCCAGATTTAAAGAAGAATTTCCTGATTCAAAATATATTGAATCGATTGTCGGCATGATGACCCAATCCATGATCCGGGAGAATAAGCTGGAAGAAGCCGAGCTATTCCTTGAGGACAACCGGGATAAAGCTCAGCCCTATTACTTCTATGTCATTGCTTCTCAGGCCAGTCAGAATCCAGACCAGATTGAACTGGCTTTAAAGGCCATTGATCAGGGTATTGGTCTGGCCAGGGAGCAGCTCAGTCAGCCTGACAGGTTTAAACCTGGCTACTACACCGAGGAAGACTGGAGCCAGGATCTGGAGAAAAATCTCATGCCCATGTTCCTCGGCCTGAAAGGCCAGTTGTTAATGAAAAAGGGCCAGACCAGTGAGGCTCTGCCGCTTTTGAAACAGGCTTTTGAATTGAGCCAGGGCAAGGACTCAAAACTTACGGCTAACTATGCTCGGGCTCTTCTGGCCAATCAGGATTTTGCTCAGGCTACTTCAGTAATTGAGCAATATGGCCGGGAAGGGTTTATTAACCCAGAGTTAACTGACCTTCTCAAGCAGGCTTATCTTGGTCTTCACCAATCAGAAGAAGGCTGGGATAAGTATCTAAGCGAACTTAAGGACTCAGCCCTTAAAATGATGAAAGCCGACCTGGCCAAGAAGATGATAAATGAAGCAGCCGCGCCCTTTGAATTGAAAGATCTTGAAGGTAAAACCGTCAAGTTAAGTGATTATGCCGGTAAGGTAGTAATTCTTGATTTCTGGGCAACCTGGTGTGGGCCCTGCCTCGGCTCATTCCCGGGCATGAAGCAGTTGGTTGAAGAATACCAGAAGCAACCGGATGTGGCTTTTGTCTTTGTTAATTGCTGGCAGGATGAGGACAACAAAGAGCAGGTGGTCAAGGAATTTCTGGAAAAAAATCAATATCCATTTTATGTCCTGATGGATACTACTAATAAAGTCACCTCTGACTACGGCGTCTCTGGTATTCCAACCAAGTTCATCATTGACCCCAAAGGCAAAATTAAATTCAAGGTCATCGGCTTTGAAGGCGACACCGAGAAGATGGTCCAGGAAGTTAAGATTATGATCGATTTGGCCAGAGGTAAGTAAAAAAGCCAGAAAAGCTTTAAACTATACTAATATTTTGCGGGCAAGTTTGATAGCGGCCGAATAAAAAAATATTTCTGAAAATATGGCTCCTGCTTTCGCCGGATTTCATGGCCGGAAGATGAAAGGTAAAAAAATATGGAAGATAAAAGCCAAAGAAATTTAGAAACTCAGGTGATTCATGCTGGCTATGAGCCAGATAAAGTCACTCGCAGTGTCTCCCCACCCATCTATCAGACCTCGACTTTCGCCTTTGAGAGTGCCGAGCAGGGAGCGGCATTATTTGCCGGTAAAGAAAAAGGATATATATATACGCGCCTTAGTAATCCTACTATTGAAGCTCTCGAACAGGCAGTCGCCTGCCTGGAAAAAGGTGTTGGGGCTCTGGCTACTTCTACCGGTATGGCCGCTGTTTCGACAGTTTATTTTTCTTTGCTCGAAAATGGCACTCACCTGATCGGAACTGCTGCTCTCTATGGAGCTTCCAGAACAATTATCGAGACTGAATTTGTACGCTATGGAGTGACCTCCGATTTTGTTGATACCTCCAACCTGGATGAAATCAAGAAAAAAATAAGAAAAAATACCAGGCTTCTTTATATTGAAAGCCCGGCCAATCCGACCATGGCTCTAACCGATATCCAGGGCTGTGCTCAGATTGCTAAGGAACATGGGTTAATTCTGGTCGTGGATAATACTTTTGCTTCACCTGTTCTTCAGAACCCGCTTGAACTTGGGGCTGATATCGTCCTCCACAGCGTCACCAAGTTCATCAACGGTCACACCGATGTGGTTGGTGGAATTATCATCAGCAAAACAGAGGAGCTTTATAAGCGGCTGGCCAGCGTTCTTCATCTTCTGGGCGGAACTATGGACCCACATCAAGCCTGGTTGGTTTTACGCGGTTTAAGAACACTTTATCTCCGGGTAGAAAAAGCTCAGGACAATGCCAGAAAATTAGCTTCCTGGCTCGAATCCCATCCCAAAGTCGCCTGGGTTAACTACCCCGGCCTGCCCAGCCATCCTCAATTTGAACTGATGAAAAAGCAGATGAAAGGCCCTGGCTCAATGATCTCATTTGGTCTTAAAGGAGGCTATGAGGCTGGTTTGAAGCTAATCAACAGCGTCAGGCTCTGTACCCTGGCCGTTTCTCTCGGCGGGATTGAAACTTTAATCGAGCATCCAGCCAGTATGACTCATGCCGGCGTTTCCAGAGAAGAGAAAGAGAAAGCAGGTATTACCGATGATCTCATCCGCCTGTCAGTTGGTTGTGAGGCTTATGAAGACTTGAAAGCTGATCTTGAACAGGCGCTCGATCAGTGCTAATTAAAGTCAGAATCCGAAGTTGTTAATTTTAAATTAATGGCCTGAGCAAATGAAAATATTAACCCGGTTTATGCCTGCTTAAGGCCGGCTTTTCTCCAGCTCTTGCTCCAGTTCTCCTTCGGCCCGGTAATAAATTCCATTTCCGGTGGCGATCAGTCGCCCAACTTCGCCAATAAGTCTGCCTTCTGTTATAAAACCTTTACCCGGGCGCCTGGTCACCCAGCCCTCTGCTCTGATTTTCTCACCAATTCTTGCTGGTTCTTTAAACTCAACAGTCAATTTAATGGTTACAGCCAGGATTCCTTCATACATGATGGCCTTAACCATGACTTCGTCCAGAAGACAGGAGATAATCCCGCCATGGATAATATCCCGATAGCCCTGATACTGCCTTCCAACCTGATATTCGGTCCAGGCCAGCTGCTTTCCCTCATCATAGAAAAAATCCAGCTTAAGACCGACTGGATTATCCTCACCGCAGACAAAACAACCAGAATAATTAACTATTTTTTTACTCACTTTTTAATCTCCACAAACTTTGATAATCTTCATCTCCCTCTTTTTTAATTCTAACGACCTCATATAAATTGTAAAGACTGAAGACTTAATCAAGACTTAATTCAGATCCTTCTGGTCATATCTTATGATGGCTCAAAGTTGCCGATCTTCACCCTCATGGCCCTTGCCAGCCTGGCTGGCCGGTGGTAAATTATCTGCTTAATCAAGGCTGAGATAAAATGATGAAAAAAAGAATACTTATTTCTGCTTCTTTGTTTCACGCTCTAACCGATGCCGCTACTATTGTCACTCCAACCATTTTCCCCATCCTTTACAGCCAGGCTTTCCTCATCAGAAAATACTCTCAAATCGGTTTGCTCTCCAATCTGGGACTGATCACAACCTTGCTGCTCCAGTTCTGGGTGGTCAGGCTATCATTTAAATATGAATATAAATGGTTGATGCTGATCAGCGGACTGGGTATTGCCCTGGCTAACTTCCTAATTCCCCTGGCTCAATCCTTTGGCCTCCTTCTTTTGCTATACATTTTTCTCAGGGCTGTGACCAGTTTTTATCACCCTGTAGTCATCGCCTGGATTTCCCGGTCGAGGACGGGTTCCGGCCAGGAACTCGATGATGCCATGGGCATCCAGAGCGGCTCAGGCAATCTGGAAACACTGGTTGCCTTTATTACCACCGGTTATCTCGCCCAGCATTTTGGCTGGAAAACTCCTCTCTATTTGTGGTCCCTGATCAGCCTGGTTATGACCACTGCTGGCGTTTCTATAATCAGACAGGTCTCATCCAGCCAGGAGATAAAACCGGATCTGTCAGCGGTGAGCTGGACAACAGTCCTCAAAAGAATCAGCCATTTAATTCCGGGCTTTTTCCTGGCAGGCAGCGGCTGGTGGGTAACCATTACTTTTGCCCCGTCTTTGCTTCACAACAATTTTAATATTCCCATGGGCAGAACCGGGCTTTTTCTCGCCTTCTGGATTGGACTGGGAACAGTTACCGGTTCTCTTTATGGCCTGTGGAGTCGTCGTTTTGGCCGCAAAAGAGTTTTTCTGACCAGCCTGGCCGGGGCAACGATCTGTCTTTTCATCATTGGCTTTTCTACCAATCAGGTTTTGTCGGTCGTTGTGTTGGTATTGTTCGGTGGATTTATGCTCATGACTTACCCTTCTCTTCACACCTTTGTCGGCTCAACTGTTAAAGATGAGGAGCAAACACTGGCTTTTAGCTGGGTCTCCAACATCCAGCTTATTTCCGGGGCTCTAATAACCTTGATCTGTGGTTTTTTGTCCGACCTGGTTAATATCAGGTTTCCATTTATTCTGACCGGGTTCTTTGCCCTGCTTATTTTTCTATTTTACTTGCCCAAAAATGAAAGATACTTTGGGGCCAAATAGCCAGCCTTCCTCCTGATTCGATTATTTTTGTTTTTTCCGGCTTGAAATTGAGACCTTAATAGCGTTAAATAAAGCTAATAAGTCTATTATAAAGGACAAAACCAATGACCTTCAAAAAGACAAAGCTTTTCTGTCCTGCCCTGTTCATTTTCCTCTGCTTAGTCTGGTTAGCTGTTTTACCAGCAAAAGTTGCAGCCCAGCTGACTGAAGAGGAAAAAAACACCATTGCTGTCGTCAAGAGAACTCAAAACTCTGTTGTTTATGTGACCAATATTAAACTGGTCGTTGACTTCTTTTCCTGGACAGAAGAAAAAATTCCTCGAGGCACAGGTTCCGGTTTTATCTGGGATGATCAGGGACATATCATTACCAATTATCACGTCATCGAAGATGGTGATATTTTCAGTGTTACCCTGCCCGATCAGGATCAGCGGCAGGCCAAGCTGGTCGGAAAGGAACCGGCCAAAGATATTGCCGTTCTAAAAATTGAAGGCAACCTGAAAGGCTTATACCCAGTTAAGATCGGCTCTTCGGCTAGTCTGCAGGTTGGTCAGAAAGTTATTGCTATCGGCAATCCTTTTGGTTTTGACCACACAGTAACTGCCGGCATTGTCAGTGCCCTGGGCCGAAGCATGCCCGGCGTTGGTGGAGTAACGATCAGGGATATGATTCAAACCGACGCCTCAATTAATCCTGGAAATTCCGGTGGGCCACTGCTAAATTCGGCTGGTGAACTGATCGGTATGAATACCATGATTATCTCGCCAAGTGGGGCCTCCTCGGGTATCGGTTTTGCCATACCGGTTGATACAATTAAAAAAATCGTCCCCCAGATCATCAAATACGGCCGGGTGATCCGTCCAGGTCTTGGTCTGACCTACCTCCCTGATAATTACGCTCGGCGATTAGGCATCGAAGGCGTGATCATCTACGAAGTGCCGGCTGGCTCTGAAGCTTATAAAAAGGGTATGAGAGGCTTAACCCGCGGCCGCTTCGGTCGTATCCTTATCCAGGATATCATCAAAGAAGTTGACGGGAAAAAAGTAAACTCCTTTGATGATCTTTATAACCTGCTCGAAAATTATAAAATAGGTGATACCGTTACTTTGACCCTGGAAAGAAATGGACAGAAAAGAAAAGTTCAGTTGACCCTGGTTCAATCGGATTGAGGCTTAGCTGATTTTGCGAGCTCTGATTTCATAATCTTCCTGCCAGAGAGTTAAGCCGGTAACCTGGCCACTATCATCCAGATTAAATTTGATGCGCAGAAAGGGATCGACTGAGAAAAATATAGTCTGGGTCTCAACATAAAATTTGGTCGGCGTTTGACCTGTAGGATGAACCACTAAGTAATAATCTTCGAAGCTGATATCCAGATAATATGAACCGTTGACTTCATAGCGCCCAACATATTGCTGATAAACAGAGGGATCAAGCCGATATAAAGGTTTTTCTTCAGGCTTAAAATCGGGCCAGTCATAAATAACTGATAGCCCTCGAATAATTTCATCCAGCAGCAGACCGCCATTATCACTGTTGGCCATAATCAGCGCCCCCTGCCCCAGGGCTGGATAAATAACCAGAACTGAGCGGAAGCCGTGGGTCCTGCCTTTCATATAAATCTTAAACTTCTCCCGTTCGCCTTCCAGCCTGAATCCGAGTCCGGGTTGACGGGGATCAGCCGAAAGCATCCGCCTGGCCAGCTCAGGGTGCAGCAAACCACCACTTTTGCCCCGTGCACAGTCCATAACTTCCAGTACAAATTTAAGATAATCAAGAGGATTTGACCATAGACCGCGAGCAGCTTCTTCTGGATAATGATAATAGCCACCTTCCACCGCCTGGCCTTCCCTGGCGTGACCGGTAGCTACGTCAGTCGTTTCCGGTAAACTCCAGCCAGTCATTTTTATTCCCAGCGGCTCGAATATATCTTCCCTGGCCAGCTCCGCCAGCTTCTTACCTGTTTTCTCTTCGAGGAATTTTTGCAAAAGGACATAATTGAAATCAGAATACCTGATGCCGGCCTGCTGATCGAAACCACGCCAGCTAAAAAAATTGCCGGCCGGTTCTTCTCCCTTTAAAACCTGAGTTAAATCGGGCTGATCAGCTCCTCGTGGATAACCGGCTGAGGTCCAGGGATAAAAACCAGCTGAATGACTTAAGAGCTGTGATAGAGTAAAAGATATTCTACCCTGCGGCCGGAATTTCCGACCGGTAAAGATCAGATTTTCATAATATGAGCCCACCTCTTCTTCGAGTTGCAAATGCCCTTTAGCTACCTCAGCCAGAACAATGGCCGCCGCCACTGGCTGGCTTAGCTCTCCAACTTGAAAAATCGTGGTTGGGGTCAACTTCTCATATTTAATGATATCTTTGTAGCCATAGGTCTTAAACCAATCAATCCGGTCCTTGTCAATTACCGCCAGGCTTATTCCAGGAACTTTAAAAAACTGAAGGCGATCCGAGAGTTTAAGTTTTTCAGGTACTTGCCCCCTGAAATAGACCGCCCGGTAGAGACCCTTTTCCAGCTGCTCAATCCTGCTTTTTCTGAGTGATTCTTCAGTCTGGCAGGCAAAAAAGGAAAAAATCATGGCCGCCAGAGGAAGAGCCGTCAGACAGAATTTTTTCCAGGCAACTGCCCTTTTAGCAGTTTTCACTTTTTATATCTCCATGGTTAAATTTAAGGCCAAAAGCGCAACATAATTATAACATAGCTGACTTACAGAGAGAGTTACATCTTCCAGGTTCCGGCCACAATTAAATTAACACCGGTAATAGCCCGGGCCTGTTCTGAGGCCAGGAAAGCTACCGCTTCACCTACATCCTCTGCTTTTCCTATCTGACCAGGCTTGAGTTTCAAACCGGCAGGCAGATTGCCTCCTTCCATCAGCCCGGGCGAGACCATATTGACTGTGATGTTGTTAGCCACCTCAGCCACAGCCGCCGTCCTGGTCAGGATGAGAAGACCGGTTTTAGCCACCGCATAGGGAGTTATCCCGGGAAATGAGCCAAGGTGTTCAACCAGGTGAAAGCCAATGTTAATAATTCTCCCCCATTTTCTGGACCGCATGGTTGGTAAGGCCTGTTTCAGGCAAAAATAGGAACTTTCCAGATTGGATCTAAAAATGCCTTCCCAATCACTCTGGTTGAGTTCATCCCACGGTTTGTTGCTGATAGCCCCGGGCATGTTGACCAGAATATCGAGCTGACCGAAAACACTTATTACTCCCTGAATGAGCTTTTCTGCCCCGCTTTCCTGCGTCAGATCAGCCTGCAAAATTGCTGCTTGCCCACCCAGACTCTCAACCTCTTCCCTGAGTTTTCTGGCCAGAGCTTCATTCTGGTAATAATGAATAGCCAGGGTGGTGCCATCCTGACTCAGTCTTTTGACCACAGCCTGGCCCAGATGACCTGTAGCCCCCGTAATTAAAGCTACTCTGCCTGACATCGCTGCGCTCTCCTTATTGATCTCTATGAATCAAAAGGCCGGCTTAAACTGTCTTTTTAAGCTGACCACACTTCACTTATTATTCTGGAGCTTCAGGCCAGAGGACCGGTAACTTTTTCCACCGCCGCCAGGATTTCTCCCCTCTGAACAACCTCTTTCATCTTATTGATGTCATTGTAAAGGGGCCTGTCTTCATCAAGAAAAGCTACATACTGGCGGATGGCCTGTCTGGCCGCTTCTACTGCCGGAGAGGGTTTTAAAGGCTGACGAAAGTCCAGAGCCTGGGCTGCAGCTATAAATTCTATAGCCAGAATGGCTTGAGCATTATCCAGAATTTGTCTCGTCTTGAGAGCGGTGGTCATGCCCATGCTGACGAAATCTTCCTGATCAGCTGCCGCTGGTATCGAACCGGTAGCCGCTGGCGTGCATAATACCCTGTTTTCGCAGACCAGGGCGCCAGAAGTGTATTGTGATAGCATCAAACCGGAAAACATACCAGCGCCTCTGGTTAGAAAGGCTGGCAGTCCAACATTTAAATTTGGATTCATTAACCGGTTTAACCGCCTCTCTGACAGAACGCAGACCGTGGTAATAGCTGTCCCCAGCAATTCGAGAGCCAGAGCCTGAGGAACTCCCTGAAAATTGGCTCCGGTCAAAACCAATTCTTCTTCAGGGAAAAAGATCGGATTATCAGCCGCTCCATTAAGTTCAATTTCTATCATGCGTTTGGCCCACTCCCAGGAATCTCTGGCCGCTCCCACCACCTGGGCAACACTCCTCAGGCTATAAGCATCCTGCACTTTTTTCCCGGGTTGGGCCAGTAGCTCCGAGCCAGCAGTTATTTTTCTGATATTTTCAGCTGAGGTGATAGCTCCAGGGTATCCCCGGACCTTATGAACCCGTTCATCATAGGCTTTCATATTGGCATTAAGAGCTTCCAGGGTCATAGCCGCCACTATCTCTGAATTCTTTAACCACCGCCAGGCATCGTCAACTTCCAGCGCTCCCAGAGCAGTAATCATATTGGAACCATTGATGGTGGCCAGACCATCGCGGGCCTGAAAAACCACCGGCTCGATTCCGGCTTTCTTCAGAGCTTCCCTGGCCGGCCATCTTTCCCCCTGATAAAAAGCCTCGCCCTCACCCATCAGCACCAGCGCCATCTGGGACATGGGAGATAGATCACCGCAGGCTCCTACCGAGCCCTTTTCACAGACGACAGGCGTCACCCCCTTATTTAACAACTCAACTATTTTTTCCACCACCTCCAGCCTCAGGCCTGAATGGCCATGAGCATGACAGCTGATCCTGGAGAGCATAGCTCCTCTGACCACTTCCTGGGGCATGGGCTGGCCATAGCCAGCAGCATGGCTGTAAACAATATATCTTTGAAATCTTTCTACCTGTTGGGGGGTCAAAACCACATTGGCCAGTTCGCCAATACCGGTGTTCACCCCGTACATAATTTCATTTTTTTTGATTTTTTCCTCAAGCAAAGCACGGCAGCGGTTAATCCGCTGGCGAGCCTCTGGATGGAGCTCAACCTTCTCCATCCCCCTGGCCACACTGACCAATTGCTCGACAGTCAAATGTCCATCGACAACGACGCTCATTTAATCCTCCCGCTAAATTAATCTTCAATTTTTTTATTCTATCATTATCCATAAAAATTATAAAAGAGCAAAAACAGCAGTCAGCCTCCCCCCTGGGAATAAGCTGGTGTTGACATGTGCAGCTACTAAAGATATAAAATTCATCTTATTCCAATTTTTATAACAGGAGCCAAGATGACAGCTGAGACTGAAACTATTCTGGTGACCGGCGCTGCCGGTCAGATCGGTTCCGAATTGGTACCTGCTCTGCGGGCCATCTTTGGTCAGGAAAAGGTCATTGCCACTGACCTCGTCCAACCAAAAACTGAAAATCTTCGGCTTGGCCCTTTTGAACAGCTGGATGTAACTCAGAGAAGCCAGCTCGAAGCAATCATTAAAAAATATAGAATTAAAAAAATCTATCATCTGGCTGCCATTCTCTCGGCTACCGGAGAAAACAATCCACAAAAAGCCTGGGAGGTCAATATTAATGGCCTGTTCAATGTTCTGGAGGCAGCCCGCCAGTTAGACGTTAAGCAGGTTTTTTGCCCGAGTTCTATTGCCGTCTTTGGCCCCCTGACACCCCGGGTGAATACCCCGCAGGACACGATCCTCAGCCCGACCACCATGTATGGAGTAACCAAAGTGGCTGGAGAGCATCTGGCTGATTATTATGTAAAAAAATTTAATCTCGATGTCCGTGGCTGCCGTTTTCCAGGAATTATCAGCCATGAAGCTCTGCCAGGAGGTGGAACCACTGACTATGCTGTGGCTATTTTCTATGAAGCAGTAATTTATAAGAGATATACCTGCTTCTTGCGTCCGGAAACAAGGCTGCCTATGATGTACATGCCTGACTGCCTGAAATCCATCATAAATCTAATGGAAGCTGACTTTTCGAGGCTGAAACATCATTCTAATTTCAATGTTACTGCTATGTCTTTCTCTGCGGCTGAACTGGCCGCAGAAATTAAAAAGCATCTGCCCGATTTTGAAATAACTTATCAGCCTGATTTCAGACAGGCTATCGCTGATTCCTGGCCTGAATCAATAGACGATAGTGCTGCCCGGGAAGAATGGGGCTGGCAGCCAGATTATGACCTCACCAGAATGACCTCCGATATGTTCAGAGTTTTACAGGAGAAAAAAGCCCGGGGCAACCTATTTTATCCAGGTTAAAAGTCATCGGCTGGCCTGGAAGAAAAGAGGGACTGTTGCGTCTAATCAAAAAGGAGGCTCAACATGAAAAAAGTTTCGGTTCTAATCCTGTTAGTGGCTCTCAGCGGGCTGCTGGCCCTGGCTGAGGAAATCAATGTCACCGGCAACTGGACCATGACCGTCACCACCCAGAGAGGAGACAGGTCAAATGAGGTCACTTTCACCCAGGAAGGCGAGAAGCTAAAAGTGACCATGAAAAGTCCCAGAGGCGATGTCACGGGAGAAGGCACAGTCAAAGGTAACCAGATCGAATGGACCATTACCAGAGATACCCCCCGGGGTCAGTTCACCACCACCTACAAAGGTAAAATCCAGGACAAGAATAATATGAGTGGCGAAGTCCAGATGGGGGATTTTGGTACCGCTACCTGGAAAGCCGTTAGACAAGGGGCATAAAGCCCTTACAGTTAATTGAACCAGCAAGGGGAACTTAAGATAAGAAGTTCCCCTTTTTCTTTTTTGGATTTTTAATCTTTTAATGGACAGTTAAAAGAAAAACAGAAACAAAGATAGCTCGCTTCTTTTGATTAGAGCTTTTCAGATTATTGAACTACCTGGAAACGTGTCTGGAACTGGCCAGCAGCTGACCATAACACAGCTGGAACTTAAATCAACTCAGGCCGATAGCCTGCCGGAAAAATACCGGCAGAGCAAAAGCGGCCCGGTGAATTTCCTCATTATAATATTTGAGACCAGCAGGAATTCTCAACTCTTTTACCTTAAGGGGGTCAATCCGGTCGGAGAGAAAATTGTAGCACCAGGTTCCAACCGGGTAGGTGGGAACCGGCCCTGAATAAAAGCGGCTAACTTTGAACATTTTCTTCAAAAATCTGGCCTTGTCTGCATGTTCTTTTAAATGAAGGATCTGTGACCCCGATTGGGCAGCAATAATACCCCCCGGCTTTAAAATCTTTTTCAATTTAAAATAAAAATCACGCTGATGCAAAATGGCTGAAGGTCCAACCGGATCGGATGAATCAACCAGAATAACATCAAATTTATCCCTGGTATTTTGAATAAAATCAAAACCATCAGCAATAGCCAGTTCGGCCCTTGGATCGGACAGGCTCGCCTCTAACCAGGGAAAATACTGTTCGCAGGCCTTAATGACCTCTTCGTCAATTTCGACCAGCCAGGCTTTCTTCACCGGATGTTGCAGGACGTGCCGTAGTGCTCCCCCATCCCCGCCCCCGATGACCAGAACTTTTTCCGGAGCAGGATGCGAGCAGAGGGCCGGCTCAACCAGCATTTCATGATAGAAAAACTCATCTCGTTCGGTCGTCTGGACCAGGCCATCGAGAAACAAAACACGCCCATAAAAATCATTTTGAATAATCTCTATCTTTTGAAACTTTGATCTTTTCTCATACAGGACTTTTTTTACCTTAAAAAACAGGCCTGATGATGGTGTCTGATTTTCTCTGGCTTCTTTCCGATCTGAAGATAAAGCTTGAGCTTTCACCTTGTCCTCCCATAAAATTTTCAATTAAGCCTGAGTAGTATAAAGGACAGCCAGTCTCAAGTCAACCAGCCGTCAGCCTTACAGACTAACAGCCAGAATCAGGCCGGCCAGGGCTAACCGGTAGATAACAAAAGGAAAAAGGGTTTTGGTCTTAAGAAAAGAGAGCAAAAACTTTATAGACAAAAACCCTACCAGAGCCGAAGTGAAAAAACCAACTATAAAAGGCCCATTAATCTGACTCCAGGAAATTTTAGGCAACTCCAGCAGAGCCGCCCCAACGATCACCGGAGTTGACAGCAAGAAAGAGAAACGAGCAGAATCCTGCCGCCTGAAGCCAAGGAAAAGAGCAGCCATAATGGTCATTCCCGACCGGGAAGCACCGGGTAGAATAGCCAGGCTCTGAGCCAGCCCGATGAGCATGGCCTCGGCCAGAGTCAGACTTTCCAGACTTTTCTGGTTTTTAGCCAGACGATCAGCCAGAAAAATCAACCCGCTAAAAAAAATCAGGCTAAAAGCAATCAGTTCCGGCTGCCGGAAAACTGTTTCCGCTTTTTCTTCCAGAAGATAGCCAGCCAGAGCTCCAGGAATGGTGGCCAGAAGAATATACCAGAGATAATGTCCCTCCGGAGTCTTCGGCCGACTGAAACCTTCTTTTATGATTTGAATCCAGTCTTTCCAGAAGAAACACACAATAGACAGGAGAGTGCCCAGATGTAGCATCACATCATATTCAAGCCCCTGATAGTTCCAGTGAAAAAGAAAAGGGACCACTGCCAGATGAGCTGAGCTGGAAATTGGAAGAAATTCACCCAGTCCCTGAAGAAGGCCCAGAACCGCTGCTTGAAGATAAGTCATCAACCAGGCTCCTTCCCGGATTGACTGTGAAGATAAAGTAAGTTTTTATTATTAATTAAAAAAGATGTCAACTCTTTTCAGGCAACTTAATCGATCTTTTCCACCTTTACCTGGTGATAATAATGCTTGAGAATATCCTGGTAGCTGGCCCCAGCCCTGGCCAGGCCATAAGCACCTACCTGGCATAACCCCACTCCATGTCCCCAGCCACGGCCAGTAAAAATAAAATGAGTCAGCTGTCCGCTGGCGTCAAACTCTCTGTCCAGATAAAACAAAGTGTCCTTTAAACTTAAGACCCATTTGATTCTAAGGCCGACAAGATTAACCTGTTGGCTATCACCAATGATTTGAAGTGAAACCACACGGTTAGAGCGGCCTCGACGGACAACCTTAAGATCAAGCAATCGGCCGAGGTGAGGATAATAACGATGAATATTCTTTTCCAGTTCGTCCCGCCTGACTCGTTCTGTCCAGCGATTGAAAACCGAATCCCGATCAAGAACATTGGTCGGCGGTGGATAGTCAACCTGTAGCAGCTTGATCTGCCCTTCCTTTTCAAGCCAGGTTATTTTCTCTCCACCCAGCAGATTGAGCCGGCTGGCCGGAAAAATCCCCTCCTCCATCTTTCTGAGCAAATAGAGATCGGGCTGAACCAGCAGCCTTCGCTTTTCCCCACGGCCTCCATCCATAACCTCAATCTGGTCACCCTGGGCAGCAATAAACAACCCCTGATGTCGGAAGTCATCCAGCCAGGATAAACTTTTCTCGAGAATATAAGCCCATTCAGACCGGCTGACTTCTCCCTTCAGGTTGCTTTGACGAAGATAAGAAGGAAAAATCCCTGATTGAATGAGATAAGCCAGGCCTTTCCGCTCATTGCCTTTAAGCTCAGACAGCTGAGGTGAGTCCTGCAATAAATATTTAGCCTCACTCTCCAGAACAAAATTGGCGGCTTTTTCCTGCCAGCCAAAATAAGAAATCAGCCAGTGGCTTAGCTCAATGAAATTTACAGAGGCTGAAGGCAGTTTTGGGCTCTGAGGGGTTTGACCACTGTTGATTTTTTTCAGACTGGAGGCAATAGCCAGCGAATTTTCTATTTCGGCACCGGTGGCAGCTTTAGCAAAATAATCTGGCTCATTTACCGGTATAAGCAATCCAAGAGCCAGCAAGGGCGCAATCTGGCTACTGATATCCCGATCATTGATCCTGGCGGCCGGAACCTTTTGTCCGGTCTCGATCAGCCACTCCGGTTGCTTCTCCAGACTGCAGGTAATGCTTTTTAGATAAGGAACCGGCTGGCCAGAGAAAACATTTTCCGCATCTTCGGTCATCCCGCCGCAGGTGCTGGTATAAAGAGCATCAATTAGCTGTCCTTTATAAGTAATAACTTCGCCGATTGTTTCTTCCACCGCCTGGTTACTTAAAGGACGCTCGGCGGATAGACCTCCATAAACCTGGGAACTCTGGGTATCGGTCAGGTCAAAACCGAGGTGACGGTAGCGCCCCAGATTCTTCAGAGCATAAGTTCTGGCCGCCACGGCCTGAGCTTTCAAAGCCTCAAGAGCGTTAAAGGTATCCGGTGACAATTCCAGAGGCACAACGCCTTTGAGATAGTCTTCAAGATTGAGAATATTAATCAAACTTAAGCCACTGGCCGTATTTTTTAAAAGAAATATCCCACGATAATTCCGGCCATTGAGGCTCAAATAACCTTCCTGCTGGGCTGGAATAAAATATAAATCAGCCTCGGCCCTGAGTGATAAAAGACGATGATCAATTTGCAGCCAGGCCGTCCCTGGCTCAGGCAGGCTTATTTCTTCTTTTAAGATCCAGACATCTTTAAGATCTAGGGCCTCCAGCTGCTTGATTGCGGCCAGGGCCTGTCCCCTGGTCAAAAACTCGCCATATTTTATTATGTAGATAGGTCCACCCGAATCTGATTGGCTGCTGACGGTTACCCCATTCTCCAGTTTCAGGTTTAAAATAGTGGCCAGCATTTCTGCTTCCTGTCTGTCGCGCGATTGGCCGATTTGCAGAGTAAATTTCTCTGACAATTTTTCTCGGTCTACTCTGATGGCAACTTCATTGGCCTCATCGGCCAGAAGCCGGTATTCATGTCCAACTTCATAAACTTTCATACCCGCCGAAGCACCGATAGATGCCTGTTTCAAGCCGGTCTGCAGCCCTACCTTTATAACCGGCCGCGGAATAATATATCCATGAAAAAAATCAACATCACGGCCGAATTCCGGCGGGCTGGCCATAAGAAATAAGGCAGTCAAGAAGATGCCACTCAAGTATTTCAGAGCTTTCATCTTTTTTTCTTTATATTTAATTTTATTTTTGTAACCCAGGGGGATTAAGGAGATAGTTAAAAGCTGGCAGGTTCAAACATTTTAATTAACGTAGATTTCCTTTTGACCTCAATATAATCTACCATTTCATAACTTAAATACAACCTGTGCTGGCTGGAAAATAGAAAGTTAATATATCTAACCGTCAGGTGATTGTCAAGGTGCCAGGGTCCCTGCAGCCTGACCGTCTGCCCGGCTAGTTCAATTCGAGCAGAAAACCACCGCCGGTCTGGATTCTTCAGACCACTTGAATTATGACGGTTCTGGCTAAAATTTTATCTCGCCGGTGTAAATCTAATGGCTACACCACCGCCGGCCGCCAGGTTTAATTTTAAGCTATCGGCCGGATTCACCTCAAACTTCAATTTTTTATAATCGCCAGCATAACGGTCGGCATTTACTCCATCCTGCCAGACTTCTGCTATCCACTTTTTGCCCGGCTCCAGAAAATCAACCTTTATTTCGATCGTCCGGGGCGACCAGTCAGTCATACCGCCCAGATACCAGTCATCACCATGCTGGCGGGCCACCACCAGGTAATCTCCGATTTTAGCCTCCAGAACACGGGTTTCATCCCAGACGGTGGGGACAACAGATAGGAATTCCATAATTTCAGGCTCCCTCAAGTAGCTTGACGGCGAATCACAGAGCATTTGCAGGGGCGATTCATAAATGACATACATGGCCAGTTGATGACAGCGCGTCCCCTGACTCATGGGCAAGTCATAAATTGGCCTGAACTGCTTCTCCTGAGCATTGCGCATGGCTCCTGGAGTAAAATCCATCGGGCCAGCAATCATCCTGATAAATGGAATTAACAGGTCATGCTCGGGGGTAACGGTGGCCGCCCATTTGCTGGTTTCAAGGCCAAGGACACCTTCCTTATTCAGGATATTGGGGAAAGCCCGTCTCAAGCCAACGGGCTTATGAGCACCATGGAAATCAACCAGCAGCCGGCGTTTAGCCGCGGCGGCTGCACACCGCCGGTAGAAGTTAACCATCTTCTGGTCGTCACGATCCATAAAATCCACTTTGATCCCCTTAACTCCGATTCTCTGAAAATAGTCCAGGGCTCGATCCATTTGCTGATCCAGCGTATACCAAACGCACCACAGGATTACTCCTACTTTTTTCGATTCAGCATATCTCACCACTTCTTCGAGATTCAGCTTTGGATTAATTTTAAAGAGATCAGCCGGGTCAGACCAGCCTTCATCAAGAATTATATATTCAAGTCCGTATCTTGAAGCAAAATCAACATAGTATTTATAAGTCTCAGTATTTATTCCGGATTTAAAATCGACTCCGAAAAGGTTAAGGGCATTCCACCAGTCCCAGGCTACTTTCCCCGGTTTGATCCAGGTGGCATCCTTCAGTTCGGTCGGCGGAGAAAGGCGATAAACCAGGTCGCTACTAACCAGCTGAGCATCATTTTCAGCCAGTAGAACCAGGCGCCAGGGATACTGGCGGTTACCCCTGGTTTCAGCCAGATAATTGGCTTCCTGAACAACTTCAAGCTCGCGGTTGCTGCCCTGGCGAAGTTTTTCCTCAGCGGGATAAGCAGCAAATTTGCCGGTCAGCCGGGCTAATCCTTCATTATTACCAGTTAAGAACATGCCCGGATAATCATCAACGGCGACGTCAGTTACGGCCACCTTGAATCCGTCATTTAATTCAACTACCACTGGTGCATAGCCAAAGCGGTCAGAACCAATGTCTTTTAGAGGGAGATAACTATAGGTGCTTTCAAATGAGGTATGAAGACTGGCTATAAAGGGAAAATAGACATGATAATTATCGGGAAAAGTAAACGTCGCCTCCTCCGCTCTAATTTTAATCGGCACCCGGTAGCCGGTATAGAAACGGTAAGCAACGCCGTCATCATAGACTCTGAATATCAAGCCAAAATTTCCGCGGAATTTGAGGTTGACCTGTTCGTAACGATCAACCACTACTGCCCTTTTTTCTCTGACTGCGGGTAAAATCTTATCATTGACACTGGTCCGGCTGACATTCTCCAGAACAGGACGCTTTCCCAGGACTATGTTATCATTAATGGTCAGAGAAACAGGCGAAGGGCTGATAATTTCTTTGGAATTAAAATAAATTGAGTATGAAATCTGGTTTTTGAGTCCTATTTTTAATTCGACTTTTTGTCCGGGCGATTTGACCGAAATAACCGAAGCGGTCCTAGCCTGAGCTGACAAGTGGCCGCAACCAATAACCAGTAAAAAGCAGCCCAGCGCCAGGCCTGATAGTCTCTTTACTTTCATCTCACCTCCTCAAATTCTGGCTGAAAAAACTCAACCAGTCGGATTTTGATCGTCAAGCTCGAAAACCGGCAGAGTGCATAATCCTCATCCGGCTTCTTGTTATTTGGCCTTATCTTATTTTAAAAATTAAAAAACGACAAGAAATTATTTTTGGAGGGAACAGACCTGGCTAAAACGCGAGGCTTAACCGGCCCCTAACTGGCAAAAACATATTGATTGCCACCGCTCTCTTTAGCCTGATACATAGCGGCATCGGCCAGGGCAATAAAACTCTCTGGGCTTTTCTTATCAGAAATCAGCACCACCCCAAGACTTAGATAGAGTTTGATTGATTCAATCGAAGTTGTAAATTGATGATTGGCCACACTGTCCAGCAAGCGTTTGGCCACCTGCTCGGCCTCGCCTTTTTCAATCCCGTCAAGCAGTATAGCAAATTCATCACCACCCAGCCGGACCAGCAGATCTCCTTCTCGGAGCTGTCTCTTTAATATTTTGCCCAGTTCAATCAGCAATTCATCTCCGACCATGTGACCGAAGCGGTCATTAACCTGTTTGAAATTATCCAGATCCATTAAAAACAAAGCGCTGCTTATTCCCAGCTCGGTTTGTTCCACCAATCTAGGCATAACCACTTCCATCATGCGGCGGTTGGGAAGTCCGGTCAACGGGTCATGCATGGCCAGATAGGACAATTCTTCTTCCTGCATTTTTCTTTCAGTTATGTCATAACAGGTTCCAATGAATCCGGCGAAATCCCCCTCCAGGCTATAAAACGGTTGGCCAAGATTGAGAACCCAGCGGAACTGTCCATCATATCTTCTCAGTCTTAGTTCTATTTCAAAGGCTTTCTTTTCTCTAATAGCCTCAGCATAAACATTAATAAAGCGTTCTCGATCGGTTTCTGGTACCCCCCGGGCCCAGCCAAAACCTTTTTGTTCCTCGAGGCTTTGACCGGTAAAGACCAGCCAGGCACGGTTAAAATAATCAAACTGTCCATCAGCTGTGGCCCGCCAGATCATGGCCGGAAATTCCTCGAACAGAGTTAGATAAAAGTCTCTCGCTCTGGCTATTTTTTTTTCGGCTTCGACGGCGGAGGTTATGTCGTTTAAAAGAATCAGTGTATTTTGATGAATATCATAAGGATCAAGAATTTTTTTCAGCCTGATCTGAAAATTGACCAGTCCTTTAGGGCATTCAATTTCCCGTTCAAAGGCAAACTCTGGACTGGTGATAGATAAAAAATAAGTCAATTCATTGGTAATCCAGGGAAAAAGTTTTTCTACTGGTAATTTTTCTCCGAAAACAATGGAGGCTGGAACCTGATCCTGGAAATATTCAATACAGGCATCATTAATGGCTTCCACCCGGTTGTCCAGGTCAAGCAGGACAGCCGGATTTGGAATGACATTAAAAATAAGCTTATAGCGGTCCTCCGCTCTGTCCCAGATCATTGTCTTACGCCTTTTTTTGATATTAAGATATATTCTGATTCTTCAATTGACAATCACCTTTTTAGATGATTTTTAATCTCTCCCCTCACCCCCGTTCAGGTAATTTGCTTTCCAGTCATTCTTTCTATCTTTGCGATTAGACTTAGTCTATAATTAGAATAGTTCTAAGGAGTAAGAGGAGATGACATGAAACATAAATCGTCCAGGTTAGCTATTTCTCTGGTTCTGTTTATTCTGGCGGTCAATATATTGCCGTCCGGAGCCCAGGTGGAGAAAGACATTCTGGAGAAAATGATTGCCGCTATGGGTGGTCGAGAGGCCCTTTCCGGGATAAAAGACCAGAAGGCAACGGGCACCATGGAAATCATCCAGTTTGGACTGTCCATTCCCATGACTATCTATCAGAAAGAACCCGATAAATTCCGTCTGGAAATGGAAGTCAAAGGTTATAGCGTCGTCCAGGTCTATAATGGGGAGAAGGCTCAGGTTGCCACTCTACAAACTGGAGATGTTCTAGACCTTACTCCTGATCAAGCCAAAGGAATGAAGAGAGAAGCACTGGGCAACCGGGTCTGGCTTGAACCGAATAAATATGGTATTACCTATGCTTACAGGGGAGAAGAAACTGTCGACGGTAAAAAATGCTATGTACTGGAACAGAAATTTTCCGACGGTGATGTTATTACCTTTTTTATTGAAGCCAGCACTTATCTCCCTTATATGACCAGGAGCATGGGGGCCGATGCTTCTGGCGGACAGGTAGAGACAGAGAACCATCTGGCAGATTATCGACCAGTCGGCCAGATTATGTTTCCTTTTGACGTTACCATCAAGCAGGCTGGAGTTGAATATGCCAGGGTTAAATATAACGAGGTTATCTACAATTCTGGCCTGGAAGATTCACTGTTCGTATTGAAATAACCGGTCGAATTGAAAGTCAGATTATCAAGAATCAAAAAGAAAAGAGCTGGCTGAGAATTAGATTTTCTCATCCAGCTCATTTTTTTTCAACAGACCTGCCACCAATCTAGCTTCAGCGGCAATATCATCTTCGACCAGAGCCTTAGCTTCAAACGTGCAGAAGTTTGCCCTCTGCTTCAACATCTTGACTGATAACTTAAGCTGATCGCCAGGGACCACTGTCCTTCTGAATTTAGCCTCTTCAATTTTACTCAGAACGACGAAGACTGACTCGGGGTCAGGGTGAGAATGATAGAGTAAGATGCCTCCGGCCTGAGCCAGAGCCTCAACGATTAAGACCCCGGGCATAATTTTTCGTTCTGGGAAATGGCCGTTAAAAAAAGGTTCATTATAGGTGACATTCTTCAAAGCAAGAATACTGTCCCCCGGCTTTAGCTCCAGGACTCGATCAACTAATAGAAATGGATAGCGGTGAGGCAGAAATCTCTCAATTTTTTCTGATTTCATTATGTCCGGCTAAAAGGTCATTTCACAGATTTACCCGCATCATATCTTTTGATCACTTCATCAGTCAAATCAATAGCAGGGTTAAAATACAGAACACCACTGGCTCTTAGATCAAGCATAAGATCAATACCTTTTTCCTGCCCGAGTTTGGCAATGACTGGCATGACTTCGCTCTGGATCTTCAGAAATAACCTCTGTTGAAGTTCCTGCATATCACGATTGGCATCTTCAGCCATTCTCTGCCTTTCTGTTCTTTTCCGTTCAAGATCAGCACTTAAAGATAAAATGGCTTCCTGGGTCATGGTCAGTTGCTGGGTATTTAACTTGGTTTCTAACTGCCTGATCTGCTCATCAAGCTTGGATAGATCCTGCTGATTTTTACGATTTCTCTCTTCAAGCTGAGCGATAGCTTTTTTGCCTTCAATCGACTTTTCCAGAATTTCCTGGGAATTAATGATTCCTACTTTGATAGTCTGCTGGGCTTCAGCCAGCAGGCTGAAAGCAACTACCATCATGGATAGAACTAATAAGTATGTCGCCAGTTTTTTGGGCATCTAGCTCCTCCTAACATTTTTATGTTTTTATAATTTTACACTTTTCTGCCTAAAAAGGAAAGAAACTCTTTACCTCAAAATGTCGTTCCAATGGCAAAGCGGAAAGCAAAATTTGACTCGTCAACATATATTTTTCTATTGTTGTAGGCAAAAATAAGACGGAAGGGCACCCGCAGCGCGGGAACAAACACCCTTATTTCCAGGCCGGTCGAGGTATAGACATCTTTCAGACTCACTTTTTGGCCGGACAGCCAGGCATTACCCAGGTCATAGAAGACGATCCCGTAGAGAGGCCCGCCAAAGGGAATGATATACTCGAAATTCATGACCAGTGATTTCTGCCCGCCGATCAAGACTCGATTTTCGTCACGCGGTCCAATGGTGTAAAAATCATAACCACGAATAGATTGTTCACCACCCAGGAAAAATCTTTCCCAGTAAGGTACTTCATGTCCTTTGGTGCCTTTGACTACCATATACTCGACGTGGAAACCAAGGACATGATTGGCAATAAATGGTTGATAATGAGCCAGATCCACCCTCGGCCGCACCAGATGGACCTGACCACCGAGAAAAGAACCGGCGTATTTAAAAGAAGCTGTGTAGGAAGTGCCACGGCTGGGAGTTAGTGGACTGTCTATTGTTGAACGGTAAAGTACCGGTTCAATAGCACTGACGTAATAGGTGCCAGGATAATAATAGGGATTATAGTAATAATAGCCACTTGAGTCTTCGTAACCGGGTGTCTCCAGAGAAGTTTTTTGAAAGGTATAATTCAAGTTAAAACGCCAGTATTCAATCCATCTCATACCGTATACGAGCGAAATACCTTTGGAATACTGGCTGTAAAGATAAGGTATATTTATCTTGCGGTCAAAGATATTAAAACCAACAGTCATTGGCCGATCAAAAATATAAGGTTCGGTCAGTCCAAAGCTATAGTTCTTAACTCTCTTGCCCTGCTGGAGGGTTAGGTCCAGTGTCTCGCCGCCCCCCAGAAAATTGACCGTTGAGTAGCTAAAAGCGACAAAAGTTCCCTCGTAACCACTATAGCCAGCACTGAACTGAATATTGTTTTTTTGCAACTCTTTAACATTTAAATTGACATCAATCTGGGTGGGATCCTCTGGATCGGGCTTAATATCTGGCTCTTTTTCAACATCTACCAGACCAAGTTGCTTAACCCTCAGAATGCTATCTTTAAACATAGCCAGGCTAAAACGATCTCCTTCTCTGAGCATCATTTCCCGGCGCAGAACTTTGTCTTTAGTAAATGTGTTGCCGACAAAATTCAGGCGGCGAAGATAGGCAACTTCCCCCTCGTTCACATTGAAGGTGACATTGACTATCTTATTTTTGGGGTCAAGATTCTCCACTGGAATCACCTGGGCATAAAGAAAAGCAAAATTACGATACATTTCACCCATATCTTCGATGGTTTTTTCCCTCTTTTTGGAACTATAAATCTCACCGGGTTTAAGCTTTACCATGCTCAACAGATAGTTGGTGGTTATAAACTTATTGCCCTCGACCTTGATTTCCCCCGTCCGGTAAACCAGCCCCGGGTCAACCGGAATGATAATTCTAATCATTTTTTGATTTTTGAAAAAGACCGTTTTCTTGGTTATTTCTTCTATCTTGGGCTCGCCAACCGAGGCTTCCATGTAACCAAATTCTTGCAATTTCTTTTTGATTTCATTGATATTTTCTTCAAGCTTATTCTTTTTAAAGACGTCCTTGCTGGAAATCCAGTTAAACAAATTATGAACGCGGTTGTCTTTCATGGCCTGAACCAGAAAACTATCCGGTACCTTATTTTTGCCAACGAAGACAACCTCTCCTACCCTCAGCTTGGGCCCCTCATCAATTCTAAATATTAAGTCAATTTCATTATTGCCTTTATTGACCAATTCAGTGTCAAGGCGGGCAACTTGCAGACCCTTTTCTTCCAGCAATTCTTTAATAGTTTTCTTAGCCCTCTGGACCTTATATGGGCTGTAATAAGAATGAGCAACAATATTTTCATCTTTTTCTTTGAGTTTATTAACTATGTCTCCCTCTTTAACCTTCTTACCTGTTCTGAAAATTACATTTTTAATAACCGGATTTTCTTCAACATAGATTTTTATTATCTTGCCTCGTGAACCTTCTTCTTCTTCAATCCTTAAATCGGAAAAAAAACCGGTTGACCAGAGAACTCTAAAGTCTTTTTTGAGCAGGGCTTCATTATAATAATCCCCCTCCCGACAGGTCAGATAATAGACGATGGTGTCTTTGGAAATACGGTTATTACCAACCACTTCAATTTTTTCAACAATTTCCTGAGCAGATAGAACACCTGCCAGTAAAACAATCATCAGCATTAGATTCAATCGTTTCATGGGATAACCTTATACCATAATGCCTGTCGATTTTCAAAGAGAGACTTACTTATCCATTCAGCCAGGATAGTCCGCAGGCCATAGATTATTTAACCCTGTTCTCCTTCAAAAAGTTTCAAATTACCCCCTTCCATCAGATAAGATTTCTGGCAGAAACGGGCTATTTTATCGTTGTGAGTAACGATTATTGACGATAAACCCTTTCGGCGGTGCATTTCGACTATCAGCTTAATAATCGTCTCTCCTGTCTTCCAGTCGAGGTTACCAGTAGGTTCATCAGCCAGAAGAAGCCTGGGTTCATTAATCAGGGCTCTGGCCACGGCAATCCTTTGCTGCTCGCCGCCTGAGAGCTGGGCTGGTCGGAAATTCCACCGGTTGTCCATACCCACTTCTTCCAGGCCTTTTCGGGCCTGGCTAAGGGCTTGATTTTTGTCCATCCCGGCTATAATCAGGGGAATAGCTACGTTTTCCACCGCGGTAAATTCAGGCAAAAGATAAATAAACTGAAAGACAAAGCCTATTTTTTTATTTCTCAGCTCAGCTACCTCTGTCTGGTTCTTGGTCATTAAATCCTGGCCTTCAAAATAAACCCGGCCATCGGTTGGACGATCCAGCCCGCCCAAAATATTCAGGAAAGTCGTCTTGCCGACTCCTGATACCCCCATGATGGCTACCAGTTCACCAGTTTTAAGTTCAAAATTAATTCCATCGAGAACCCGCAGCCAGGTTCGATCGGGCAACGGATAAGCTTTACCCAGGTTTTCTGTTTTGATAACCGGCCAGCTGTTTTCAGTCAAATTGATCATCTTATTCTCACTCATATTTTAAGGCTGTAACCGGATCAATTCTGGCTGCCCGCCTGGAAGGATAAAGAGTGGAAAGAAAGGTTATGGCCAGAGTCACCAGAACAATCAGAGCCAGATCAAAAAGCCTCGGCCTAAAAGGCACATAGGCAATCTGATAAATATCCACCGGCAACTTGATCAGCTTAAAAGTATTGGCCAGCCAGCACCAGATAAGACCAAGGCTCAAGCCAATAACCGTTCCGACCAACCCGATAATTGCCCCCTGCCAGAAAAATATTTTTTTTATCTGTTTGGCCTTAGCACCCATAGCCATCAGAATACCGATATCTCTGGTTTTTTCCATAACGAGTAAAACCAGGCTGGCAATAATATTCAGCGCCGCTACTACCACAATTAAGGTGATGGTTAGAAAAAGAAGCGTCTTCTCCAGTTTCAAAGCAGAAAACAGAGAACGGTTCAGCTCCATCCAGGTGGTGACATAAATCCCCGGTCCAGCTATCTGCTGGATCTTTTCAGCCAGCTCGTCGGCCTTAAATATATCTTCGATCCGAACCTGAAGATAGTTTACCCTGGCCGGCAAATTAAAAATTTTCTGAGCCAGGCCTAAAGAAACGAGAGCTGTTGATGAATCAAATTCGTATAAACCAGAATCAAAAAGGCCACAGATTTTAAAAGTCTTAACTTTGGGCCACAGCCCGACCGGAGTCAAATGAGCGGAAGGGATTAAAACATTAACTGTTTCCCCAACTGACACGCCCAGCGAAGCAGCCAGAGACTTGCCCAAAACCAGCAGCGGGGCTTCATCATCTTCCGGTAGATTGCCGGCAGGCAATTGCTTCAGCCAATCTGCTACCTCTCTCTCCCGTCTGAAATCCATTCCTTTTAACAGGGCACCAGCACTGCGAGCCGGACCGGTAATCAGGACGGTATTATAAACGACCGGGGTAACAGCCTGAACCCGGGGCAACGTTTCAATTCTGGCCGCCAGTTCCTGATAATTCTGTAAACCTTCGCCGGCCAGATCAGAAATCATCAGGTGCGAAGTTGCTCCGAGAATCTTCTCCTGAACATCTTCCTGAAAACCTGTGATTAAAGAAAGAGCTATGACCAGAGCCATTACTCCAATGGTTACCCCCAGAACAGAAACAAAAGTAATGACCGAAATAAAAGCCTGCTTTCGACGGGCGGTCAAATATTTTCTGGCGACAAATAGCTCAAAACCAGCTTTCACCTTGGATCTCTCATCTTGGTTTAAGCAGAGGGAAGAGTATAACTTCCCTGATTGATTTCTGGTTGGTAAAAATCATGGTCAGGCGGTCAATGCCGATGCCCTCGCCGCCAGTAGGAGGCAAACCATATTCCAGGGCCTCAACATAATCCAGATCAACCAGATGTGATTCTTCATCTCCTGTCTTCCTCATAGCTGCCTGTTCTTCAAAACGCTGCCTCTGCTCGAAAGGATCGGTCAACTCAGAAAAGGCATTGGCCAGTTCCATGCCAGCTATTAACAGCTCAAAACGGTCAGCCTCGGCTGGATTCTGACGGTTAGCTTTGGCCAGCGGAGAAATCTCTTTGGGCGGATTGATAATGAATGTTGGTTGAATAATTTTCTCCTTAGCCATTTTGTCAAAAATGATATCAAGAGCTTTGGCATAGGTGGCTGGCTTCGCCTCCGGGGTAAGAGTGCCAGCCAGCTCCATCATTTCTTTTTCATCCTCGAGTCTGTCTGCAGACAGCCCGCTGTACTGGAGGATGGCCTCTTTAAATTTCAGCCGGGGCCAGGGCTTCTGAAAGGAAATCAAGTTATCGCCATAGGGCAATTCTTCGTGGCCATGAATCTCCCTGGCCAGAAAAAGAAACAGGTCTTCGGTCATCTCCATCAGCTGATTAAAATCGATATAAGCCTGATAAAACTCCAGCATGGTAAATTCCGGGTTATGCTGAGAATCAACTCCTTCATTTCGAAAACTACGATTAATTTCATAGACTCTTTCCATCCCACCGACGACCAGTCTTTTGAGATAGAGCTCGGGAGCAATTCTAAGATAGAGATTTATCCCCAGCGCCTGATGGAAGGTCTTAAAAGGGCGGGCCAGAGCTCCACCCGGCATAACATGCATCATCGGAGTTTCAACTTCGATAAAGCCACGTTCATCAAAGTACTGCCGTATCTTTTTGATTAGCTCACTTCTTATTCTAAAGGTCTCCCCTGATTCGGGGTTCATGATCAGATCAAGATAACGTTTGCGATAGCGCAACTCGATATCCTGCAGTCCATGCCATTTTTCAGGTAGAGGATGGAAACACTTAGCCAGAAAAATAATCTTCTCAGCGAGAATGGTCAACTCGCCAGTTCTTGTCCGGAATAGCCTTCCCTCGACCTGAATAAAATCACCGATGTCAAACAGATCAAAAAGTTCATAGTTTTCCGGGCCGATCAGGTCTTCCCGCAGATATACCTGCACCCGATCGCGGAAGTCAGATATATGAAAGAAAGTTGCCCGGCCCATTTTTCTAATAGCTATAATTCTGCCTGGCACTTTAACCTGATACTGCTTTTCTTCTAATTCTTCCCGACTTAAATGGAAAAAGTCCCTGACCACTTCAAAAACCGAATGGGTCTGTTCTGCTCGGTGAGGGAAGACATCTATCCCCTTCTCTCTCAATTTTTTCCATTTTTCCAGTCTGACCAGCTCCTGATCAGACAGCTCTTCCTGAACGAGGCGGAAATCACTTTCTTTTTTAAGGTCACTTGAGCTCATTTTTCTTCCTCTTTCTTAACTGAATTATCACCTGCCCTTTTATTCTCTGCTCTGTTTTCTGGAAGGCTCTTGTAAATTCCGTCCAGAATGCCGTTGACAAAAACGGCCGCCTCCTGGCCAGAATACTTTCTGGCCACCTCAATAGCCTCATCAATAATTATAGGTGGAGGTAGGGTTTTTTCAAAAATCAACTCGAAAACCGCCATTCTTAATATATTCCTATCGACCATGGCCATCCTGTCCAGTCGCCAGTTCTCCGAAGCTTTTTCAATCGTCTGATCAATTTCTGCCTGGTGCTGTCTTATACCTTCCACCAGCCAGGTCGCATATTCTTTGACTTCTGGCCTGACAGGCTGGGCTGACCAGTAATCCTGTAGTATTTCTTCCAACCGGTCAGGAGAAAATTCCAGCTGGAATAGAATCTGTAAAGCACACTCCCTGGCTTTTCTTCTACTTCCCATGGTTAAAATTTCTAGGGGTCGCTCAGCCCAATTTGGCTTGCTTTAATAAATTTATCGTCTCGACGATGGCCAGAGCCGCTTCATAGCCCTTGTTACCGGCTTTGGTTCCAGCCCTCTCGATAGCCTGTTCTACCGTCTCGACAGTCAGAATCCCAAAAGAAATGGGCAAGCCTTCTTCTATGGCCACCTGGGATAGACCTTTGGTTACTTCAGAACTCAAATAATCAAAATGAGGTGTGTCGCCACGGATCAGGGCTCCCAGGCAGATCAAGCCGTCAACCTGTTTTTTAGCGGCCAGTTTTTTGGCTAAAAGCGGAACTTCAAAAGCACCGGGAACTTTGTAAACTTCGATATTATCCTCTTCCACGCCCAGTTTGTCCAGGGCCTCGAGTGCGCCATCGAGCAAATGGCCAGAAATAAACTGATTAAAACGGCTGAGGACGATGGCAATTTTATATCCCCGGGCCTGAAGCTTACCTTCATAAACTTTCATTCTTTTCTCCTTGATTTAACGGAATAAATCTTTTCTCATAAATCCTGTATTTTTTATATATTCTACCACCTATAGAGGCAGTAAATCTATTAATAGCCTCATTATCCTCCAGCTGCCAGGAAGTTTCAGCCCATTGATAGCCTTTAGCCTTGGCCCTCGTTTCCAGTTCGTCATACAGCAAATAGCTCAAACCGATTCGCTGATACCGGGGCAAAACGCCAAAAACCAGAGCTCTCATGCCGGTTATTTTTTTCCTGTTCAACATAAACTTAAAAATCCCAAAGGGAAACAGGTTACCATTAAGGCTCTTGATGATTTCATTGTAATTAGGCAGACCGAAGGCGAAGCCAACTTCCTGACCACGGTGCATGGCAAAAATGACCAGGTCGGGATCAGCCAAAGCCTTTAAACTTTTCCCCATAAACTTCATTTCGTTGTCGGTCCAGGGCACAAACCCCCAGTTTTTCGCCCAGGCCTGATTATAGATATAAGCAATTTTCTTTGTTTCCTCTTGAATCTTTCTGAGATTAGCTGTCCTCATTTGAAAAGAAGTAGCCTGTCTGATTTTTTCCACTACCTCCTTGACCTGCTGCTCAGTCGCGTGATTACGATCCATAAAATAGGCATATAAGTCTTTAGCCTTGGTCAGACCGCACTTTTCCATCAATTCAATATAATAAGGCGGATTATAGGGCATCATGATCGTCGGTGGGCTATCGAAGCCCTCCAGCAAGAAAGCACACTCATCATTCATGGACAGGTTAACCGGTCCCCGCAAAATTTCCATGCCTCTCTTCTTCCCCCAGTCAATGACGGTTTCAAGCAACAATCTGGCTACCTGTTCGTCATTCAGGCTCTCGTACAGGCCAAAAAAGACAACCTTCTCCTGATGATATTCATTGTGATTGAAATCAATAATAGCCGCAATCCTTCCGACTACTTCTTTGCCCCGCCTGGCCAGAAAAAGAGCCATCTCGGCGTGCTCAAAAAATGGATTCTTCTTTCGGTTAAGCTTTTCTTTAATTTGCAGACGGAGAGGAGGAACCCAGTTGGGATCGTCTTTATAAACCCTCCAGGGAAAATTGATAAAAGCTCTTAATTCGCCATCACTTTCAACCTGCTTGATGGTCAGGTCATTCATTCACCTTGCCCTTTGATAAATTTTTACAAATTCTATCAAATTCATCTAATTTTTTCATCTGGATTACAAATATCTTTACCACTGTTTAAATCAAAGGTAAAATAATGACAAGATCTTGAAGGAGTCAAAATGAAACCAACCAGTAAATTTTATGAGCTTAAACCAGAAGAATTGGCCTGGTCATGCCCGGAGGAACTCATCCCTTTCGAATCAACAGCCGAATGTCTGGCCTGCGAAGGTATTATCGGGCAGGAAAAGGCTTTAAAATCTCTGGAGACAGGTCTCGAAATTAAAAGCCGTGGCTATAATATATTTATCACCGGTCTGGTCGGAACAGGTCGAACTACCACCATCAAGAAGTTTCTGGAGAGAATCAAAGTTGGCCAACCGGTGCCGGACGATCTCCTCTATGTGAATAACTTCAAAAAACCGGAAGAACCCCTTTTTCTGTCCCTACCCGCCGGTAAAGGGCGCCTGTTGAGTGATGGGCTGGACCGGCTGATTAATATGCTAAAAGCTAACATTCCAGAATTACTCAAAAGTCAGTTTTTTCAGGAGAGAAAGCAGAGCATCGTTGATAGTCAGCAACGAAAGCAAAGAGAAGTGCTACAGAAATTCAACGATCTGGTTTCGGCCGAAGGCTTTGCTGTTATTCAGGTTCAGATGGGTCTCTTTACCCGGCCCGACTTGCTACCGGTTATCGAGGGGCAACCGACCCCTTTTAATAAACTGGAAGCTCTGGCCAAAGAAGACAAGTTCCCCAAAAAGAAACTGGAAGAACTAAAGAAAAAATACAGTCAGTTGACCGATCAGCTGGAAAAGGTCATCAGCCAGCTTAAGGCTATTGACGATGAAACTCAGCTGCTTTTGAAAAATCAGGAGATAGAGGTCTGCAGCCCGCTGATCAAAGGCGGATTGAATGATCTGAGACAGGGGCTGCCTTTCCCGGCTGTCCAGAGTTACCTGGAAGAAATTGAAAAGAATCTGCTGGAAGACCTGGATTTATTCAAGGGCCAAAAAACTGAAGATGAAAATCAGCCAGAAGAATTTGATCCGTTCCTCGACTATCGGGTCAATCTGCTGGTGGACAATTCTGATCTCCAGGGTGCACCGGTTATTATGGAGATAACACCCAATTACATCAATCTGTTCGGAACTATAGAATACAGCTATGGTCATTTTGGCCTTGGCCAGACTGATTTTACCAAAATTAAAGCCGGTTCTTTTATCAAAGCCAACGGTGGTTATCTGGTTTTAAATGCTCTGGATGTGTTGAGTGAAGCCGGGGTCTGGGCATCTCTTAAACGTACCCTTCGCTATCAAACATATGAAATCCAGAATCCTGTTTCTCCCTTTCTGATTTCTACTAAACGATTGAAACCGGAGCCAATCAAGTGCGATGTCAAGGTCATCATGATTGGAGACGACTATCTTTATAACCTTCTATATTTCCTTGACGATGATTTCAAAAAGATTTTCAAAGTCAAAGCTGAATTTGACAGCGAAATGGAAAAAACTGAAAAGACTATCATTGACTATGCCACCTTCATCAAAAAAATTAGCAATGAGGACAAATTACAGCCGGTAGGTCGTGATGGAATAGCAGCTATTGTTGAGTTTGGAGTCCGGCAGGCCGGCCGCCAGAAAAAATTATCAACCAGGTTCCATCTGATTGCCGATGTTGTAAGAGAAGCTGATTACTGGGCCAGAAAAAATGGGCACCAGGTGGTATCCCGTCAGGATGTACAGACGGCTATTAAAGAAAAAGTAGAACGAGTCAATCTGGTAGAAAGAAAAATTAGAGAAATGATTGAAGAGGGGACTATTCTCATTGACACCCAGGGAAAGACTGTTGGGCAGGTCAATGGTCTGGCTGTTTATGATACAGGTGAATTGACTTTTGGTCAGCCTACCCGAATCACCGCCAGGACTTCCATGGGTCGGGCTGGTGTCATCAGCATTGAGAGAGAATCTGACCTGAGCGGCAAAACCCATAATAAGGGCGTACTGATTCTAGCTGGTTATTTAAGAGGAAAATATGCTCAGAATAAACCATTTGCACTGTCAGCCAGTATCGCCTTTGAGCAATCCTATTCGGGTGTTGATGGAGACAGTGCTTCCTCAACTGAAGTTTATGCCATTTTATCCAGCCTGTCTGGCCTGCCTCTCCGTCAGGACCTGGCCG
>ERZ795052.1153-NODE-1153-length-37209-cov-8.113985_pt1 | contig 37209 bp, 34 predicted proteins | sample MGYA00375136_ERZ795052 | MGnify/ENA primary metagenome ERZ795052 (study PRJEB30181, sample SAMN05720156) | activated sludge metagenome | isolation source: Anaerobic digester | place: Japan | collected 2015-05-26 ... | reverse complement strand
GTTTTCGTGGAAAAGGATTTGAAGAAAAAACAGAGGCAAAAAGACATCGTGACGTCCGACCGGAAAAATTCTAGACTTAAGAGTAAGGTGTCAGGCGTCAGGAGATAAATCTTGTTGACATTAGGAATAAAGCTCACATGCTTTCTGATTGAATCTTCTAACCGTAATAATCAGTTCTATTGAATGTCCAACGCTCAACACTTGTAGGTGAAGCCCACTACTTCACCGCCTCCTTCAACGCCCTTGCTGGTTTAAATTTTGGCAGAACCCTAGCCAGTATCCTGATTGCTTCCCCCGTTTTAGGATTCCTACCTTTTCTTGCTTTTCGTTTGACAATACTGAACGTTCCAAAACCAGAAAGAAAGAGACTGTAAAATAATCTGTGTAAATAGAAAACTGCTATTTCAAGACCTGACCCCGATTTTGCTTGGGGCTATCGCCCTCTGTGAACATGGTCGCCCTGGGCGAACAGCGCAGCGTCACGCCGGAGCGGGTGGAAAAAATCCTCGGGCGCTGCCTGTAAATTCCGCTGCGGTTCTTTGCTTCGCCGGTGAGCGCCGGCGAAGAACCGTCGGGCTGTTTCGCCTGCGACCCGGTGGTGGATGCATGGGGACGCAGGATTCGCCAGCCGTCTTTTTCCTTTCTGATTTACCGGCGCTCGATGCGGATATTAAAGAAGCGCACTTTCTCGCCGGTATTTTCCTGCACCCATAACAGCGGCGCGCCGACAGCATGGCTGGTGTCGGTAAAGCGGACAAGAAACCGTCCATTGACGTAGATCGTGACTTGCTTGCCCACGGCCTCGATGCGGACGCGGTTGACCGCTTCGTCGAAAACATCCGCATACCGGTATTCGTATTTTTGCCAGTCGGGAATCAGGGGATACCAGTTGCCAGCCATCCCGTTGTAAACGTTGTACGTCTTGGCAAACGTGAAATTGAAGCCATATCCCTGATTGATCGACGTGGCGTTGCGGAATCTCTTCTGTCCGCCGGGCACGACCGAACATCGGGTGCTGATGCTGACGCCTCCCCCCCTCGGGCCGCTCAGATGTTCCGCTGTCACGTCCAGGACGTAGTCCCGGAATTCTTCTTTGAGGAGGATATGCCCGTTGGTTCCGATAATCGATCCGTCGGGCGCGTTTTTCCACTCGCCGTTCAGAATTTCCCAGTGGTCGAGAGACTGCCAGTCGGTTTTTTCGTCCATCGGCTTTAAAGCGGCCGATCGGCCCGGTTTGTCGGCGGCGGATCCGGCTCTGCCCGGCCCGCTGCCAAAGAGGTTTTCCACCAGCTCGTTACTCATAGCGGTGAGCAGGTTGAGATCCGTGCCCGTGACGTTTTTCCCCAGTTTGGCTTCGCCCGTTTTGACGTCGATCAACCGGGAGTTGATGGTGTAGGCGTTGCCGATTTTGACCACGGATCCGACGATGATGAAATCGGCGCCCACGATCTTGCCGATTTCCACGGCGCTTCGATCGTCAATCAAACCGGATTTCTGAAATTTCTGCTCCGCTAGGGCTTTCGCGATCTGGGCTCGTTCCACCACGCGGTAGCCGGCGCTGCTGACCAGCGCCGTCCGCATGATTTCCGACACCGCCCGTCCGAGATACTCGTCGGTGCCCATGCTTTCAAAATCCAGGACGGCCACCGAGGCCTTTTTATCGGAGGCAAACGATAAGGCGGCCAGGACAACCACAAGCGCGACCAGAACCAGAACCTGTTTGATTTTCATCATGATCCTCCCCTAGGCGTAAAAAGAACGCCGCCCGTGAACCGGCGGTCGTGTCCGGAGAAATGACGGCCGGCCGCCGGGTTTGAAAAATATAACAGAAAACGGACCGTTTGAAAATTCATCATTTTGGTGGAAACGAAAGGTTGGAAAAATCAATGCCGGGAACCGTTCCGCTAGAGGCGTAAGCTTCCCCTAAAGGCAGTCATGTCAAAAGGAGGATTTTCCGGCATACCATCCAAATTGATAAGAACTTCCTTTTTGTTGGATGAAGAATATTAAGCTGTCTCTTGTGTGTCAAGGAGATTTTAAACACAGGAGATTTAAACAAGGAGGCAACATCAACATGCCTTCCTGAAACAAAGTATCCAGCAATTCGGATATGCATACGCTCTTTCAAACAATAATTATTAATATCGAGTTTCTTTCCATCGGACAAATATTCCACAAAAACCCCGCGTGGCTTTTAGTCCTTATTATCGTGAAAAGCCTGACGTGGTTTTTTCGATCAGGCTGTTTTAAAAGGATTTTTCCTTTTCAATATAGATCAAAATGCGTATAAGAATAACAAAATATCGAAAAAAAACCGCACACGGTAGATTAATCGTTATGCGTAGAAATGATAGTGGCTGAAAAGAGGATATAATATGATTCGTTTATTAAGCGAGTGCATGATTCGCTATGTCCGAGCGATGTTCGGATATCTGGACACGGATGCGATGAACTGGCTGAGAATCGTCGAACTAATTGCGTGTTTTCCGTAAAACTCTCGCTGAAATTGGAGGTCATAATATGGGAAGATTAATCTCTTCAATGAGGCAAATCACCTTACTGCTCTTTTCGCTGATAGCGGTTTTCGCTGTATGTTCGTGCAGTGGCTTGTCGCCATCATTGTCATCATCATCAAAATGGACGCTATTCGTCAATGGGACAATCTACATAGATGCCGATACGAAAGTGAACAATCTCCTTGTCCGAGATGGGGTTGTGGCTGGATTCGATGTAAGTCCGAACAAATTCCAGAATGCAGAGATTGTTGATCTGAAAGGGGCAGCGGCATATCCCGGCTTTAACGACAGTCATGTGCATCTTATCAGTATGGCGGTTACGGGGAGCATCATGGTTCCAACGGATGGGGAGACGGATCCGACAAAGATAGTGGCTCGTGTCGGGACTCGTTGTCAACAAGTCGCCCCCGGTACCCCTGTGATGGCACATGGCTTTGTGCTCAAGGATTACGATAATGACTGGAGCCTCGCTAATCTTGAGACGCTGGATCAAGCAACCGGACCTAACTGCCCGGTAATGATCGCCGATCAGTTGGGACACAGCTATATCGTAAACACTGCCGCCATGAAACTGAGCGGATTGGATGGTTCTACAGCCGATCCGCCCGGGGGGAAAATAGTGAAGAAAGGTGGCAAGCCGACCGGCATGCTCAGGGAGACAGCCGGTGCAATCGTAGGGAACAAGACCATATTCCCCCTGGTGCAGGACAGTCAGGTGAAGCCATTGGCCGCCTTCTTGATGAAGAAATGGGCGAATATGGGATATACATCAACGGTCGAGTTGATGGGGGGGCCGATGGGGCGGACCATGAAGCCGGAACTGTGCAGGCAGTTGGAACGCGAGGGTGCGCTTCCCCTCAGGATCAACTATGCATACACATTCTTCAGTCTGGATGACATCGCGCCCCGCGATACGGACAGGGACACCGAGCTGGTCCATTTTGCCGGCCTCAAGCTTTTCGTGGACGGCGCGGCCGGCCAGGGAGGAGCCTGGACGAGCTGGCCGAACCAATACTCCCTGAATGCCGTTACCACTGACGATTCACAGGGCGAAAAATACAACATCTTCAGGATCCTGGAAGAATCGGAAAAACTTGGCCTCGATATGCACTATCATGTCGGCGGGGATAAAGCCATCGATGCAGTTCTCAGTGCCATTGAAGCGGTGAAAACGAAGAAAGGTCGTTTGACAGGCAGACACACTCTTTACCACCTTGGGTTTATTACGGACGATCAGATCACGAGGATGAAAAATCTGGGTTCCAGCGTCATCGCGGGGGTACAGCCTTCGCTTCATTGGGAAGCCGAAAAAGAGCATACCAAGTATTATTACGGCGATCATGCGAAAGGATCATATCCGTACAAGAAGATAAGGGATGCCGGTATCACCCTGGCTTTTTCAACCGATTATGCATCGAACACCGAAGCGCTTAGCTGGCCGACGGAAATCATGAGAGTGGCGCTTACCGGTGCTGACAACCAGTATAATGAGCCATTAACGATGCGGGACATGATCAAGGGTTTCACCGAGGGCGGCTATGCCACGACCCGCGAAGCAAATGTAGGCAAGCTCCATATCGGTTATAAGGCCGACATCGTCGTGTACGAGAAAGATTTGTATTCGGTACCACCTTCAGAGCTCTCGAAAAACAACCCGCGTGTTCTTTCTACATGGATCGGGGGGCGACGAATTACACAGTAGGCAAAACAAGTCGGGTAATCGGGGGACATCTTACTGTTTATTGGCCGGAGGAATTACGGATAAAAAATGTAAGCCCTTGACAATGGACATGGCCGCTTAACCACGCGCTCCACCCGATCGCTGCGCTCCGGGTGAGTTTGTCGTTGGACTAAAAAAGATGATAATGATCGGAGCTGCAAAAGAGAACAAGGGAACATCCTCATGTGTATGTGCAGACTCTGATTCAAAGGTAATGGAAAAGCTGTCTGTAAATTACCTGTTATCGACCGTGCTGTAAAAGCGGGTCAAAGCCGCATGCGTGGAATAGAGGGAATATGAGCTGGCAAAGAATTGAAGAGGAACTTCGAAGCATCAATGAACAAGGGCTTCTGAGGGAATTCAGGTATCTGGAATCCGCGCAGATGCCGCGTGTCAAGATCAGGGGCAAGGATGTCTTGCTCCTATCTTCCAATAACTATTTGGGGCTGTGCAACGATGAACGGCTCAAAATCGCAGCTAAAGAGGCCATCGACCACTACGGCGTAGGCTCCGGAGGATCGCGCCTCACCACAGGCAGCTATGACCTGCACAGAAAGCTAGAGCAGGCTATAGCTGATTTCAAGAATACTGAAGCCGCCATTGTTTTTAACACGGGTTATATGGCCAATGTGGGCGTCATCTCCGCAATTGCAGGCAAGGACTGGATTATTTTCTCCGACAGCCTCAATCATGCCAGCATCATCGACGGATGCAGGCTCAGCGGCACGAAAACCATTATTTACAAACATGTCGATTTGCGAGATCTGGAGAACCAATTAAAAGAGCATCGGGGCGCCCCGGGCTTGATTGTTACAGATGGCGTATTCAGCATGGACGGAGATATTGCGCCCGTGCCTCAACTGGCCGAGATGGCGCACCGGTACGGTATGTTAATCATGGTGGATGACGCTCACGCAACCGGTGTCCTTGGACATCAGGGAGGAGGCACGTCGGAATATTTTGGACTTCAGGGTGTGGTCGATATTTCGATGGGAACACTGAGCAAATCTCTCGCCGGTGAAGGCGGCTTTGTGGCAGGAAGAAAACTGCTGATCGATTACCTGAAAAATAGGGCAAGAAGCTTCATTTTTTCCACGGCCATGTCTCCTCAGATGGTTGCGGTATCGCTACGGGCCATCGAAATTATGAGACAGGACGCGGCCGCACGGGAGACGCTCATGGAAAATGCCCGATGGTTCAGACAAGCGCTGCGACAAGTCGGATTTCAGGTCCCCGAAGGCATCACGCCGATTATTCCGGTGATCGTTGGCGACGCCCTCAAGACGCTTCAATTCAGTCTCAAACTTCTGGAAGAAGGCATACAGATTTCGGCAGTGCGTCCTCCGGTGGTGGCCGTTGGGACCAGCAGATTGCGAATAACGCTGATGGCGAACCATACGCGCGATGATCTCAATTGCGCCCTTGAAAAAATAAAATCCGTCGGAGGAAAACTGGGCGTAATATAGAAGACATTGCAATTCCTAAGGTTTGCATGATTTATGATTTAATTTTCGCAATAAGTGTGATGACAATTTCATGCACATTCTTTCAATGCGTAGCTTCCTGAAACAAAGTATCCAGCAATTCGGATATGCATACGCTCTTTCAAACAAAAAATTATTAATATCGAGTTTCTTTCCATCGGACAAATATTCCACAAAAACCCCGCGTGGCTTTTAGTCCTTATTATCGTGAAAAGCCTGACGTGGTTTTTTCGATCAGGCTGTTTTAAAAGGATTTTTCCTTTTCAATATAGATCAAAATGCGTATAATATAATAATCAGAAAAAACCATACACGGTAGCTTAATTGTTGAACTTAAAAGATGATAATGATCGTTGTGCAAAAGAGAACAAGGGGAACGACGTGGTAGAGGCCATAGGGACGCACCGTCCTTACCGAGCCGCATTAGGACTTTCTGCCGCTTTAGAAGAGATTGCCTAAAACATGGGAATCCTCTATGATCCGAAAGCGGTGGATGCCTGTCTGTCTGTGTCTTTTCCGGGAAAAAAGTTTTCAACTCAAAGGAGCATGACAGTGTCATTTCAATCGATTATCAGAAAACATTCTTTATCTTTGATCATTTGGCCGCTGCTCTGTGTTGGGCTTTATCTGACGAGTTTATATAGTTACATTCTATTTCATATTGTCGCAGAGAGTTTTTCCATCGTCATTGCCTTCTGTCTCTTCATGATCGCCTGGAACACCCGTCACCTGACAAAAAACAATTATGTGCTGTTCATCAGCATCGCCTTTCTGTTTGCCGGCATCATTGACTTTGTTCACACCCTGGCCTACAAGGGCATGGGTATTTTTGTTGGATATGATTCCAATTTGCCAACGCAACTATGGATTATCGCCCGTTACCTTCAAAGCATATCTTTCCTTGTTGCTCCATGGTTCATGTTCCGAGAGCTAAAGCCAATCGCTGTTTTTAGTTTTTATCTTTTTGGAACCCTACTACTGATGGTTGCTGTCTTCTCCGGCGCACTGTTTCCCGATTGCTTTATAGAAGGCAAAGGGCTGACCCCTTTCAAGGTTGCCAGTGAATACATTATTTGTTTTATCCTTGCATGTTCTTTGGCTTTGCTATTACGCTACCGTGAGAAGTTTGATCCAGAAATTTTAAAACTTATAGCTTTGTCGATACTCTGTACAATCATTTCGGAACTGGCCTTCACCTTTTACATCAGCGTCTATGGCTTATCGAATCTGATCGGTCATTTCTTTAAGATATTTTCGTTCTATCTCGTTTACCAAGCAATCATCGTCACCGGCTTAAGAAACCCATACAGCCTTCTTTTCCGTGATTTGCAAAAAAATAAAGAAGAACTACAGACCATCATGGACTCTTCGCCCATCATGATATTTTACAAAAACGATAAAAACACCTTTATTCGTGTCAATAAAGCGCTAGCAGAGGCAACCGGCCTACCTAAGGAAGAAATGGAAGGTAAAACAGTCTTTGAAATTTACCCTCATCAGACGAAGGACTATTGGGAAGATGATAAAGAGGTTATCGCATCGGGTAAGCCCAAGATTGGTATTATCGAACCAATAGACGCAGCAATCGGTCAAAGGTGGGTTCAAACGGATAAAATACCCTATCGAGATGAAAAAGGACGCATTACGGGGATTATAGGTTTTGCAGTTGACATCACCGATATCAAGAAGGCGGAAGAAGCGTTACGGGAAAGCGAAGAGCGTACGCGCGCCATTACCAACTCCGCCCAGGACGCTATTCTAATGATGGATAATGAAGGTCGGATATCCTATTGGAACCCGGCCGCTGAGAGTATTCTTGGCTACACGAACGAGGAAGCCATTGGCCAAAGACTGCACGAGTTAATAGCGCCCGAACATCATCAAGAATCCTACCATAAAGCATTTCCAGCGTTCCAGAAGACAGGACAAGGGGCAGCAGTGGGTAAAACAAACGATCTGGAGGCCCGTCGAAAAGATGGGAAGGTAATTTCGGTGCAGCTTTCGCTTTCAGCCGTTTATATGAAAGGTGCGTGGCATGCCGTAGGGATTCTTCGTGACGTCTCCGAACGCAAGTTGATGGAGGAGAAAATCCTTTCTATGTCTATCACCGATGAGCTCACGGGCCTGCACAACAGGAGGGGGTTTTTATCTCTGGCGGGGCAGCAATTAAAATTAGCGGAAAGGAATAAGAGTGCCATGCAGCTCTTTTTTACTGATCTGGATGGGTTGAAATGGATTAATGATACGCTGGGGCATGAGGAAGGAGATAAAGCGCTCATGGAAGCGGCAAACGTGCTCAAAGAGACCTTCCGAACCTCCGACATCATTGCCCGTCTGGGCGGAGATGAATTTGCGGCCCTTGCCATTGATATAACCGCAGCAAGTCCCACGATCTTTACTGGCCGATTACAGTCTCTGGTTGACGCTCGAAACAATCAGGAAAACCGGCGATACAGACTTTCAATCAGTGTCGGCTATTCTTCCTATGATCCTGAACATCCATGTTCTATTGATGAACTCATGGCCTCCGCGGACAAATTGATGTATGAGCAGAAGCAAAACAAGAAACGTCTTATTCCACAAGGGGCTTCCCTTTCCAACGGCAATCCACACCCTTCAATGCACGATGAGAGTAGGGACTTGTAGGTGAAGCCATTGCCGATGACAAAACCTGATTGGACAGCACTTGTCAAGGTGCAGAGCACATCAAGCGTCAGCAGTTTGTGATCTTTCACATTCAATTTATATCAACACCATTATGGCTTCAAAGGATAACGAGGCGGCAAAGAGGAGGCGGCGGAAGCGTATTTTGGATATGTTGATGACACTGGCGATGATGTCGGCAAAATAATCCGAAGAAAACAAAATGGGGTTATACCCGTCCGTACTTGTCTTCCAGCCTCTCGATGTCATCCTCGCCGAAATAAGTCCCGGTCTGCACTTCGATGATCACCAGGTCTTCGCTGCCGGTGTTTTCCAGGCGGTGCGTCGCCCCCTTCGGAATATCCACGGCGCCGCCCGCGGAAAGGGGACAGGCTTTGCCGTCAATCGTGGCCGTACCGCTGCCCGAAACCGCGTACCAGTGCTCCGCCCGCTTCGTGTGGCGCTGCAGGCTCAGGGTGCCGCCCGGCACAACCAGAATTCTTTTGACCTTGTGATCCGCAACATCGGACAGAATTTGATAGTAGCCCCAGGGACGAAGATTTTTCTCTTCCATTTTTTTCACTTTCAGGCTTTTTGCCGATTGGCCTATCACAATCCCCTGAGAATGAAAAGAATCTTTGCCCGTTGGCCGGGCCTTGTTCCTCTCGGATCGCTTTCGCGGAGGGAACGGCCGCAATCCCCCTGCGGGTTGCACAACCGTTATCCACGCTTCCCGTCTCGCTTTTTCCTTCTCAATGTGCTAACGTTTTGCTCCATAAAAGCCATGGATATTCAATACTCGTTGATACGAAGCCCAAAAAGAAAAAAAACCGTCTCGCTGCAAATCGGCAATCAATCGGAAATTACCGTTCAGGCGCCGGTTCATACGCCGGCCGCAGAGATTCGGCGCTTTGTCGAAGAAAAACAAGCCTGGATTGAAAAATCCCTGCGCCGGCAAGCAACGCTGCAGGCCTCGCATCCGAAGAAAGCCTATGAAACGGGCGAAACTTTTTATTACCTGGGAGAGGCCTGCTTCCTGGAAGCTTTTTTTGACCCGCTGGAATATCCGGGAGTGGTATTTCGGAGCAACTGCTTTTTTCTGAACTGCCCCCCCGACCGTCAGATGAGAAAACATTACCTGGCGGCCTGGTACCGGCAACAGGCAAGGTCCTACCTCACCCGGCGGGTGGATTTCTACAAACAACGGCTTGGGCTGACGCCCGGCGGCCTTCGAATCACCTCCGCCGAAAAACGTTGGGGATCCTGCTCTGAAAAGAATCATTTGTCCTTCGCTTTTCGCCTGATCATGGCGCCGCCGCAGGCTGTTGATTACGTGGTCGTTCACGAAATGATGCATATCCGGGAGAAAAATCATTCTTCAAAATTCTGGAACTTGGTGTTAGAAGTGATCCCGGATTATAAAATGCAACGGCTTTGGCTCCGCGAGCATCAGCGGGATCTTGATCTTTGAGCAAAGCATCGGAAAGGGCTGAAGAGATCTGACGCTATGGACATTACCGAAACCATCGAACTGGCCCACCGGTCATTTCTGACGGAACAGTTTCATCAAATGCATCTGAACATATCGGACTACACCTTCGCCAATGTTTATCTGTTCCGCAAGCTCAGCTGTTATGAAATCCTGAAAAAGGAATGCGGGGTATTCATTTCCGCCCACAACCGGCAGGGGCAGAACTACGTGATGCCGCTCGCCGACCTTCGTGTTTGCGATTTGGCGATGCTTCGGGGGCTGCTCAACGGACGCAACTTTATCTTCCCGGTTCCGGAGGAGTGGCTGCCCTTTTTTCCCGAAAACGAGTTTTCGGCAACCTTTGACGAGAGCGAATCGGATTACATCTACCGCACCGCCCACCTGGCGTCCTTTTCCGGCAAGACCTACTCGCGCCACCGCAACCATCTGAACCAGTTTCTGGGCACGTACCGTCCGGCGGCAGAACCGCTGGGTCCGGACAATCTTCAGGATGCTTTGACCGTCCTGCGGCGCTGGCAGGATGAATCCCGCAGCGCCCAAGGCAAAACCGATTTCTCGGTCTGCGAGGAGGCCCTGCAGCAATTCTCTTCGCTGGCGCTGTGGGGAACTCTGTATTCCATCGAAAACCGGCCGGCGGGCTTTGTGATCGGAGAAGCGTTGAACCGAGACACCTTTTGTCTGCATTTTGCCAAAGGATTGAAAACCTACCACGGCATCTATGAATTCATGTTCAACGATTCGGCCGTCCGATTGCAGCCCCGATACACGTACCTGAACCTGGAAGAGGATTTGGGCAATAAAAATCTGCGTAAAACGAAAACGTCCTACGGTCCGGAACGGATTTTAAAAAAATACCGCGTCAGCCTCAAGGAAGTCGTTCAATGAACAGCTTGACGGTCATTACCGATTTGCGGGAAGGCGATGAAGGTGTCATTTCCTCGATCGACGGCGGCTCGTCGCTGACCAGCCGCCTGGCGGGGATGGGCATGGTCGCCGGCGCCCGGTTCCGCATCGCGCAGATCAGCGGCGGCCTGGTCGTCGTTTCCGTCGGCTCCACCCGGATTGCGCTGGGCCGGGGTGAAGCATCCAAAATTGCGGCGCGCAAAATCGATCCGGCCGACGACACCTGCCTCCCTCCGGTCGAGAAAGAAATCTCCGTCGCTCTGGTCGGCCAGCCCAATGTCGGCAAATCCACCATATTCAACATTCTGACCGGACTTTCCCAGCATGTCGGCAACTGGCCCGGGAAAACCGTCGAGAAGAAGGAAGGCGTCCACCGCGCCCCAAATGTTTTACTTCGAATCGTCGATCTGCCGGGCACCTACAGCCTGACTTCCTTTTCCGAGGAAGAACGGGTCACCCGGGATTACCTCATCCGGGAAAAGCCCGACCTTGTCGTGCTGGTGCTCAACGCGGCTGCGCTGGAGCGAAGCCTGTATCTTCTATCCGAGGTGCTGCTGTTGAACCGCCCCGTGATTGCGGCCGTCAACATGCTGGACGTCGCTTCGACCCAGGGCACGCAGGTTGACGCGAAAGCGCTGCAGCACTCCCTGGGCCTCCCGGTGGTCCCCATGGTGGCCAGACGGAACAGCGGCATTCAGGAACTGGTGGATGAAATAACGAATCTGACTTCCTGTCCGCAGAACTTACAACTCGAACTGCCTGCAGTCTCCGCCGACCATCAGGAAATTTACAAAAAAATTCTGGCGGCCGTCCGGCCTTTTATCCGGGAACCCTACACGCCCGAATGGGTGGCGGTAAAATTGATGGAGGGCGACCCGGAAGTCACGGCCATGGTAAAAGAACAAATCCAACCGGCCGGACATGAATTCATTCAGAAACTGCTCAGCGAACATGAAGACGCCCTTCATGCCGTCGTCAACGGCCGCTACGACTGGATTGAAAGAATGACCCGCGCGGCGGTTTCCCGTTTTAAGATGGGGCAGGTGGTGCTCACCGACCGTATCGACCATGTGCTGACCCGCCCGGTTTTCGGCATCCCGATCCTGCTGGCCATCATGGCGGCGGTCTTTTTTCTGACCTACACCCTCGGCGTGCCGCTGCAAAGCGCGATGAACGACGGCATTCAATATCTGGGGCGGGCCTTTGAACCGTCAATGGCCCAATGGCCAGGCTGGATCAGAGGGCTTCTCCTCGACGGGGTGATCGGCGGCGCGGGCTCCGTCCTAAGTTTTCTGCCCATTTTGCTGATTTTTTTCGCGATCATGGCGTTTCTGGAAGACGTGGGATACATGGCCCGAGCCGCGTTCGTGATGGACCGCATCATGCATCTGGTGGGGCTGCACGGAAAAAGCTTCATTCCCATGTGCCTGGGCTTCGGCTGCAATGTTCCCGCCGTGCTCGGTGCACGGATCATCGAGACGCGCAAAGCCCGGATGATCACCCTGCTTTTAATTCCGTTTGTTCCCTGCACCGCCAGGCTGGCGGTGCTCACGCTGGTATCGGCCGCCATTTTCGGCCAATACGCCGCCTATGTCTCCTGGTCGATCCTGGCCCTCAACATCGCCGTGCTGGGACTCGCCGGCATGCTGGTCAACAACACGCTGTGGAAGCAGGACGCGCCGTTTATCATGGAACTGCCCATTTATCATCTGCCGGATGTCCGGACCATCGGCATGGCCGTCTGGTCGAGAACCCTTTCCTTCCTGCGCAAGGCGGGCACCGTGATTCTGGGGATGTCTGTGCTGATCTGGATTCTTTCGTATTTCCCCTACGGGACAGTGGAGGAAAGCTGGCTGGCCGCCCTGGGGAGAGTCATTGAACCGCTGGGAGAACCGCTGGGGCTGGACTGGAAGACGATCACCGCGCTGCTCACCGGACTCGTCGCCAAGGAAACCGTGGTCGCCACGCTGGGCGTGCTGTATTCCGTAGGCGAAGGAGGCTTAGCGGCCGTTCTGCCGACCGTCATGAACCGCGCCTCCGCGGCTGCGTTTCTGGTCGTGATGATGCTCTTCATTCCCTGTGTCGCGACGATCGCCGTCCTGCGCAAAGAAATGAACAGCAACAAGTGGTTTTACTTCACCATCGCCTTGACCCTGATCGTCTCCTACCTGGGCGGGATGGCGGCCTTTCATTTTATCGAGTGGCTCGGCTTATAAGACAAGATCACCGTATGGCGCAGACGATGTTCGTAACCTCCGGCCATGGAAGATCGTTCGGACGCTGCTGAAAGTATCTGGCCTGCGCATCCGCCGGCGAAAGAAACTCCATTTTGGAAAAACACAGGCTTCGCAGTTTTGCCTCCAGCGCGTCAGGCTCGAAATAACTCACGAACGGCTCGCCCGCGCTTGCGACGCTCTGAACCAGTCGTGAATAGGACTTTCTTTCCGCGTCCGACAAGGATGTCGGCGGTTGTATGTAGGTCAGCACAATCTCGCTGGATGCCGGAAACGCCGCGACCGTTTTCAGTACGGCCTCAATAGCCTCCTCCTGGATGTACATCGTCACACCCAACCACGAAAAGAATGTGGGCTCGGCCATCGATATGCGGTGGCGGCACAGTCCGTCATGGAGGGATTCCTTCTCAAAATCGACGTCCGCAAAGACAAGATTTTCCGGCATCGCGAATCCCCCTGCCGCCAGTTTGGAACGCTTCATCGCCTGTGTTCCGGGATGATCGATTTCGATAATGTTCAGCTTTTTTGCCCATGGGGGCTGCCGGAAGGCAAACGTGTCGAAACCCGCCCCCAGGATGATATACTGCGTGACCCCGCGAAGAACCGCCGCTGCGAGCCGGTCTTCCGTAAAGCGCGAGCGCAGAACGACGTGCGCCCGCAATACGCGCGCTTCAGGCGTCTGATGACGCGCCGACGAATGCCTGATTTGCGTCTCGGCATCCGCTCCAAGGAGAGATACGGCAACGGGATCGTCCAGAATGAGGGGTTGAGCGTCGAATAACTGATGCGCAGCCCTGATGTATGCGGTTACAAGCGCGGTGAGGCTGGCGTCTCGGCCGGTCATGATGAAGGTCCCCTTTTGGATGAAAGACAAAGCGTCCGTCATGGAGTGCGTTATTCAACGTTTCCATGACCTCTTGGCCAAAAGCGGCCATTCTTTTGCGTCTGGAAGGCATCAGAGCGATGAGGCCAGAATAGCCGCGCCGATCGCGCCGTTCGCCTGCGCGGAGGACAGCACGGCGATTTTCACGCCGAGTTTTTTTTCCAGCGCGGCCACGACCCCGGCGTTGCGCGCGACGCCGCCGGTGATCATGACCGGTTCGGTCAGGCCGACGCGCGCGATCATCGCGGAGATGCGCGCCGCAATCGATTCGTGGATGCCGGCGATGATGTCGAATCTCTGCTCGCCGCGGGCGATCAGAGAAATGACTTCCGATTCCGCGAAGACCGTGCACAGGCTGCTGATTTTGGAGGGAGCGTCCGACCGGAGCGACATGGCGCCGAACTCATCCAGATCGACTTCGAGCGCGCGCGCCATCACTTCCAGAAAACGCCCGGTTCCCGCGGCGCACTTGTCGTTCATGACAAAATTTTTGACCTTCCCCCGCTCATCCAGCGCGATGGCCTTGCTGTCCTGTCCGCCGATGTCGATAATGGTGCGGACCTCCGGCTTCAGGAAATTCGCCCCCGAGGCGTGCGCCATGATTTCCGTGAAGGTCCGGTCGGCGAATTTCACCGAATTGCGTCCGTAACCGGTGGAGACGATTTTGTCCACCGACGACGCATCCAGACCGGTCTCAGCGAGCAGATCCTCATAGACCTTAACGCCCGCCGCCTCGGCGTTGTAGCCGGTAAAAATCACGTTGGTGCCGAGAATTTTCCCGTCCTCGACCACCGCCGCCTTTGCCGTGATCGAACCGATATCAATGCCCGCTGTTCTCATTTTCGAATCCTGTTCGTCGTGAGGGCTCCCCCCCTCTCAATTTTTCCGGTCTTTGATGATCTCCATGAAGGCGTCGATTCTTGTCGAGATCTGGCTTTCCGAAAAACTCCGCTCATCGACCATGTCCGCTTCGATCATCAGACAGGGAATGTTCCGCTCCTTTTCAACGATCCGCTGAATGTCGAACTGACCCAGCGAATAGGGTTTGCAGCTGCGGTTGGAATGCAGCACAAAGCCGTCCACCTGATACTTGTCGATCATCGCGATGACCATGTTCGCCATTTCGTCCACCCCGATGTTCAGGTAAATACGCGAGTAGGCTTCGGCCATCGAATCCAGAAACTTGTTTTCGTCGATGTACTTCATCGCGCCGCACCAGGCCGAGGTGTATGTGTCGGCCACCAGACAAGCGTCGTGTTCGGCAAATTTCTGTGACAGCCATTTCATCCGGTACCAGATCGGAAGATTGTCCCACAGGAGTCGGTATTGTTCCCGGGGAATGGCTCCGATGCCGGCCTCGATCCGGTCTTTCATCTCGGCCAGCAAGCCCCGGTAGTAATCGATGGTCTGCTGCGTGCCCCGGAGGGTGACGATCAAAGCCAGGTGAAAAAAAGCATCGAAGGCCGTCATGGGAGAGGGCTTGTGAACGGCCGTATCCAAAACCTCCTGCCAGAGCTTCTGACCTTCAAAGGAGACCCTGCCGACTTCCTTCATGCGGTCCTGGTCCATCGGAAAACCGCAGACGCTTTCCAGGAATGCGACATACTCCCCGATCTGCCGCTCGACATAGCGCTTCGCCTCTTTTGTGTATTCCGTGTGACAGAAGGGCGTGTCAAAGATAAACAGGGGAATGTTGAAATAGCGGGCCTGCACCTCGTACCACTTCAGGACGGTCCCGCAGATGTTGTTGCAGCACACCAGCATGTCCGGTTCGGGCAATCCGCCGATCGGGCCCCCATTGACCGTCGCGCAGGAGATGTCGGAGCGGGCGTAGGAGCACAGGTCGTTGGAATAGCCCATCTTTTCGGCTTTCTCGCACAAATCGACGCCCATCTTGCTGGCGCCGATCATGGCCCCGTGGTTTTCCGGATACACGGGAATGATATCCATGGCAATCAACGGCTCCACCGGCCCGCCGCTGGTGATCCAGGCCACCTTCTTGTTGTTCTGCCGGGCCGTTTTGGCGTCGATGTAGTAGGCGGTCATGATATCCCGCATCTTCTTTTCAGACTTGATTTTTCTTTTTTCTTTTTCCGAATTCCCCTCTGACATGACGCCTCCTTTCACACCATTTCCAGAAATGCTTCAAAACGAGTTCTAAGCTGGCCTTCCCCGGGAAGCGGATCTTCGATTTCCAAAAGCAGAACGGGGATCCCGGCTTCATCCATGGATTTCTTGATGTCGGGATAATCAAACGCGTGCGGATCGCAGAATTTAAAAAGCAGGAAAATGACGCCCCGGGCGTTATGCTCCTGCACAAGACGGATGATGTGCCGGGCCCGTCGGTCCAGACCGGCATGTTTCGCCGGGCAGACCACGCGACGGATCAGTCTGCCCGCGATGCCGGACACGGGATCGCCCTCTTCGGAGACCGGCTCGGCAAAGTATCGCGCCCCCGTGCAGAAATCGTCCCAGACGACTGCGCCGCCGGCCTCTTCGATCATCGGGTAGATGTCCGGATGATTGCAGATGCCGCCGGCCAGAACCAGGCGCTTCAAGGAGCCGTCCTCCGCCGCCCGGGCCGCCCCGGCCTTCATTTCCGAAACGGTCTGCGCAAGCAAAGAAGCCAGGCGCTCCCGGTCCATGATCATGGCCGCCCGGACCAGGGTGTATAAATCCGCGCCGGACATGAGGCGGGGGTTCCGGCTCCTCATTTCATAAATTTCCCGTATCGATTGCCGGATGGCATTCATCGTTTGAATCGCTTTTTGCAAGGCGTCGTCGGTAATGTCCGCCTTGAGCGCGCGGCCGAGATCCGTCCTGAATTTTTTCAGGACATCAACCATGTAATCTTGGGCGGAGGACGTATTGAGCTTGACGGGCAGGACCAGATCCAGATGAAATCCGAAGGGAATATTCATGCGCCAGATGTCGGACAACCGTTGAATGGAGTCGCAGGTGTGAGGGAAAACCATTCCGTCCAGAAATCCGATTCTCCCGGAAAGCCCCTCCTCCAGAACACCGCGGACAACGGAACAGCTATAGGATTGGAGGTGAGAATCGGCCAGATGAATCTGCCGCTTCGTGCCGAAAAAACGGGCGGGATGGGCGCCGGCCGCCAGAATGATCTCCTCCGGCGTGTAGGAGCAGACATAGCCCACCATCTTTTTTCCGCTCCGGTTTTTGAGTTTTTGCAGATACTCGTAAGGTTGATCCACGATCGTCCTGAATTCGGTCATCCCGTCCATCGCATTTCCTCCCCGCTGGAATATTTTTGCCGCCGTCTTGCCGTTTCGCAACGGCACGCTAGCATATTCAGGTTTAAAAGTGTTAGGTTTATTCACGAATCCCCGCGATCGTCGTCCCAGGCCGCGTCCTGGAGATGGGGCACCTTTTCGCGGTCAATCGCCAGAAGCTGTTCCTGCAATTCGATCTGTTCGCGGGTCTTGAAAATATACAAATCCCGATCATGGCGGTGCTCCGCCAATGTCCTGAGCGCCTCTTCATCATACTTGAAAAATTTCTGCCCGGCGCGCAGGGCCGCGTACCGGCGAAAGCCCAGTTTGACGAGCACATCCACGCCCAGACGAACGGAAGTATCCAGCGATTCCCGGTATAGGTTTTTCACGCCTGCGTCCAGCAGTTCATAAGCGTCCTCGCGACTTTTCACACGCACCATCACCTCAAGGTTCGGAAATTCCCTGCAGACCCGATCGATCAGATCGCCGTTGATTTCCGGCGAATCAATGGCGGCAATCAAAATTCCGGCCTCATCGGCGCCGGCGGATTTCAAAATGTCCAGGCGCGTCGCGTCGCCGTAAAAAACCGTGAATCCCATTCTTCTCAAGACTTCCACGCGGTCCGAGTCGTTGTCCAGGATCGTTGCGGCAACCCCGTTGGCCCGCAGAAACCGGCCTACCGTGCCGCCGAAGTTGCCGAATCCCGCGATAATGACCGGATGCTCGCCTTTGATCAGATCCCCGTCTTTTTCCACGGGGGCCTTCTTCGTTCCAAAAAACGGCAGGATCAGCCGTTCATTGACCATAAGCAGCAAAGGCGTCACCGTCATGCTGATGGCCGTTGCCCCCATCATCATATCACTCCATTCGGCCGTCAGAATCTTAAGCTGAGCAATGAAAGCAAACAGAACGAAGGCAAATTCGCCCACCTGCCCCAGACCGACCGTAAAGATCATATTCTGATCGAAACTGAGTCCGGAGACTCTTCCGGTTGCATAAAGCACCAGGGATTTGATGACAATCACCCCGCAGACCAGCCCGGCGATTTTCAAAGGATTATCGATGATCAGCTTGAAATTGATGGACGCCCCGACGGCAATAAAAAACAATCCCAGCAAAATACCCTTGAACGGTTCGATGTTGCTCTCCAGTTCATGGCGGAATTCACTGTTGGCCAGCACCACGCCCGCAAGGAAGGCTCCCAGCGCCGGGCTCAGCCCCACCAGGATCATCAGGTAGGCCGTGGCGATGACGATTAAAAGGGCGGCTGCCGTAAAAAGCTCCCGCAGTCGGATACGGGCGATAAAGCGCAGAAAAGGCACAAAAATAAAATACCCCGCCAGCACAACCGCATTGGCGGCGGCCAAAAGCACCAGGGTCTGCCCCCAGCCGGACCAATGATTGATCAGGCCCGCGCGTCCTCCGGACGCGGCTTTCACGCCGGCGGCGGCCAAAAGCGGCAGGAGCGCCAGGACCGGAATGACGGAAATATCCTGAAAAAGCAAGACGGCAAAAGAGCTTTTCCCCGATTCGGTTTTGGTGAGCCCTTTTTCTCTAAGGGTCTGCATCACAATGGCCGTGGAAGACATGGACAGCGCCAATCCGCACGCAAGAGCGGCCTGCCAGGTCAACCCGATCAGCATCAGCGCCAGAAAACAGAGCAGCGTCGTCGCGCCCATCTGCAGGATACCCGTCCCCAGAATCATTTTGCGCATCCGCCAGAAATACGCGGGCTCGAGCTCCAACCCGATCAGAAAAAGCATCATCACCACGCCGAACTCGGCGAAGTGCATGATGTCCTTGCCCTCCTGACCGACAAATCCCAGGAAAAAAGGACCGATGATGATGCCGCCTGCGAGATAGCCCAGCACGGATCCCATCCCAAGTCTTTTGGCGACCGGCACAAAGATGACCGCAGCGGCAAGATAGATGATGGCGTCCTGTAGAAAGGCGCTGCCCATGGTCAGGAATGCTCCTCTTCGTTTTGCAGCCAGTCATTGAGATAATCATATGAACGAATGGATTCGAAGGGAAGGCCTCCCGCGGTCATCCTCTTCAACAGCCGATGATAGGACGAAACGTGTGCATCCAGTTGCCGGTCGGTCAGCCGATACGTTCCGTGGACGGCAAAAGGGGGCAGATGAATCATGCCGCACAGCGCGGCCGTCTGGGCAAACGGCAGCAGAAACTCGCGCAGGGTATGTTGATGGTGCCGGCCGGACGCGTAGGAATCCCTGGCGCCTCCCACGGTCACGGCGGCAAAAACGATCTTGCCGGCCAGTGCGTCGCCCCCGCTCCCCCGCGCCCACCCGTATTCCAGCACGACATCCATCCATTGCTTGAGCAGGGCCGGAGCGCCATACATGTAAAAGGGGAAATGCCAGACCAGAACGTCATGCTCCGTCAAAAGCGATTTTTCGCGATCCACATCGACATGGAAGTCCGGATACTGCTCATAGAGGTCGTTGATCGTCACGCCCTCCACCTTTTCAACGCCCGCAAGCAAAGCGCGATTGTTTCTGGACTTTTCAAACCGGGGATGGGCAAAGAGAATGAGAACTTTGTTCATGAAGTCTCATCTTCCTTCACGATTTCCGTTTTGATCAGCGAAATGAGCTCCTGAAACACCGGCAGCACGTCCGTTCGGAACCGTCCCGCCACCAAGACCACCATGATGTCGTCGCCGACGCCAAGCGTCCCTTCGTTGATCCAGGCGCGAATCTCGACGATGCCTTCCCTTTCTTTAAAACGACGTACCGCCTCCTCCAGCGCGGCCCGGCTGTAAGAAAGTTTCATGCGCGCCACCGGACCGCCTTTCCTGGACGTGGCCCGCACAACGCCGTTGTGCACCAGAATCATCCCCAACCTGTCCGGCGGGCACTTTTTTTTGATCTCTTGAATCCACTCGTCAACCATGAACACCTCCCGGCTGCTCCGCGCTTTTCTCCGCGGCGGATGCTGCCTTTCTCTGTGCGACCAGCTCCGTCAGCCTGCGCGAGAGTTTGTCGGCCAATGAAGCCAGCAGCGCGGTATCCATGTCCGGCGAATAGCGGTTCGCGTCCGCATCGCCGTTGTTCCAGGCTCCGATCATCCGACCGTCCAGCGCAAAAGGAACCACGGCGATCGACCGAACAAAATATTTTTGACAGGGCGGCATCAGCCTGTAAAAAGGCTGGAGATTTTGATTGGAGAGTACGGGATGCAGCCCGCCGGGAAGCATTCTTTCCAGCAGCTCCTCGGAAACGACGCTAAACCGGCTCTTCAGAATCTCCGACGCGACCGCGGCATCCGTCAATGCATCCGCCGCCGGCCGATCCACAAACGCGAACCAGACGAAAGGAACGGCAAATTCCCTTTCGATTCCGTCCACCAGGGCTTCGAAAAGCCCCGCAACGGTTCGGGCGGACAACAGAGCCTCCTCCATTTTCCGGAAGCGCGCCGCGAGGTCTTCGTTGATGCGGCGAATGTCCTCTTTTTTGGTCATCAGAGCTTCCCTTCCCACTCGGCGTAAATCACCGCGTGATCGGACGGCTTCTCCGAAAGCCGCGTGGCCCGGTCGATCACACAGCCGCTCGACGCGGCGGCTGTTTTTTTCGTGGCCAGAATATGATCGACGCGCCAGCCGAGGTTTCGCCCCACCGAATCCTTCACGCGGTAGTCAAAAAAAGTGTATTGCCCCGGCTCGCCGGGATGATGCTGCCGAAAAACATCCACAAGCCCCCAGGACAAAACATCTTCGTACGCCTTCCACACCTCCGGGTTAAAGGAGACATGTCCCAGAATGCGCCCGGGATCGTGAACGTCAATCTGCTGGGGCGCGACATTGAAATCCCCGCAGAGCACGAGCTTTCGGTCCGGCTTGAAGTTTTGGAGAAGATAGGCTTTGAGCCTCCCCAGCCACGCGAGCTTGTAGGCAAACTGGGGCTTGTCCACCTCCTGCCCCTGCGGAACGTAGGCGTTTACAATCACCAGATCGCCGAAATGCGCGACGGCCAGGCGGTCGGGATCCGGAGGATCATCGGCCAGTCCGAAGGAAACCTTTTGCGGTTTTCGTTTTGATGCGACCGCCACGCCGTTGTACTGCTTGCCGCCGCGGAAAGCCACCGTGTAGCCTTCCGCCTCAAATGCCGCCAGGGGAAAGCCGGCATCCTCAACCTTGGTTTCCTGCATGCAGAAAATATCCGGCTGATGGCTTCTGAGCCAGGGCAATACGATGTGCAGACGGGAGCGGATGGAATTGACATTGTAAGTGGCAATCTTCAAGGGTGAAAAGCCTTTCCTGATTTTCGGTGCTTATTACCACGACCGGCGCCGGGTCTCAAGAAATTTTGCGGCGCGGCTGAAAATCGTGTATGGTATTTTTCGGCACCGGCGACGGTGGAACAAGGAATTGCCGCGCATTGTTCTGAATCCGGCAAAGGAAAAATGGAAAAAACCGATATCACGATCATTGGAGCGGGGGTTGTCGGACTGGCCATCGCGGCCCGGCTGGCACGCCCGGATTTGAACGTCTTCATTCTCGAGAAGAATCCGCGTCACGGGGAGGGCATCAGCTCCCGCAACAGCGAAGTGATTCACGCAGGCATCTACTATCCGGAAGGATCGCTGAAGGCCGAACTGTGCGTGACCGGAAACCGGATGCTCTATGAACTTGCCCGCGAAAGCGGCATTCCCCATCGAAAAGTCGGGAAACTCATTGTGGCCGCCGACCCGTCGGAAACCGACGAATTGGAGCGTCTCTTCCGGCAGGGCCGCAAAAACGGAGTGCCCGCTCTGGAAATGATCGGCGAGGCGCGGATCGCAAGGCTAGAGCCCGGCGTCAAAGCCCGTGCCGCCCTGTACTCGCCGGAAACCGGCATCCTCAGCGTCCATGACCTGATGAATGCCCACCTGGCCCGGGCGCAGAGGAACGGGGCCCACCTGATCTGCCGCACCGGCGTCTTCCATGTCGAAACGGAAAACGGCGACTGGCGGATCCTTGCCCGAAACGACCGGGGGGAGGAATGTACGTTCCGGTCGGGGGTGGTCATCAACTGCGCGGGGCTTGCATCCGACACGGTCGCCAACCTGACGGGCGGCGCCTATCGACTGCATTACTGCAAAGGCGATTACTGCGGCATTTCCGGCGTGAAGCCGGGCCTCGTCCGCCGGCTGATCTACCCCGCCCCGCTAAAAAATCACGTGGGACTGGGCGTGCATTTAACGATGGATTTAAACGGACGCCTCAAACTGGGGCCGGACGCAACTTACATTGACCGCGTGGAGGATTACGCCGTCGCCCCCGAAAAAGCCGCTTTGTTTTATGAACACGCCGTAAAATTTCTGCCCTTTTTGAAACCGGAAAATGTCCACCCCGACATGGCCGGCATCCGCCCGAAGCTTCAGGGGCCCGATGACGCTTTCGCCGACTTTGTCATCCGCGAAGACGCCCCCGGTTTCATCAACCTGGTCGGCATCGAATCGCCGGGCCTTACCGCCTCGCCCGCCATCGCCCGGTATGTTCAGGAACACTTTCTATAAGCCGAATTCCCTGCGCAGTCCCGCAAAACGATTTCGCGCGAAAGCCACCCCCAGCGTCGGAGACAGACGGTTGAGCCACCAGAGCATTTTCCACGGCCAGGGGAAAATCATGATTGCCCGGTTTTTTGCGACGGCCTTCAACGCTTTCCGTGCCAGCACGTCCGGCTGCATCGGCCTGAGTCTTTCCAATATTTCCCTGCCTTTTTCCGGGGGGAGGTTCATCTTCATCGCGCCGTAGCGGCCGCCGTCCAGAATGGGGGTGCGGATGACCCCCGGACAGATAACGCTCGCGCGCAATCCCAGATGAGCCGTTTCGGCCCGCATGGAGAGTGAAAGGCCCACCACGGCATGCTTGGCCGTCGCATAGGGAAGATTCATCGGATTGGCCATCAGGCCCGCCATGGAGGCGGTGTTGACGATATGGCCGAATCCCTGCGCTCTCAGGACCGGATAGGCCGCCACAGCACCGTGGATCACGCCATGCAGGTTTACATTCAGCACGCGTCTCCAGTCTTCCATATTCAGATCGTTCATCGCGCCGCCGATCGCGATCCCCGCGTTATTGAAAAGATAATCGAGCCTTCCCCGGTTTTGCGCCACCCCCTTCACCAGGCTTTCCACGGCGGGAAAATCCGTGACATCCAGTTGAACGGCCTCGGCACGTCCGCCGGCTGAACGGATTTCGTCGGCGGCCTTGCGCGCCTCATCGATCTGCAGATCCGCCAGTACAACGTCCGCCCCGCGGGCCGCCAGTTCACAAGCCAGCGCGCGGCCGATCCCCGAAGCAGCTCCCGTCACGATGGCTGCCGCGCCCTGATACGTTCGAATACCGTTTGCCGCCATGAGCCCTCCATCATGATCATCAAAATGTAAATATTGAATAGACATTAGCGGTGAGTCATGGATGCTGTCAATGAATTTTCCTCCGCCTCCCCAAACGAACGGATGGACGGTTTTTCTCAATTCTTTTCCATTGACACTGCCGCTCCCTTCCCTTATAAGCTGTGGTCAAATTTCGCTGTCCGGACAGGAGGAAATTCATGAAAAAAACTATTATCTTCATTGGCTTTTTGGTGATTTTCTCACTGCTGGTTTTCGGCTGCGCGAAAAAGGATTCCGACGCGGTGAAGATCGGCGTTATCGCCGAGTTGACCGGCGACATTCCGGCGGTGGGCACCTCCTGCAAAAACGCCGCGGAGCTCGCCGTCCGGGAAATCAACGACGGGGGCGGCATCCAACTGGGAGAGAAAAAATATCCGGTGGAACTGATCATTGAAGACAATGCCGGCAAAGCGGACCAGTCCGCTTCCTCCGCGCAGAAACTGATCACCCAGCAGAAAGTGACGGCCATTGTCGGGCCCAACGCCAGCCGTTACGCGCTGCCGGCGGCGGAAATCGCCGAATCGAACAAAACCGTTTTGATCACCCCCTGGTCCACCGCGCCGAAAGCCACGCTGGACGCCAAAACCAACGCCCCCAAACACTATGTTTTCCGTGCCTGCTTCATCGACCCGTTTCAGGGAGGCGTCATCGCAAAATTCACGCTGGACAATCTGAAACTGAAGAAGACGGCGGTGCTGTATGATGTGGCTTCCGAATACAACAAGGGCATCGCCGAGATCTTCAAGGAGGTTTACGAGAAAAACGGCGGCTCGATTGTCGCTTTTGAAACCTATACCACCAACGACAAGGATTTTTCATCGCAGCTTACCAAGATTAAAAAAACCAACCCGGACATTATCTTCCTGCCCAACTACTACAGCGAAGTGCCTCTGCAAATCCAGCAGGCTAAGCGTCTGGGCATTTCGGTTCCGTTTATCGGCTCGGATTCCTGGGGTTCCGAAGAGCTGCTCAAGCTCTGCGGCAAAGACTGTGAGGGTTATTATTTCAGCACACACTACGCGGCGGACTCGGCCAGCGACGCAACCAAAAAATTCATCGATGCCTATAAAGCCAAATACGGAACGACCCCCGACGACGTGGCCGCCCTGACCTACGATTCGTTCGGGCTTTTGTTGCAGGCCATTAAAACCGCCGGCAAAAACGACCGTCAGGCCGTCCGCGATGCGCTCGCGAAAATTCCGCTTTTCAACGGCGTGACGGGCAGCATGCAGTTCAAGGAAGGCTCCGGCGATCCGATCAAAAGCGCCGTCATTCTGCAAATCAAAGACGGAAAGTTTACCTGGTTCGCCAACGCGAAACCCTGATCCCATATGGCCTATTTTTTTCAGCAAGCGTTAAACGCCCTGCAGCTGGGCAGCATCTATGCGCTCATCGCGCTGGGCTACACAATGGTTTACGGCATTCTGACGATGATCAACTTCGCCCACGGCGACCTGTTTATGGTGGGCGCTTTCTTCTGCTTTCTTCTGGCCGTTTATCTCAAGCTGTCGTTTGTTCCGACGCTGCTGGTCTCCATGCTGGGCGTCGCCTGCCTGGGCGTCGTCATCGAGCGCCTGGCCTATAAGCCCCTGCGCGCCGCGCCGCGGGTCTCCGCCATCATCACCGCGCTGGGCGTGGGATTGTTTCTGGAAAATTTCACGCTGGCCCTTTCCCCCTATCCCAAGCACATCCCCCCGCTCCTGGCCAACACCACCTGGTCGATCGGATCTCTGTCCGTTTCATCCCTGCAGGTGCTGGTGATCGCTCTTTCGCTGGTCCTGATGCTCATTTTGGATTTCGTGGTCCAGCGCACCAAAGCGGGCATGGCCATGCGCGCCATTTCCTGGGACAAGTCGATTGTTCCCCTGATGGGCGTGCCGGTCAATAAAATCATTTCTTTCACTTTCGCCATCGGCACGGGACTGGGCGGCGCAGCCGGCGTGATGTACGGACTGGCTTACCCGGTGATCGATCCCTACATGGGCATCATGGTCGGCTGGAAAGCCTTCATCTGCGCGGTCGTGGGCGGCATCGGCAACGTGCGGGGCGCCATGATCGGCGGCTTCATTCTGGGCGCGGTGGAAATTCTCGTGGCGGCGTTTTTCCCGTCCACCTACCGCGACTTCGTGGCGTTCACGCTGCTGCTGGTCCTTCTGATCCTCCGGCCCTACGGCATTCTGGGCAGACCCCAGCCGCAAAAGGTATAGGCATGACGAAGATAAAAGCCGCCGTCACTATGCTCGAACGCTGGAAACGAATCACCGGCCTGAAGTATTTCTGGCCGGTCTTTCTGACCGCGGGGCTCGCCTTCTGCGTCGCCGCCGACCGCTATGACTTCGTGGATCTATACCTGCAGTTGATTATGATTTATGTGGGCATCAACATCATTCTCACCATCAGCCTGAATCTGATCAACGGCTACATGGGGGAATTCTCCGTCGGGCACGCGGGATTCATGGCGGTGGGCGCCTACATCGCCTCGATCCTGACCGTGCACGTCTTCCCGCCAAACGCCGCCGGCATCCTGTTTCCCGCCGCGATTCTGGCCGGCGGCATGGGCGCCGCCCTGGTGGGATTGCTGGTGGCCATCCCCTCGTTTAAAACGCGCGGCGATTACCTGGCCATCGTCACGCTCGCTTTCGGCATGATCGTCAAGTCCGTCCTGGAAAACATCGACGCCGTGGGCGGGCCTCGGGGACTGCTGGGCATGGAAAAGCTCACGACGCTGCCGTGGGTGTTCTTCTGGACGGCGCTGTCCGTCTGGGTCATCCGCAACCTGGTGTACTCCAATTTCGGGCGCGGCGTTTGGTCGATTCGGGAGGATGAAATCGCGAGCGATCTGATGAGCGTCAACACGCGACAGGTCAAAATCATCGCCTTTGTGGTATCGTCCTTTTTTGCGGGCGTCGCCGGAGGCCTTTTCGCCCACGCGCTTCAGTTCATCAATCCGCGCATGTTCGATATTCTGAAATCGACCGATGTTCTGATCATGGTTTACCTGGGCGGTATCGGCTCCATCGCCGGATCGGTGCTCGGAGCGGTTATCTACACTCTTCTTTTGGAAATCCTTCGCCCGCTGGGCGTCTGGCGGATGGTTTTCATGCCGCTGATGCTGGTGCTTCTGATGATCTACCGGCCGCGCGGCATCATGGGCCTGCGGGAGGCCCGTCTGTTCACGCCGCTTCGCGACCGGGTCACGGAAAAGCTGTGGCGGCAGAAGAAAAAGGAGGCGCGCCATGCCGCTCCTTGAAATCTCCCGGCTCACGCACCGGTTCGAGGGACTTTGCGCGGTGTCCGATTTCAATCTCCGGGTTGAGCCCCATGAACTGATCGGCATCATCGGCCCCAACGGCGCGGGAAAAACCACCGTCTTCAACCTGATCACCGGCGTGTATCAAGCCAGCGAAGGAAGCATCAACTTTCAGGACAAGGAACTGGTGGGCGTTACTCCGCACCGGATCACCCGGCTGGGAATCGCCCGAACCTTCCAGAACATCCGTCTTTTTAAGGAGCTCTCCGTTCTGGACAATGTCCGCGTCGCGCACTACGGCCGGACGGCCTATTCGCCTCTCGAAGCGCTTTTGCACATCGGTCGCTTCCGGGCCGAAGAACGACGCATCACTCTGCAGGCGCTGGATCTGCTGTCGATCTTCAAGTTGGACGAATCCGCCGGCGAGAAAGCCAAAAACCTGCCCTACGGCTTGCAGCGGCGCCTGGAGATCGCCCGCGCGCTTGCCACCGAACCCAAACTGCTGCTTCTGGACGAACCGGCCGCCGGCATGAACCCCAACGAAATCCTTCAGCTCATGGACTTCATCCGCTGGATTCGCGAAACGTTTTCAGTGACCATCCTCCTGATTGAACACCAGATGCGCCTGGTCATGGGCATCTGCGAACGCCTGGTGGTGCTGGATTTCGGCGCCACCATCGCCCAGGGGCTGCCCGCGGAAATTCAGACGAACCCCAAAGTGCTGGAAGCCTATCTTGGCGAGGAGGTCGCTTCATGAACCGCGCCGATTTTCTCCTTCGCGTGGATGGGTTGAGCGTCCACTACGACAGCATCAAAGCCGTTGAAGATATTTCTTTTGAGGTGGCCCATGGCGAAATCGTGACGCTGATCGGCGCAAACGGCGCGGGAAAGTCCTCCATCCTGCGCGCGATATCCGGGCTGGTTCCCTATACCGGCTACATCGCGTACGGCGGGAAAGATGTAAAAAATCTTGCCGCCGATCAAATCGTCGCGGCCGGCATCGCCCACGTGCCGGAAGGCCGCGGCATTTTCGGCAACCTCACCGTGCTGGAGAATCTTCAACTGGCCTGCTGGCAGCGCAGGGACAAAGCCAAAATCGCCGACGATCTGAACCATGTTTTTGAATTGTTCCCGCGGCTCGGCGATCGACGCAAGCAACTGGGCGGCATGCTCTCCGGGGGAGAGCAGCAGATGCTGGCCGTGGGCCGCGCGCTGATGAGCGATGCGCAGATGCTGCTCTTGGACGAACCCTCCATGGGCCTCTCGCCGGTTCTGGTCAGAGAAATCTTCAGAATCATCCGGGAAATCAACCAGGCGGGGAAAACCATTCTGCTGGTCGAACAAAACGCCAATCTGTCTCTGCATATCGCAACCCGCGGCTACGTTCTGGAAACCGGCCGCATCGTGCTTTCCGGCACCGGCACAGAACTGACGGGCAACCCGAGGGTGAAAGAAGCCTATCTGGGCGGATAAGATTCTCCTTTTGGAAACGAAAGAGCGACCAGGGATCCATGAAACAGGCCATAAACACCGACAAACTTTGGACAAAGGATTTTGTCACGATAGCCGTGATCAACGCCATTGTCTTTCTGACGCATTTTCTGCTGATCGTCACGATTGCGTCTTATGCCGTGGATGAATTCCACGCGTCCACGGACATGGCGGGGCTGGTTGCGGGGATCTTTATTATCGGCGCACTGCTCGGAAGACTGGGGACCGGGCGCGTCATTGAAGAAATCGGCAGCAAGAAAGTCCTGATCGTCAGCACGATGCTTTTCATCATCACCTCGGCCCTGTACTTCGCGGCCGTCAGCCTGACGCTTCTGATCGTCATCCGGCTGCTGCACGGGATTGTTTTCGGGACGGCCAGCACGGCCACCGGAACCATCGTTGCCCAGATCATTCCGCCGGGCCGCCGCGGAGAAGGCATCGGCTTTTACAGCATCGGCGCGATTTTGGCGGTGGCGGTGGGCCCTTTTATCGGCATCTTCTTGATTCATCATGCGGATTTCAGGATGATCTTCGTTTTGACCTCGCTTCTGGCGGCGGTCAGTTTCGCCCTGTCCTTCGCGGTCAACAAGCCGGTGTATGAGAAGCCCGCTTTAGGATCCGCCGCCCCGGGCGAGCGGTTCCGGCTTTCCGATTTCATGGAATACAAAGCGATCCCGATCTCCCTGATCATCCTGATCATCGGCTTCAGCTATTCCGGCCTGCTGACGTTCATCTCCCTGTACGCCAAGGAAATCCATCTGGAAAAAGCCGCCAGCTTTTATTTTCTTGTGTATTCCGGCGCGGTGCTCGTCACGCGGCCGTTATCCGGACGCCTGATGGACATCAAGGGAGCCAATTTCGTCGTCTATCCCTGCCTGATGCTTTACGCCGCCGGCATGCTGATCTTCAGCCAGGCCACGGCGGGAATCATGCTGCTTGCGGCGGCGGTCCTGATTGCAATGGGCTACGGAAACTTTTTTTCCTGCGCGCATGCTGTTTCCATCCGGGGGATCCCCCCTCACCGGATGGGGCTCGCGATCACAACCTTTTTCATCTTCGTGGATCTGGGGTTCGGGATCGGTCCCTACCTGCTGGGCGGGCTGGTTGCCGTCACGGGATACCGGGGTCTGTATGTCATCATGACGCTCGTCATTCTGGCATCCATCCCTCTTTATTATCTTCTGCTGGGAAGAAAGGAAATCCGCTCGGGCGAGCGCGGACCGGAGGACTGATTTCGGACGGGGCGCTCCCATCGCCGGAGGATCGACAAAACAGGAGACGCAACACAAAGAAGACATCGCCCTTGGCCATGACTGTCAACCGTCCGCTCGGCTCCGGCGGCGTCCGCGGGGAACGTCCGCTTTCTCGTTTTTGTCTTGACAATGAGGAAACCCTCATATTAGCTTCCGCTGGAAACGGCCGCAATTGAATTCATCGGAAAAACGGAGGAGATTCATGAGCATCATCGGGGTTGATCCGGACAAATGCATCGGCTGCGGAACCTGCCGGGCGGACTGTCCCACCGCCAACATCGCCATCAAAGACGGGAAGGCCGTTCACGGGAAATGGTGCCTGGAATGCGGGCACTGCGGTGCGGTGTGCCCGCAGAAAGCCGTCGTTTTCGCCGACGGGTATGATGCCGCGGAGGTGCTTGAATACGACGACCCGAAGAAGTTTGAGATCACGCCGGAGCGCCTCCTGAACTTCGTCAAATTCCGCAGAAGCGTCCGTCAATATACGGACGAACCGGTGAGCGATGCGGACATCGCCCGGATCCTGGAAATGGGCCGATACACGCAGACGGGCGCGAACAGGCAGCCGCTGCGCTATATCGTGCTGACGAAGAAGACGCTCAGGGAAATCACGCCGATCGCCCTGAAGACGCTGGCGGAGCTGGACGTCAGCCGGGTGGATAAAAAAGCGATGCGGGTTCCGCATCCGTACCTGGATTTTCAGTCCATCTGGGTCCACTGGTACTCGGTGTATCAGAAGAAGCAGAAGGATCTGCTCTTTCACGGCGCGCCCAACGCGCTCCTGATCGTAAGCCGGACATCCAATGAACTGGACGGCTGCTTCAATGCGGGGCATCTGGAGCTGATGATCAACGCCCTGGGATTGGGCGCCTGCCTGATGGGCTTTGGAACGTTCGCGTTCGATCAGTCGCCCGAGCTCAAACAAAAAGTGGGCATCGGGGAGGGGGAATCGGTGATTTTCATGATGGTCTTCGGGCATCCCCGGGTGAAGTATCTCCGCACGGTCAACCGCAGGAAAGTGCGGTACGAAATAATATAATTGCAGGCCGCGTTCCGGACGGCTTCGATTTTCGCGACGGCCGGGACAAAACACCAAAAAACATTCACGGAAAGAGGAAAGAAAATGAGCGAAACGGTTTTAAAGGAATTCAAGGACGGCGTCCTGCTGTTGACCTTGAACCGCCCGGAGAGCAAAAACTCCTTCAACAAGGAGATGTGGGAATCCTTTGCTGCAAAGCTGGATGTGGCACGCGCCGACGACGACGTGACGGTGGTCGTCGTCACGGGCGCGGGCAAGGACTTTTCCGCCGGACAGGATCTGAAGGACTATGCCGTCTCCGGCAAGGCGCACAGCTACCGGATCACGGAGCGCGCGGTCGTCGACTTCGACAAACCGCTGGTCGCCGCCGCCAAAGGCGTTGCCGTCGGGGGCGGCGCGACGATTCTGTTCCACGCCGACGTGCTCTACGTCGGCGAAAGCCTGCGAATGCGCCTCCCGTTCAACAGTCTGGGTATGGCGCCGGAATTCGCCAGCAGCTACATGCTGCAGATGCGGATCGGGCCGCCGCTTGCGGCGGAGCTGCTGTTCACCACGGAATGGATCGACGCCGACAAGGCGCTGAAAACCGGAATCGCCACCCGAAAGTTCGCCGATGACGAGCTGCTGCCGAACGCGATGGCGAAGGCCGCGGAAATCGCGCAATTGCCCCTGAGCTCGCTTCTGGAAACGAAAAGGTGCCTCAAAACCGCTCATCGGGCAGGCATCGAAGCGGCCTTGAAGGTCGAGCGGGAGGCCATGGACCGACTGGCCGGCGGTCCGGCCAGCCTCGAAGCCATGATGGCCTTCATGGAAAAGCGAAAACCCAATTTCCGCAATCTGAAGAAATAGCGAAACGGCGGGAAAGGAAACCGGGCGCCCGCCGGGACCGCGATCGCGGTTGTTTTGGACGCAAATCATTTTCCCGGGATTCCTCACGGAACCATTGCCTTCGGCGGACGATTGGGGTATATACCGCCCGGCACCATTCACAAACAACAGGGAGAACCGGAACATGCCTGACTACAGGGTAAAAATCAGCGAGACGACGGACGGAGATCTGGAATACCATCATTACCTGGTGACCGCCAAAGATGAAACCGAAGCCAGAAAACACACCATGAAGTTCATGGAACGCTTCATCGACGACGACAACGACCCGGAAATCATCGAAAACGGGTACACGTTTTACAACAAGGCCGTGGTCGTCCGGCTCGAATCCATCAAAGAGACGACGAAAGACCAGTTCAAGGAATTTCTTCTGAAGCTCCACACCATCAACATGAGCTGAGCCGAAGGACCGGCTGCATCAGTATTTCCGGCCCTTTGCATCCACCATGGGCACAAAGCGGACCGGAATGATCTCGCGGCGCTCGAGACGGCCGTTCCTCTTGGTCAGCACCACCAGTTCCTGCACCCAGGATTCCCCGACGGGGATCACCATCCGTCCGCCCTCTTTGAGCTGTTCTTCCAGCGGGCGCGGAACCTTGGTCGGGGCGCAGGTGACGAGGATCGCGTCAAAGGGCGCCTCCTCAGGCCACCCCTGATACCCGTCGCCGATCCGGACGTAAACATTTTGATAGAGGCCCCGAAGAAGTTTTTCGGCCCTTCTGCCCAGGGATTCGACAATTTCGATGGAGTAAACACTTTGGCACAGCTCGGCCAGAACTGCGGCCTGATAACCGGATCCCGTCCCGATTTCGAGCACTTTCATATGGGGCTTCGGCCGGATCGCCTCCGTCATCAACGCAACGATGTAAGGCTGTGAAATGGTCTGTCCCTCCCCGATCGGCAGGGGATGGTCCGCATAGGCGATCCCGCGAAGGCTTTCCGGCACAAACCGGTGCCTTCTCACGGTTCTCATGGCCTTGAGGACGGAAGGATCGGAAATCCCCCTGGCCTCGATCTGCTGGGCAACCATTTCTTCTCTTTGAATGGAATCATCTTTTTCAGCCATGCCGCCCGCCAAACTACTTTCCGCAACCAGCAGAAGCAAACCGAGGGCAAAGAAAATTCCCCGGTTGGATTTCTCCGTCCGGCACAAAACCCGGATGCCCTGATCGGCGGCAGCCAACTTCTTTTTCATGGTCTCCCCCCTTCCCGGTTGTCCGCCGCCCGCCTTTTTCCGAGAACCAGCAGCGGAATCCCCGAAAGCAAAACGCAAACGCCTACCCACGACCCCAAGCCCGTGTAGACAAGGCTCGACCAGAGCATAAAGATGCAGACGGCGATGAACACCGACGGCGTCAGCGGATACAGGGGAACGCGAAAAGGCCTGGGCCGGTCCGGATATCGGCGGCGCAGAAAAAAGACGGAAGCGCCGACCATCAGAAAAAAAAGCCAGAAGACAGGGGCGGTATACTCCACCATCCGGACGAATCCGTCATGCGCACCCGTCCCCCAGGCGACCAGGGCGAGCGCGACGCCTCCCTGAACGAGCAGGGCGTTTACCGGCGTGTGCCTTCCTTCCTGCCAGCGGCCCAGCATTCCCAGCACCGGAAAATCCCGGCCCAGCGCGTAACCGGTTCTCGCGCCGGTGATGATGGACGCATTCATCGTGCTGGCGGCCGCCAGCAGAATCAGCAGACTGACGACGACACCGGCTGCCGGCCCCAGCAGGCTCCGCATCAAATCCGCCATCACCGCGCCGGAGGCAGCCATGGCCGGCAGGCCCAGTCGTTTCAACAGCGCGACGTTGACCAGCAGATAAACCCCTGTAACGGTTACAAGGCTGCACAGCAGAACTTTCAGCAGATTCAGACGCCCCTTGCGCACCTCGGCGGAAAGAAACGAGGCCTCGTTCCAGCCGCCGTACGTCAGAAGAACAAAAATCATGGCCGTGCCCAGCGCCTGCCCTCCGGAAACGATTCCGCCGCCGGAAGCGGGCGGGCGGGGTCCGGCCGCCAGAATTCCCAGGGCCGACGCCGCGAGCAGCCCGAAAAGAATTCCCGAGGCCAGCAATCTCTGGGTCCATTTGCCCTGCCGGATGCCGGCGATATTGACGGCGGTAAACAGAACAACGGCCAGCGCCGCATACCAGGATGAGGAAAAGGCGCCCAAGCGAAATATTTCGGAAGCGTAGTCGCCGATCAGAAAGGCCACCATCGCGATAGAGCCGCTTTGAACGACCGCCAGCCGCGCCCAGGCATACAAAAAAGCGGGGGGAAAGCCAAAGGCCCGGTTGAGATAGTGGTAATCTCCTCCGGCGTGCGGAAAGGCGCACATCAGTTCGGCGTAGCACAGGGCGCCGGCCAGGGATACCAGTCCGCCCGCCAGCCAGAAGAGCAAAAGTATGCCTTCGCTTTCGGTGCTCGCCGCCACGATGGACGGGGTCTTGAAAATGCCCACACCCATCACCATGCCCACGACAATGCCCGCGGCATCCAGCACGGAAAGCGTTTCTCTGGGTTCGGCAGCTTCCATAGGGATACTCCCTTCCCCGAAAGTCAGACCGCGATAAAAGAATCCCCCCGGTCCAGAATCCGGCCACGGCGGATCATCCTGTGCAGGTGTTTTTTGATCATCAGGAATTCACACATGTACACCCAGGCGTCAACGTGATACCGGCGGCCGTAGATCAGGCCCTGGTCCACAATTTCCCTGAAGGACAACGGCTTTTTCAACACGGAAAGGATCTTTTCGTCCCGCTCGTCGATGACGGCCGTGAACCGCTCCAGGCCGGCCAGAAAATCCTTCCGGCGCAAAATACCCGCTTCATGGCCGGTGATGAAAAATTCGCAATCCACTGCTTTCAAGGCCTCGCAAGAGGAAAGGAAGAGATCGATATCCCCGTCGGAGCCCGCGTACCAAGGCCCGAAGGCCGTGAGGTCGATGTCGGCCACATACATCACCCCGAGGCCGGGGAAATGGAGGCAGCTGAAGCCTTTGGAATGTCCCGGGGCGCCCAGGATTTGCACCCTGGTTTTCCCGAAGTCGAGGACATCTCCCCACCGGTAGACCCCGTCCACGCGGGATGCGGACAGCCACCATTCGTGCCGGTTCTGGGGAGAGTAAGGACTCTGCCGCGCCTCCCCACCCGCGATTCTTTCGATCCATTGGTCCACCCATTCCGGACCGTAAACCTCCTCCATGCCCAGCAGGGACGCCAGATTTTTTTTCTCCTGAAAGCACGGTGCCTCCTGCTCGTTGAGCAGAATCCGCGCCCGGTCAAAAAGATAATTATAGGCGATGTGGTCGAAGTGATAGTGAGTGTTGATGACCACGTCAACGGTCGTTTCCTGATTCAGCGCGGCCATTGTTTTCAGGCCCGCACCCGGGTCAACAAGAACCTTAACGTCATCATCGATCAGCAAAGACGTGCAGCGGGGAAACCTGCCCCCGTCTTCTCCCGGTATGACGCTGACGGTCCCGAACCGGACCCTTTCTGTTTTCTTCTTCATGTTGGATTCGCCTCCATACCGGCCGGAGCATGCCGGGACTCAAGCCCATGGAGCGGCGCGGGCGTCCTATCCCCTTAAGAAATCCCTTTTTCATCCGGTTTCCATGAAAATCCGGTAACAGAATTCCCGGCAAAGATCAACCGAACATCACAGCGCGTCATCAAAGATGTCCCGGACGGCGGCCAGGTACTGATCGCGGTGATGAGTTTTGTTGATGCTCTTGCGGTTTTTTTCCCGGTCTCTCAAAAAACTTCCCGAATACGTCCAGAATTCCTTCATTTTATTCGTGAGATGCGCGGGGCCGGAAAGGATTTTCGAATATTCGGAAAATAAATGATCGTGAAACGCCCGCAGGATTCCGACTTTTTCGTCATACGGCCTCGCGGCCTGAAACTTGATTTCTTCGGCCAGAAACGGATTGCCCAGGAGGCCCCGGCCGATCATCCAGCGATGGACGGATCCGAAGCGCCCGGCGATCCGCTCATACGTCTCAACCGTCGTGACGTCTCCATTATAGACCACCCTGTGCTGCGACAGATCAAGGCACTTCCCGAACCTATCCAGGTCCACGTTTCCCCCGTACATCTGCGCGCCCGTGCGCGGATGGATGATCAGTTCTTCAAGCGGAAATCGGTTGAAAACGGGAATGAGCTCCAGGATTTCATCCGGATCTTTCAAGCCCAGCCGGAGCTTGATGGACAATTTCGGCTTTAAAGCGGGCACTGCTTTTTCGAGAAATGCTTCGATCCGGTCCGGCCGGCAGAGCATCCCCGCGCCCCTGCCCTTCTTCACCACCATGCGGAACGGGCAGCCGAGATTCCAGTTGACCTCGCCGTATCCGATGTCGAACAGCGCATTGGCCAGCCGCGTAAAGTCATCCGGGGCGGAGCTCATGATCTGCGGTATCGTCGGAATCCCTGAGTTTTGATCGGGAGAATGGTCGCGCAGCAGACTGCCGGGCTTGATGCTTTTGGTCGCGGAAAGAAAAGGCGCGACCGCCAGATCCACCCCCTTGAAATAGAGGGGGAACAGGTTGCGGTAAATCCGGTCGGTCATTCCCTGGAGCGGAGCCAAATACACGATGGGCAATTTGGGAATCCTTTGTTCGTCAAAATCAGTGTTCCAGGGATGGCTTTTTCCCGATTCCGGAATCTTTGTCAAGCTCGATCCTCTTTATTCGTTGACAGGGCATGCGGCTTCCCCTATAAACGGTGCGAAAAACATCGCATCGCACAAGGGGACTTCTGATGAAAAAATCGACCGTCGTAATGATTCTTTTCGTAATTTTCGTTATTGGCATCGTCGGCTGCGGCAATAAAGAAGAATCTTCTCTCATCCAGGTAGCCGTGTGCCCCACGTCGCCGCCGAACCTGTTTGAGGAAAACGGGAAGCTTCAGGGCATGGACCTGGAAATCTTTGAAGGTTTCTGTAAAGCCGGAAACCGCCGGTACAAGATCACTTCCTACGACTGGCAGGGAATGCTCGGCGCCGTGATCGGCAAGCAGGCGGATGTGGCGTTTTCAGCCATTTCCATCACCGACAAGCGCAAGGAAGTGATGGATTTTTCCAAGCCCTACATGGACAACACTTGGAATCTGGTGAGCCTCCAAAGCAGGAATCTTGTCATCAAAGATCTGGCCGAGCTGAAGAAATACAGCATCGGCTATCCGCGCGGAATGGCCTACAGCGATTTCATCAAGAACCAGCTGGAGCCGCAGGGTATTTACAAGCTCAGCGACGTCAAAATGTATCCGACCTACAACGAAGTGCTGGCCGACCTGAAAAACGGAAACCTGGACCTGGCATTCCTGGACGGTTCGGTCGCCTCCGTTTACAAAAAGAAAATGGACATCCGGGACAGCTATGTCTTCACCGGATTTGATATGTTTGGCTTTGCCTTTCCCAAGGGATCTCCGCTGCGCGATGATTTCGACAAGTATCTGGCCGAACTGGGGCCGGAAAAACTTAAAGCCATTGTCGATAAGTGGATGAATTAGAGGGGCGCCCGCCGCACCGATGACTTTCGGGAATATCCTGATCATTCTGGCCGCCCAAGCGGCGGGGCTTAACCGTTGGGAGATTTTCTTCTACATTATTCTACCCCAGATGTTTCGCATGTCTGTTCCGGGTATGATCAACGAGTTTACCTCCTTTTTGAAATACACGCCTTTTGCCTACACGGTGGGGATTCCCGAAATCATGAAAGAGGCCATGAGCCCGGCCGCCCTGACGCTTCGGGGACTGGAAATTTATCCGGCCGTCG
>ERZ795052.1143-NODE-1143-length-37515-cov-6.293326_pt1 | contig 37515 bp, 23 predicted proteins | sample MGYA00375136_ERZ795052 | MGnify/ENA primary metagenome ERZ795052 (study PRJEB30181, sample SAMN05720156) | activated sludge metagenome | isolation source: Anaerobic digester | place: Japan | collected 2015-05-26 ... | reverse complement strand
TGACACCTGGAAGCGCCTCGGCATGCCCGCCCTGCCTTACAACAGCCCGGCGCCACGCCCGGTCTTTCTGACCGAACAGGGAGGCCACGTCAGCGCCGGCATTCCCGGGTTCATCGTCCCCACCGGCAAAGGCGGCGATTCCGGCTCGCCAAACCTCCTGCCGCTGCCGGGCGAGCTGGTGTTTTTCGGGGGGCGCATGACGACTGGACCCACCGCGGACATGCAGCGCGACATGGATGAATTGTGCCGGCTCGAAGGACTCGACCCGGCCCGCTACCCAATGCAGTGGGTGGACCTGTCGGCCTATCCGACCTCGTTCTAACCGTCTCAAGGCTTTCATGCGCTCGCGCAAATTCTTGTTTCCGGGCCTCGGCTTCCTCGCGGTTTGCCTCGCCCTCGGCCTGCTGGCGTGGAGGTCTTTGCCTCCCTGCCCGGCCCACCAGGGACGGCTGCTGGACCAATGGGCCCTGGACCTGCTTTCACCCGATCCCCCGACCCGGGAACGGGCCGCCGCGGCGGTGAAGACCCTGGGAACCAACGGAGTGCCCCGGCTGATCACCCTGCTGGAGGCCCGGGATACTCCCTGGAAAAAGTACGGTTGGAACTACGGACTGAAATTGCCCCTGCCAATCCGGCGCCGGGTGCTCGGCCGTTTCGCTCCCCCGGGCGCCTCCACCCGACGCCTGGCGGCGGCTCAGGCGCTGGCCCTGCTGGGCGCGGAGGCCCGCGCCGCCGCCCCCGCGCTGGCGCGAGCCCTCGAGGACCCCGTGATGGAGGTGCATTGGCAGGCCGTGGCGGCGCTGGGCAGCATCGGAAGCGACGCGGTGCCGGAAACCGTCCGCAGCTTGCAATCCACCAATGCGGTGGTTCGTCGAGGCGCGGCGCACGCCCTCGGTCAAATCCAGGCGGGTTGGGACCCCGCCCTGCCGGCGCTGCTGGAGGCCCTTGACGACAACGACCCCCAGGTCCGGGCCGCGGCCGCCGACAGTCTTGCGGCGCTGGCCCGAAGCGGCAGCCGGGTCCAGACCCGTCTGGTTGAAGTCCTCGAACGCGGTCATGGCGCCGGCCAGGAAGCCGCGGCAAAAGTCGTCGCCGGCATCGAACAGGGATTGCGTGGAGCCATTCCAGCGTTGCGCAAGCTGGCCCGCGATGGGGCCCCGGCGCCCCGACGCCAGGCCATCGAAACCCTCGGCGTGCTCCGCGCCGCCGACCCCGAATCGGTTGCGCTCTTCTCCCGCGGCTTGGAGGATCCGGACCCGCAAATTCGCCTGGCCTCCGTCAAGGCGCTGGCCCAGGTCAGCGCGCGCGCCGGACCCCCCGTCGAGAAACTGGCGGCGCTGCTGAGTGATCCCTCCGCGGAAATTCGCCAATGGACCGCTCTCACGCTCGGACGGATGGGGCCCGGGGCCCGGCCGGCAACCGCCCGCCTCGAATCGGCGCTCCAGGACGAAGCCGAGCCCGTGCGCACGGCCGCCAGAGAAGCGCTCGATAAAATCCATAGCCGGCCGCCGGAGTAAGCGCCGCGTCATTTCGCACACGGCGCCATTTCGCAAATTGACATGCTGGCGCCGCCGCATAGTATTGGACAGGACGCGGGTGTAGCTCAATGGTAGAGCTCCAGCCTTCCAAGCTGGCCACGTGGGTTCGATTCCCATCACCCGCTCCACCCCCCCCATTCCGCAGCCCCAACGAGAATCTTTAAGTCGAATGGGTCGCTTTCAACGACGCTTGAACCCGCTTCCCCAACCTGGCTTCAGAACCCCGGACGGGGTTCCAGATAGCAGCCCGGGGTAAGAATGTGGAACGGTGGGGTTCAGGGCGGCAGGCCGGGTTCAGGGAGCCGCCGGGGAGCGGGCGGGGAGGATGGGGGTAACCGCCTTGCCGAGATGGCGCAGTTCGCGCAGGTGGCCGGGGGAGCCGGACTCGAGGGTGGCGGAGGGGCCGGCAAACGAGATTTCGAGGAGGTCGGCCGCGGGGTCGGCAACGATTCGCCAATCGTCTCGCCGGAAGCTTTGGGCCCGGCACAGGGCGAGACGTTGAAGCGCGCCGTCAATTCCCATTCGAGCCAGGCAGATTTCACCGGCAAAGGCCAGGCTGGGCACGAGTTCGGCGAAGCGCAGTTCGACCCCAGCGTGGGGCTCGTCTGCCGCGAGCAAGAGGTCGGTGCGCCCGTCGGCGAGGGTGATTTCGAGCGCCACACAGCCGTTGGTGCAGACGCCGCCCGCGTCATGGCGCACCTCGAGCCGGCGCGCCTGCCGGACAAGGGATTCAGCCTCGAACACCTCGAGGGTGCTCAGGAAAGCCGACTGGAGCGGCAAGGTCCCCTGGCGGCGGATCATCAGCGCCGGATTCCAGAATTCGCCGTGCTCGAGGCCAATGTAAGGCATGATCCGCGCCTCGGCCGTGGCCGCTTGCGCCCCGGTCGAAAAGTCGCGGTAGCGCATGACCAGCGGCGTGCGGCCGGCGGCGGCGGGCTCGAGGGTCCAGGTGGCGGACCAGCCGGGTGAGGGCCGCGCATCCTGCCGAAAGTTCCGCATGAGCGCGCCGTGGCCAAAGGGCTCGACGGGCTCGGTTTCGAGGCCGGAGGTTTTCATTTGCCCCCTGGGGCCGTGGACGAATTTGGCGTGGTCCCGCCCGCCGGCCACGCGGAAGAGGTCGGCGACGTAGAAATCCTCCGGCGAAATGTCCACCAGCAGCGCCGTGCGTTCAAACCGGCTGACCCCGGCCAGCCGCGGAGCGGACGCGCGCATCAGGTGAATTTGGACGCCATCCGCCCACAGCGTGCAGTCCCCGGCGCCAGCGGCGGGGCTGCGCCCGTCCACGACCACGGTGTTATGAGCCGCCGGGCTGAGATACCACGCGACTTCCGGCGTGGACCAGCCGCCGTGCTGCACGGGCGGATAGCCGAAGTCGGGCAGCAGGTCGCGGCCCCGGGCGAAGAGGCCGAGGGTCATCAGATCGGCGTGGCCGTGGGCGCCGCCGGAGTCATAGTCAAGCCACAAAGCCCGCCCCCCGCCGCCCGTCCCGGACCGCAGAATGCCCAGATGCCACCGGGATTTGTGAACGCTCGACAGTTGGGGCCGCGGCCCCTGTCTGGCAATCACGTCGGCAACGCCGCGACGCAGGGCTTCAGGGTCGGGCGCCATCAGATCGTGGGGCAGGCCCTCGAGCGTGTCCCCGTTTTCCCGGTGGAGAATCTGGACGTAGGCGGGGTCGCCGGTCGTTTGGTAGAGCTGCCAGAAGAAGGTGAACAGCGAGGGCTCAAGCCGGGGCTGGTCCAGGCGGGTGAAGGACGCGCCCACATACCGCGGCGCCGGCTGAGCGAACGCGCCGCAGTCGCCGGAGTTGGGGTAGAATTGGTCGAGGCAGAGGGTGTCAATATGGAACCGCCAGGTTTGGCGCAAGGTGGGCACGCGCTCGAACAACCGGCCGAGGAATTGGGGGTCGGAGTCTGCCAATCGGGCCAGCAAGGAGGCCAGGCCGCTGATGGTGTAGGCCGCGTAACCGGCCAGGCCCTTCTCGCCGGTCACGCCGTCCACGGCGGTCGCCGGGCGGACAAAACGCTCGAGGTCATTTTCGACTTCGGTGCGGTTGCCGGGCCAGCCGAGCACGCAGTGGATGATGGTGTAGGCGATTTCGCGGCGAGGAAAGTTGCTGTGCATTTTGGCCGGGCTTTGAAGGGCATCCCGCAGGATGCGGTCTTCGATATTGCGCTGGATGTCGGCGAAGGAGGTTTTGGGATTGGCCAGGCCGTGAGCGGTGGCTTTGGCGGAGAGAAACGCCGGCAGGGCGGGGTCGTGGCGAATGCCTTCGAAGACCTGGTCGTAGGCCAGCACCATTTCGCGCGTTTCTTCGCACGCGTCGTGCCAGACCGAAACGTATCCGGCGGGCTGGCGGCGCTCATAGACGTAGCCTTGCGCCGCGTAATCGAAGGACGGATACACATCGGCCACGCGGTCCAGGAGGATGCCGGCCTTGCGGGCGCAGGCGGGGTCGCCGGTCAGCACCCAGGCGGTGGCCAGGGCCTGGATGCCGTCGCGGATGAGTTGCTTGAACTGGCCATAGACGAGGTAGGCGCCGATGAAACGCCAGCGGCGGTCGCCGGCGACATACCCCTCGCCGTCATCCACGCCAAAACCTCGGAGAGGATCGTTCGGGCCGGGATGTTCGGCGTTGAAAAGGAGGGTGCGGTCGGCCCCCGGGCGGGGTCGAACAGGCCCTCGCGATTCAGGCCTGAGCGATAGTAGGCGCCAAAGTCATTCTTGGGGAAGAACTCGCGGCAGTGGGGGCACCGCACCTTCCAAGGGTGCTGTCGCGCGTTGATTTCCCAGGTGTACATGGGGACGCCGCGCTTGCAGCTCGGGCAGTCCCCGTTGGACCACACCATCCACGAACGGCTGATCGAAGGGCCGAACATGAGGCTCCAGAGCGTGTCATCGGACTGTTCCCGCCACCAGGCGGCGCGTTCGAGCGCTTGGCGGCGCAAACGTTCGCCTTCGGGATGGCGCGCCAGGTTCTGGCGAATGCGGGCGAGGCGTTCGGGGGGAAAGAAGGCCGAATGCTCTTTGAGGACCGGCCCGGGGGCGGGAGCCGCCAGGGCGAAGGCGGAAAGCCACACCTGAACGAGGGGGAGCCAGAGCCACGTCGCGGCCGGAGTTTTCACGCGGCCAACGTAGCCGGGGGCGGGGTCGGAGACAAGGGTGGCGCGAGGGGGTGGCGGGAGCGGGGCGGCCGCCCGAAGGGGGTGGCGGCGTCCGCCGGGCGCCCGGCTTACGGGTATTGCCATCCTGTCACCTTGGTATTACCCTGCACGGCATGAAAACGATTACGGTGAAGGTGCCGGGGCCGTTGGCGGCCTGGCTGACCCGCCAATCGCGGCGGCTGCGGCGGTCGAAGTCGTCGTTGATCCGCCAGGCGCTGGAGGAGCAGCGGAGTCAATCGGCCAAGCCCTCGTGCCTGGAACTGATGGAGGACCTTTGCGGAACGGTCCGCGGTCCGCGGGACCTTTCGACCAACCCGAGGCACCTGGACGGATTCGGGCAATGACGCGCACTCTGCTGGACACGGGGCCGCTGGTGGCGGTGTTGAATCGCAACGACCAGTATCATGATTGGGCGAAGGTCCGGATGGGAGCGCTTGCGCCGCCGTTGTTGACCTGCGAGCCGGTGCTGACGGAGGCCTGTTATCTCATCCAGCGCCATGGGGGCTCGCCGGCCGAGTTGTTAAGGAAAGTCCAGGAGGGGGTGATTGAGGTCGCCCTGACGTTGAAGACGGAGGCGGGGGCCGTGGAGGCCCTGATGCGACGCTACCAGGACGTCCCGATGTCGCTGGCCGACGCCTCTCTGGTGAGGCTTTCGGAACTGCACCCGGCCTGCCAGGTGTTCACGCTGGACAGTCACTTTCGGCGCTACCGGCGCCACGGGCGGCGGGTCATCCCCTTGCTCGCGCCGGGATAGTCAAATAACCGTTGCGCCGGTGGCCGCCCGCCCGGCGGGACGTCCGGCCCGGCAGCCCTCACGCCACGGCGGCACCCCTTCGGCCGCACCCGGTAGCTTTTGAATTAGACAATCCGGGGAGCGGGCGACACATTTGAGATATGGTTGCGGTCAATTCAACGATGCTGGCTTTGGGGACCCCAGCGCCGGATTTCCAGTTGCCGGACCCGGGCGGGCGGCGGGTGGCGCTGTCGGATTTCCGCGGGGCGCCGGCCTTGGTAGTGGTCTTCATGTGCAATCACTGTCCTTACGTGAAGCATATTCGGGACGGTCTGGCGAAACTGGCGCGGGATTACGCCTCCCGGGGCGTGAAGGTGGTGGGGATCAACTCGAATGACGCGAAGCATTACCCGGCCGACAGCCCGGCGCGGATGGCCGAGGAGGCCAGGGCGGCGGGGTACACCTTTCCGTACCTGTATGACGAGACCCAGGAAGTTGCCAAAGCCTACCGGGCGGCCTGCACGCCGGACTTCTACCTGTTCGATGCCGGGCTGCGGCTGGTGTATCGGGGGCAATTTGACGACAGCCGGCCCGGAAACGGCATTCCGGTAACGGGGAAGGACCTGCGCGCCGCGATTGACGCGGTGCTGGCGGGACGGCCGGTTTCACCTCACCAAAAACCGAGCATCGGGTGCAACATCAAGTGGAAGCCGGGCAACGAGCCGGACTGGTTCGCTTGAACCGGGCCGCGCCGGGCCGCGCGGCCTCCACCCGCCCGCCTGGCCGGAGCGCGCCCCGGCGCGCGAACGGACGCCCATGATCGCCCGCGTCACACTCGAAATCGCGCTCCGCAAGGAGTTCGATTATTTCATTCCGCCCGAACTGGCGGGCCAGGTGGACGTGGGCAGCCGCGTCCAGGTTCCGTTTGGTCCGCGCAAGGTGCTGGGGTGTGTCACCGCCGTTGCCGAGGAGTCCGACCGTCCCAATCTGAAACCGATTTTGAAGGTGTTGGGAAGCCAGACGCTGGTCACTCCCAAGGTCCTGCGCCTGGCGCGGTGGATTGCGGACTACTACTGTTGCGCGCCGGAAGTGGCCTTGAAATCCGTGCTGCCGGAGGCGGTGCGGCAGGAGAAGGCGGGGTGGCGGGAGCGCCTGTTCGTGCGCGTGCTGCCGGGGCATGGCGAGACGCCCCGGCTGCCCAAAAGGCAACAGGAGGTCTATGACCTGCTGCGGAGCCGGCGCGAGCTGCCGTTGACCGAATTGCTGGAGCTGGCCCAAACGACGGCCGCCACGGTGCGGCGGCTCGAGGACAAAGGGTTGGTGGCCATTTCGGCCGAGGTGTCCGAGCGGGACCCTTACGCCCGCGAGCACATCCTCCCCACCCAACCCCTGCCGTTGAACCCGGCTCAGGCCCGGGCGCTTGCGGCCATTACCGCCGCGATGGACCAATCGCCTTGCGGTCCGGCCCCGCCGCAGAGTGTCCCGGGGGCGGCGGCCGGCGGGGCCGCCGCCGGGCGCGGGCCGGGGGGAAAAGTCTTCCTCCTGCACGGCGTGACCGGCAGCGGCAAAACCGAGGTGTATTTGCAGGCGCTGGCGCACGCCTTGGAGCAGGGCAAAGGCGCCATCGTGCTGGTACCTGAAATCTCGCTGACGCCGCAGACGGTTGAGCGGTTCAAAGCCCGCTTTAGCTCGGGCCGCCTCCAGACGCTGGTAGCGGTCTTGCACAGCCATTTATCCAGCGGCGAGCGCCACGACGAATGGCACAAAATCCGGCAGGGCCGCGCCCGGATTGTGATTGGCGCGCGCTCGGCGATTTTCGCGCCGGTCGAGCCGCTGGGGTTGATCATCGTGGACGAGGAGCACGAGCACACCTACAAGCAGGAGGAAGCGCCGCGCTATCACGCGCGGGATGTGGCCGTCATGCGCGGGCGGATGGAAGGGGCGACAGTGGTCCTCGGCTCGGCGACGCCGTCCCTGGAGAGCTATTACAACTGCCGGCGGGGCAAGTTCACCCTGCTGGAACTGCTCGAGCGGGCGGATGACAAGAAGATGCCCGTCGTGCGGGTGGTGGACATGCGCCAGACGGTGCGCAAAGGGAAGATGGTGCCGATCTTTTCGCCCCAGCTCCACGAAGGCATTGCCCGGCGGCTCGAACGCAAGGAGCAGGTGATTCTGTTCCTCAACCGCCGCGGGTACTCGACCTCGCTGGAATGCCCCCGCTGCGGGTATGTCGCCGGCTGCCCCAATTGCAGTCTGTCGCTGACCTATCACCGGCAGGAGCAGAAACTGGCCTGCCATCTCTGCGGCCACACCGCCCCCGTGCCCGCCCTCTGCCCGAATGACGCGTGCCGCAACCCGGACATTCGTTACGCCGGCCTGGGCACGCAGAAGGTCGAGGACACCCTCCACAAACTGTTTCCCCACGCCCGCGTCGTGCGCATGGATTCCGATGCGCTCAAACGGAAGGGGGATTACCGCCGGATTTTCAGCGACTTCCGGGCCGGGAAGATTGACATCCTTTTGGGCACGCAAATGATTGCCAAGGGGCTGCATTTTCCGAATGTGACCCTGGTGGGCATCATTTATGCCGACTTGACTTTGCACCAGCCGGATTTTCGCGCCGGCGAGCGCACCTTCCAGTTGCTGACGCAGGTGGCGGGCCGCGCCGGCCGGGGGGATGTCGAGGGCGAGGTGGTTGTCCAGACCTTCACGCCGTCTCACCCGGCCATCCAGTTCGCGCGCCGGCACGATTATGTCGGCTTTTACGAGCAGGAGCTGGAGATGCGCAAGCCGTTGAGCTATCCGCCCTTCAGCCGCGTCGCCATGCTCACGCTCAAGGGACGCAACGAGGACAAGGTGCGATTCTCGGCTGAACACCTGAAGCGGGAGCTGAACCAACGGCTGGCGGACTTTGAGGGCCTGATTGTGGTGGGCCCGGCTCCGTCGCCGCTGCCGCGCGCCGAGACCTTTTACCGGTATCAAATCATGCTGCGGACGCCGCGCATGAGCGCCTTGAGCCTGCGGCTGGCGGACATTCTGCGGACGCTCGCCTTGCCGGAAGAAGTGACGCTGGCGGTGAACGTGGACCCCGCGGGCCTGGATTAGGGCGAGCGGGCCGGACCGGCGAGCCAGGGTTTCATGGGGTGCAACACGTTGATTGGCCGTGTGCCCGGTGTGGCCAAAGCGCTCCCCCCCCGGGAGACAAACTGAGAGGTGAATCCCCTTGACTTCGAAAGAAGCTGATTTATCCAAGGGATCGTGACGGCTTTACCATGCGCCCGCGGCGCAGCTCGCCGGACGTTCCCCACAGCGAGCGGCAGGAGGTTGTTATCCAGTTGGCAGACGGGTATGAACCGCTTTTGGAAATGGGTCTTATTGCTGGCGTTGGTGTGCCTGACGGCGGTGGAGGCAGGCAGCGCGGCCGCCGCGCAACCCCCTTCGCCAGCCCGGTCGCCAACCGCCACAGTGGTTCCCGGTTCGGAAGTCAAGGCGACGGTGGTGCTGGTGACGCGGATTATTCATCGCGCCGGGCCGCCCCTCAAGTCGGCGCGGATTCAGATGCACGCTCCGGTGGACCTGCCGCATCAGGACATCCACGAGCTGGAGGTGGAAGGCCATCCGAAATCCACGACCGACCGCTGGGGCTGTCCGGTGCTGGTTTGCGAGCGGGCGGAGCTGGCGCCGGGGGCGAACCTGGTGGGCCGCTGGGCGGCGTGGGCCACGACGCGGCGGTTCCAATGGGACGTCAAGGCGGCGGTGGAGGGCAACGGATGCGGGCTGTCTGATGCGGAGCGGGAGCTGAACCTGCGCGACGGCCGGCCCCTGCAGTTGAACGACCCGGTCGTGGCGGCGGCGGCCGCGGAGGCGGCGCGCGGCAGGTCGAACGCGGTCGAGGTGCTGGATGGCGTGTTTGGCCTGATCATGGAGCGCTTGAGCTACGACCGGGATGGCAAGTGGCAGCCGGCGCCCGAAGTGCTGGCGAGCGGGAAGGGAAGCTGCAGCGAATACACGTATTGCTTCATCGCGCTGAGCCGCAAGAACGGCATTCCGGCGCGCTACGTGGGCGGCATCGTCGGGCGGGTCGGCGAGGTGTTTCACCTGGACCGCGTGTTTCACCGGTTTCCGCAGGCCTGCCTGCCGGGCCACGGATGGGTGGATTTTGACCCGACGCGAAACGAGCGGGCGAACAACAAGCGGCTGTACTTTGGCCAGACGCCGGGCCCGATGCTGTTGCTGAGCCTCGGGGACGGAGGCGAAGGTTCGCTGACCGGCCCGGACTACCTGGAGTCGCATTCCTGGGCCGATCGGAATGCCCGGGCTTCGTCGCTGCGACAGGCGTGGTGGTTCACGCCGCCGCCGCCCGAGGTGCGGACTCAGGTCGCGGCGTTTCGGCAGCAACTCGAAGCGGCCGGCAGCGAGGAAGCGCGGGCGGGGTTGGTGAACCGGGCGCTGGCGATCGGGCATCCGTTTGTGCTGCCATGGCTGGATGATTTGTTGTATGCGACGGGCGTCCGGGTGGAGGCGGCCCGGGCCTGCCTGAAGCTTGGCGGACAGGGAGTCCTGGGGGCGGTGGTGAATTGTCTGGGCCGGCTGGAGGATGCGGACGGCGACCGCCAGATTGGGCGTTTGCTGGAGGAGTTCACCGGCGAGCAATTCGGCAGCGACCGGACCCCGCTGGAACGAATGGCTCAAAGCCCTCACGCCCCGGACCCCGCTGCCGGGAGACACCCCGGACCGCAAGCCATGAGGAGGCCGAACCGACAGCGGTTTGCCCGGGCCCCCCTGCTGTGGGCGGCCGCCCTGGCGGTGGGCGCAGGGTGTGTTTCGGGCGCGGAAGGGCCGGCCGACCCGCCGTTCAACTTCGAAGAAGCCTCGCGCCACGTAGCCAAACCGAGGGAATTGTGGCCGGTCGTTCGGCAACACTGCGTTCCCCTTGAATTCAAGGTGCTGAAGGACGAGGTGGTGACCAGCGACACCGATCCCGCCCGGAAACTGCGCAAAGTCACGGCGCATTTCTGGTCGCAGAAGCTGGCGGGCAGGAAGTGGGGGCATCCGTGCACGATTCTGATGCCCGCGGACCCGGCGGTGAACCAAGCGCCGGAGCGGAAAGGCAAAGTGGTCATCATCGGTTCGCCGGGGCGGGATTATTATCCCATTCACGTGGCAAAATACGGCGAGCCGATTGCGACGCGGACGGGGTACCCGACCCTGGTGCTGAGCAATCCCGGAAGTTATGCGGACGGCAGCGACATCGAGCAGGACATTGGCATTCTGGCCAAACTGGCGCGGGAAACCGGCACCAATTACTACAACATGAACTGCCAGCTCGCCGTGGTGTACATCCAGGCGATGAACGCGCTGCAGCAGTTTCTCGGCCTGGACACCCTCCGGGCTGTGGTGGGCGGGCATTACAAACGGGGCCGGAGCGCGACGGTGGCGGCGGCGATGGACCCGCGGGTGGCGTCGGTGATCATCATGGGGAACGAAGGGGTGTATCGGACGGATCGGATCGAACCGCACCTGTCCTTTCATCACGCGTTTTTCCAGGACCAGGTCGAGGGGCCGGTCTTTTACCTGGGCGCAACCAACGAGGACGGGTATCGCATGTTCAACGTCAACCTCCTGCAGGAGCGGTTGCGCCGGCCGATGACCCTCGAGCTCATTCCCAACTACCACCACTCCAATTTTTCCGAGATTCAATACATGGATTTTCTGATGTGGGTGGCCCACATCTTTGACGGGCGGCCGGTCACGCAAATCACGGAGGTGTCCCACCGGCGTGAGGGCAACAGCACCGTGTTCCGCGCCCGGATCAGCGGAGAAGCGAAGGTGCAGATTGTCCGGGCGTGGTACGCGTTCACCGACGACCCGGCGTGGCGCGACGTGATGTGGTATCACGTTTTGATGCGGCCGGCGGGGGAGGCGTACGAAGGGCGCCTGCCGGGCAAGATGCCGGATGCGTTTTTGGTGGAAGTGGGGGATATTGCGCAGGGCATTGCCGGCTACGTGTCGAGCCTGCCCTATAAACTGACCGATGCGCCGGTGGTCGAGCGGGTTTCGCGCGGCCCGTATCCGAAGCTCTGGTCGCCGAAGGGTGAGCCATGAGCGGCGGGGCGAATCGCCGGCCGGCAGGTCTTCCACAGCGGCTCGAACGGGACCGGCTTTCGTTGCTACTGCGAATTTGATCCCCGGCGCGGGACGGGCCTGGTCATCCTGTGCAACGGTGTCGGCGGGCAGCCGCTCTGGGCCGAGCTTCTCGAAGCCGCCGGGGACGAATGATTTGAGACGAGTGATTTGGGCATTGCGCCGGCCCGGGAATTACGGTGGATTGAACGGATATGAATCGTCGTTTGTTTCTTGGCCGCCTGGGCGCCGGCGCCGCCCTGGCGATGTTGGGACCGGGGTGCCGCACGGTGTCAGGTCCGGCGGCGGCAGCCGGCGGCGTCCAGCCCATCCGCGGGAGCTGGATCAGCATTTGGTGGGACGACCGGCGTCATGCGTATTGGAACGACGCCTGCCTGGGCTTTACCGCGGAGCAATGGCAGCAGGCGGTCAAAGACGTGGCGGAGCTTGGGTTTGAATACCTGGTGCTGCTCGCCATTGCCAAGGGAGGCAAGGCCTTCTATGACACCCCGTTGCTCCCGAAGCTGGAGATGGCTTGCCCGGACCCGATTGAGGCGCTGCTCAAAGGCGGCGACAAGTATGGGGTGAAGTTCTTTCTCAGCAGCGATTGGTACGCCGAGTGGGACGAGCGGGCGCTGCTGGATGCCAGCCGGATGGCCTGCCGGTTCCAGATGATGGAGGAAATCGCGGCGCGGTACAGCCGGCACCGGAGCTTTTACGGCTGGTATTGGCCAAACGAAGCCTGTCTCACGCCCTACTTTACCGAATCGTTCATCCGGCATGTGAACCAGTGCAGCGCGGAGGCGCGACGGCTCACCCCCAAGGCCCGGACCCTTACCGCCCCGTATGGAACGCATCAGGCCGTGGCCGATGACCGGTTTGTGCGGCAGTTGGAAATGCTGGACGTGGACGTCATTGCCTACCAGGACGAGGTGGGCTGCCTGCGGATGGATGCGGCCCGGAGCGCCGAATGTTTTGCCCGCCTTCGCCAGGCGCATGACCGCGTCCCGCAGCGGGCGTTGTGGGCGGATGTCGAGACCTTCGCCTGGGAGGGCCCGCCCAACCGGCAGACCAGTCCGCTGATCCCCGCTCCGTTCGAACGCGTCCAGGCGCAACTCGAAGCAGTTTCCCCCTACGTGGACAAGATTCTGATTTACCAGTACCAAGGTCTGATGAATCGGCCCGGGACCCGCGCCTTCGCCGGGCACCCGGATTCAACCCGGCTCTACACCGACTACGTGGCGTGGCTCAAACGGAGCGGCGCCAGCCGGCCCCGCAGGGGGACCTAGCCGGGCGTCGGCCGAGACCCCAAAGGATGGAGAAGGGCGCGGGGCGGTTCCCGCCGCGGTCGGGTTGGGTGCGGCCCGGGAGGGGGTTCAAGGCGCGTATAGGCGGTAGAACCGGTGGGGAAATTGGGCGGCATTGGTGTCGCAGAAATAAAGCGGGCCGCTGCCGAGCGTGTTGGTGGCCAGGGAGGTCCAGTTCAACAGGTCGGCCGAGCCTTGCACGATGACAACCTGGCCGGAAGAGCCTGAACAGTTGAACTCGAACCGGTTCGAGCGGTACCCGAGGACGCCATCGTTGACAATGATTTGCAGTCGCGAGGGAACAAATTCGTAGGCGCCAATGTCGAAGGCGGCGATGCCGTCGCCGTTGCCATCCACCGGCCGGGCCCTGCCGTCATAATCCGCCGAGGGGGCGTCAGCGGGGGTGCCGGCGTCAATGCAGGGGGAGCTGGCCGCGAGGTGGAAATCCCCCGCCGCGGCATTGACGAACCGTGGGTCGCGATGGAGGTCGGAGGGGCCGGGGTTGAGCGAACCGCTCACCGCGCCGTAGTCATAGCTTGCGTTGCCGAACAGGCAGTTGTGGCGGAGCGTTTGGGTGGCGGCTCCCTGGTACAGGCAGATGCCCGAGGAATTGGAAACGATGACGTTGTTGGCGATGACCAGGGCGTTGCTCATTGAACTGGTGTTGGCGATGTAGAGGCCGCCGCCGTAGAACGTGGTCCCTCCGGTGATCACCATCCCATCCACGCGCGTATCCGGGCCGGCATTGGTGATGGTGACCATCGGACCGTTCGTGCCATGCGCATTGAGGATGGAGAGATTCGTCGTCCAATTGCGTTGCGTCAGCGCCGTTTCGTCACCGGCGAATCCACCGTAGAGGCTGACGCCGGGCGGAATCACGACGCACTCCGCGTAGGTGCCGCGGGCCACCCACACCTCATCGCCCGCCGCGCTGGCGGCCAGCGCGTTGCGGACGGTTCGCTTCGCCAGCGCCCAACTGGAACCATTGTTAACGTCATTGCCATCGGGTTTCACGCGGTAAACGGCCCCCTCGCCAGTGCCCCGGTGCGCCAGCAACGCCAGGATCATCACGGTCAACAGGGGGCCGCGCCCAGTCCGTCCAGCCTGATTCGAAAGATGCGAGCCTTGGGTTTTCATAAGCGCCTTTTTACGTTGGTGGGCCACGCTGCAATCGCCGGGGTTGTTCAAGTGATTAACCGGCTCACGGGGCTGATCTGCCCCAGTAAACAACCGGGCAGGCCCTGGTGTCAAGCGTAAAATCGCCTGGACCCGCACTTGCCTTGGCCTGTGGCCTGAACAGGGGTTGTTCACAAGGCCGCCGGCCTGGGGGAGGGCATGAGCCCAAAGCATTTGCGACGCGCCAGCCGGTTGCGCGCACGGAGCCGGGTTCAGCCGGGGGACGGAAATGCCTTGGCGGAAGCCTCGAACGGGGTTAAACATCATTGCGGCTGGGAAAGGCTGGGGTGGAGCGGCGCGAGATTTCCGCGGCCGCGGCGCGCCGGAACCAAGACCAGCGGTTCGAGGCACTCAAGATGAGTTCAAAACGCAGCGCCTTGGAGAGGGCTGGCCATCCGCGTGACACGCGGTTTGGCTGGCGAGGTGGAATTGCCCTCCGGGGGTTGAAGGTGTTGATGCTGTTGCTGCTGTTGGGGGCGTCGCACGGCTTCGGCGCAGCCCGGAGCTCGAATCGTTATCTGCTGGTGTTTGAGACGTCGAACGCCATGCAACGACGGCTGCCTGCCACCCTCGAGGCTGTGGCGGCGCTGCTGGGGGGCGGGTTTCGGGGCCAGCTTCGGGACGGCGATACCGTGGGGGTATGGACCTTCAATGAGACCCTGGAGACGGGGCGGCTGCCGCTGCAACACTGGTCGTCGGTCACCAGCGGCGAGGTTACCCGCGAAATTTTGGGTTTTCTGAAAAGCCAAAAGCATCGGGGTGGCGCCCGTTTCGACCAGGTGCGCCCCGGGCTGGAACAGGTGATTCAGGCTTCGGAATTGATCACGGTGATTCTGTTTACGTCGGGCCAGGAGGCCATGGCGGGGACCCCGTTCGACCAGAAGATCAACGAGGTCTATGCGGCGTGGCGCGAGGTGCAGCAGAAGGAGCGAAAGCCCTTTGTGACCGTGTTGCGGGCCCGGCAGGGGAAGATTGTTTTTGGCTCGGCCAGCCCGGCGCCCTGGCCCGTTGAGATTCCGTCGCTGCCCGCGCCCAAGCCGGCCAAGACCGTCCGCGCCGAGCCGCCCAAGGCGGAACCGCCCAAGCCGGTCGTGGTCGGGCCCCCCCTCATCGTCACTGGCAAGAAACCGCCGGTCCAGGACACGACGACACCGCCCCCCCCAACGACGCCAGCCCCCGCGACGACCCCGGTCCCGAGCGAGGCGCCGGCTCAGCCAGTGACGGACCCGGCAGTCAAACCGGCTCCCGAAACGCCGTCTCCCACGGCGGCGCCAGCCACGGCTCAGCCCGGTGCCGTGCCGGCGCCCGCTCCGTCGCCGGCAGTGAGTTCCACGCTGGCCCAACCCGCGCTAACACCGGCGCCGGCGACGACGCCCCCGGCTGAAGCGCCAGCGGCGGCTCCGGCTCCCGTCCCGGTACCGGTTCCCGTGCCTGAAGCAAAGCCGGTTACGGCGCCACCTCCGGCCGCTCCGTCTCCGGCGCCGGTTGCGCCAACCGTGCCGCCGTCGCCGGCCGCCGCGCCGGCGGAAACCCCGGCACCCACGGCCGCGACCGTGACGGAGGCCGGCCCGCCGGAAGCAGTCCAAGTAGGGCCGGCGGTGGCGGTGGCGGCGCCCGGCGGGGGCAGTCGCACGGCCGCCCGGCTGTTGATCCCGGCCCTGATCTTGTTGGCGGCTGTTCTGCTGATAGCTCTGTGGTGGCTGCGGCGCTCGCGCCGCGGCACCGGGGCGAGCCTGATCACCCGCTCGCTGGACCGCAAATGACCTGATTTATGCAACTGAATCGTCGAGACTTCATCCAAAAGACGGGCGCGGCCGCGTGCCTCGCCGCAACCGGATTGACCTGGCCCGCGCGCGCCGCCGAGCCGCCGACCGCGCGCCGGCTGCCGCGCTGGCGGGGATTCAACCTGCTCGAGAAGTTCGTCAAGCGGGGGGAGAACAACCCGCCATTTGAGGAGCAGGATTTCGCCCTGATGCGGGAGTGGGGATTTGATTTCGCGCGGTTGCCGATGTCGTATCAATGCTGGGTCGAGCCGGGCGACTGGCTGAAGCTGCGGGAGGACCAGCTCAAGCACATTGACCAGGCCGTCGAGTGGGGAGCGCAATACCACGTCCACATCAACCTGAATCTTCACCGCGCTCCGGGTTACTGTGTGAATCCGCCCAAGGAACCGCTGGACCTGTGGACGGACGACAAGGCGCTCGAGGCCGCCGCCTTTCATTGGGCGCATTTCGCCAAACGCTATCGCGGCATCGGCAACGAGCGGGTGAGTTTTGACCTGTTGAACGAGCCGGCGGACATCAAGGCCGAGACCTACGTGCGGGTGGTGCGGCGGCTGGTGGAAGCCATCCGCGCCGAGGACCCGCAACGCCTGATCATCGCGGACGGCCTGCGGTGGGGCCGCGACCCGGTTCATGAGCTGGTGGAGCTGGGCATCGCCCAAAGCACGCGCGGTTATGATCCCTTCCAACTGACCCACTACCGCGCGAGCTGGGCCAGCGGCTCGGACAAATGGCCCGAGCCAACCTGGCCCGACACGCGGCCCGGGGCCGACCTTCCCGACAAGGAAGCGTTGCGCCGGAAGCGCATTCAGCCGTGGAAAGAGCTCGAAAAGAAGGGGGTCGGGGTCCACGTGGGCGAATGGGGGGTGTTCAACAAAACGCCGCACGCCGTCGCCCTGCGGTGGATGCGCGACTGTCTGGACCTGTGGAAGGAAGCGGGCTGGGGGTGGGCGTTGTGGAATTTCCGCGGCAGCTTTGGCGTGCTCGACAGCCAGCGGTCGGACGTCGCCTACGAGGATTTTCGCGGACACAAGCTCGACCGGAAGATGCTCGAGTTGCTGCGGGAGGGTTGAGGGCGCGCCAAAACCGATTGCGCAACCCTCCCTAAATGAATTAGGGTGATGAGGATATGAGTTCGCCACCCGTCAACGATGAGGAGAGGATTGACAAGACGGTCGGCCGGCGGCGGCAGGTTCCGGCGGGTTTCGACGCCGGCATGAAGCTGCAGTCGCTGGCGGTGGATTTGCATCGCGCCTTCAAGCACCGTTGGGCGCCCAAAGGGGTCTATCGTTTCAAAACTCACGAGGAGGCTGATGCATGGATGATGAAAATGCTGGCGCGCAGCCAGATGCCCCGGAGTTAGCCCCCCGGCCTCCCCAACAGGCTGACTGGGTGGCCCTTTGCCGCGGACTTGGTTTTCCTCCGCTTCTGGTTTGCCGAGCGCGGTGAGGACCCTCCGCGAACGTAAGATTTCTTCAAGCTGAGGAGCGCGTCCATCCGGGCGCCGCCCGGCTACTTCGCGCGGACCTCGAACCAGGTTTCAGCTCGCGCGCCGGTGGCGGGGTCGTGGAGCTGCAACCGATGCGTGCCTTGCACAAGCAAGGCATACACCCGGCCGGCGGCCTGTTCGAACGCGAGCGTTTCACTCCGCCAATCCGGCCGGCCCGCCCCCGCCGCGCGCAACGGCAGCCGGCGCCCCGCGTCGGGCAGGTCCGGGTCCAGATAAATCACCGTGCCGGGCGGGGGGAACAGAATGCGCGGGGAGGAGCTGTTTGAGTCAGCCACAGCGGTATCGCCCAGCCAATTGTCCCCGGTGCCCAGCCAGGGTGCGTATTCCGCAGGCAACCGGACCCGCCCTTGGGAGTCATAATCCCCGGGGGCTTCGAACGGCGGCAAGTGAGCGGCGTGAAATTTTTCAACCAGGCGCGGCCGGCCGGGGCTGGGCGCCGAAGCCAGGCGTTTGCCGGTGAGGGGATGGATGGGCGCTTCAACGACTGTTTCGGGGGTGGGATACCAGGTCGTTCCGTGGCGCTGATGGAGGTGTTCGAACACCTCATGGAGAATGGGCGCCGCGCCGGTCACGCCCGACACGCCGCGCATGGGGGAGCCGTCGAAGTTGCCCGCCCACACGCCCACGGTGAACTCCGGCGTGTAGCCGAAGGCCCAGTTGTCCCGGAAACCCGAGCTGGTGCCCGTCTTGCAGGCCACGGGAAAATCAAAGCGCAGGGCCGATTCCGGCCCGAAAGCCAAGGTCCGGGCGGCATTATCGCTGAGAATGTCGGCCAGAAGAAACGCGGCGGCGGGATCAAAGACGCGGAGCGGGGGTGGCTTGGCTGCGGCGGCGGGGCGACCGGGAACCGCCGGGGCCCGCAGCAAGGCAAAAGGCTGATATTGGCCGAGGCGGGCGAGGCAGGCATAGGCGTTGGCCAGTTCGAGCAGCCGCGCTTCGGCATTGCCGAGGGTGAGCCCCAGTCCGTACTCCTCGGCAGGCCGCGTCAGCGTCGTCAGTCCGCAATCCGTCAGGCGCGCTTTCAGCACCGCCGGCCCGCCGAGGGACGCGAGCACCTTGACGGCCGAAACATTCAGCGAATTGCCCAGCGCCAGCCGGTAGCGCATGGGCCCGTGAAAACGCTGGTCATAGTTGAGCGGCGCGAACACGCCGGTGGCGGTGGCAAATTCCGTGGGGAGGTCGGGCACGATTGACGCGGGCGTGGCGCCTTGCTCGAAGGCGATGAGATAGGTGAAGGGTTTGAACGTGGAGCCGGCGGAGCGGGGCGCCCACGCGCCGTTAACCTGGCCCTGGCGCGGGGAGAAATAATCCGCGGAGCCCACCAGGGCCAGCACTTCGCCCGACTGGTTCTCCATGACCACCACCGCGGCGTGTTGAACATTCTCCTCAGCCAGGCGCGCCAATTGCCGGCGCACGACCCCTTGAACAAACTGATTCAGTTCCAGATCGAGCGAGGTCACCACGCGCCCGCCGGCGGCCGGCGGCTGGGTTCGCGTTTCGCTCAAAAGCAAATCCACGAAGTGCGGCGCGCGAAAGGCGCGGCCTGGCGGGGCCAGCGCGATGGGTTCGGCGGCCGCGCGCTCGAATTCGGCGCGCGAAAGAAAACCGCACTCGAGCATTCGGGCCAGAATCCACCGCTGGCGGTGGAGCGCCCGCCCGGGATGCAGGCGCGGGTCGAGGCGGGTCGGCCCCTGCGGCAGCCCGGCCAGCAGGGCGCATTCCGCCACACTCAAATCCCGCAGGGGTTTGCCAAAGCAGGCTTGCGCCGCCGCCGCGCAACCTGTGTTCAGCCGGCCATAATCCAGGCGGTTGAGATACTCGAGCAGGATGTGCTGTTTGTCCCAAACCTGCTCGAGCCGGAGGGCCTGCACGGCTTCAATGACTTTGGTGCGAAGCGTTCTCGGCCGGGGTTCGGCCAGTTTGATGAGCTGCTGGGTAATGGTGGAGCCGCCCGACACCACCCGGCGATGTCGCAGGAATTGCAGCCCGGCGCGCAGGGACGCACGCCAGTCCACCCCGCCGTGCGACCAAAAACGGCGGTCTTCGGCGGCCAGCGTGGCGTGGATAAGGGCCTGGGGCACGTCGGCGTAACCCGCCGGGCGGGCAAACGTGCCGCCTTCCGACCGCGCGATTCGCAACGGGGCTCCGTTGCGGTCCACCATCTCGACTTGAGCGGCAGGCGGCACCCACAGCGCCCGCGGCAGCGGCACCCACCGGAGCGCGTACCAGGCGCCAACAGCCAGCGCCGCGGTGCTCAACGCCATCGCCGCGCCGGCCTTGAGCAGCAGCCGGCGGCGAGGGTTGGCGGCAAACAGGCGGAATCGGAACATGGCTTCAATCCCCGCTGGTGGAGACGGTCTGCGTGTCGCTCAAGCCGAACCGCTCGGGACGGTACATCTCTTCAACCTTGGCGGCCGGGGCGATGACTGTGCCCGCCGCCCGTACCCGCGCGACATACCGGATGAGGTAATGGCCCGCGGGAACCCGGTCGCAGAAAAACAGGACGCGGTCGGCGCGGATTTCACGAAAATCACTCCACCACTCGTCCGCATCGTCGGCGTCCGTCCAGGGGAGCTGGCGGCTCAACGCGGCGGTTTGTTGGGTCTTGAATTCCGGGTTCAGAGCCTCGAGCACGCCGGGCAAGGGGTCCTCGACCGCCACGTACTCGGCAGCCTCCGGCGCCGAAAGCCGCAAGGTAACCAGGACCCGGTCGCCCACCCGCGCCTTTTCGAAAGGCAACGGCAGGTTGTCGTCCCCGAGCCGGGCATATTTGCGTTCGATGCCCAGCCCGTGGTTCTGGCGGGCGACCAGCGCGCCCGGAAGGCGGGCCTCGACCCGAACCTGGATGTAGGGAGGGGGGCTGGCCGCGGTCCGGAGCCAGAGGGGCTGGTCCGCCCGATTCGAGGAAAGGAGGAAGACATGGGTGGAGATGTTGTGGCCGGATGGCAGCTCGAAGCGTTGCTCGTCGCCACCCCAATCCAAAGAGCCGGTGACGGCCCCGCCATCGCCATCCGCGGCGAGGTAATGCCACAGGGCAAGCAAAGTCCAGGCGTCGCCCTGGGTGGTGCTCCAATGACCGCTCCGGCGGTCTTTTTCCAGGCTCTGATAAAGGGCCTCGGCCTCCGAGCTACCGGGCGCGCACGCCTGCCAGGCGAGCAGCCGGATGGCCTTTTCGCGGACGGGCGAGGCAAAAGGACTGGCAGAGGGTCCCTGCCCGCCCCTGGCTTGGAGGAGGGCGCGAGCCTGGGCGGATTGCGATTCGCCCCATGCCATTGCCAGGGCTAGCAGCGCCCGGTCTTCCGACGACAGTTTTTCGACCGTCTCCGCCAGGCGGGTGTGGAGGGCGGGCAAGGGCTTGCCCCCGAGAGCCAGAGCGCACAAGGCGAGGAGCCGCGTGCCGGGGTCGTGCGGACCGCCCTGCAGCAGCGACTGTCGCAGGTAATTCAACAGGCCGAGGAACTCCTGTTCGGGGACATTCACACCCGCTTTCCGCGCCTGGCCCAGCACGAGGGCGCCGTAAGCGCTCGCCCACAGCATGGGTTCCCGCCCGCCCGGCCAGTAGGCCAGGCCGCCTTCGGGGGTTTGCATGGCCAGCAGCCGGTCAATGCCTGCGCGGACGGCCCCCGCCGCGTCACCCGTCTCCCGGCCCGTGAAGGCGGCCAGCGCCGGGGTTCGATGCACCAGGACCCAGGGCAGCAGGCTGGAGGCGGTTTGTTCAGCGCACCCATAGGGATATTGGAGCAAGTGGCGGACCGCTTCGCCCAACGTCACCAGGCGGGTGTTGGCCACGTGAACCGTCACCGTGCCGCTGCCGGCCAGAAGTTGCGGGTTGATTGATGCCAGCAGATTGGTCCGACCGCCGCCCCGGAGGCTGGCCACCTCGCGCAACAGCGGAGCGGCGCTGTGCACCTGGAGGGTGCTCATCACCGTATCGGAGAATTCGTTTGCGGCTCCCTCGACCCGCGCCCGCCACGTCCATGAGGCCGGCCCCGGAGCAATGAGAATGAGCGGAAGGTCCACCACGGCCGAGCCGCGGGCGGGCACGGAGATGCTGGCGGTGGCGCCGGCGGGGTCGGCGGCCCGGGCGTGAGAGTCGAGTTCGATTGAAACGCGCACCGCTTGGGCGGCGTCGGTTTGGTTCAGCAGCAGGGCGCGGCCCTGGAGGCGGTCGCCCACATGCCCAAACTGGGGCAGGGAGGGTTCGAGAATCAGCGGTTTGCTGACGGTGAAACCGGCGGTTCCCTGGCCGAACTGGCTGCGGGCCGTGTGGGCCACCGCCATGACCCGGTAACGGGTGAGGCTGTCGGGCACCGTGAACCGGGCTGTGGCCTGGCCGTCCGGGCCGGTGCGCGCGTCCCCCAGCCAGAACGCGCAGGCGAGGAAGTTTCGCCGGGCGCGTTCTTTGCCGCCGCCGCCGCCGAGGTAGCCTTTGTTATGGAACGTCCGCTCTTCGGGGTCCTCCGGCAGCAGCAAGGGCAGGCTCAGGGCGGATGACACTTCCAACGCGGCGGGAGCGAGCAGCAGCGCGTGCAAATCCGGCGCCGTAAAGTCCGTCAGCGCCAGCACCCCTTCATCCACCGCATAGACCACCACTTCGGCGCCGGCGACGGGCGCGCCGCCGGCGTCGCCCACCCGGACGGTCACGCTGGCGGCCTCTCCGGGCCGGTAATCGGCGGCCGAGGGGATGAGTTCGAGGCGCAACCGGCTGGCGGGGTCCTCCACCCGCAATTGGCAGAAGCCCAGCCGATACTCCGGCGCGCGCGCCTGGCGGGAGCTGGCGTCTCCGCCGCGCAAGAGGGTGACCGAAACGAACACATTGGGGACATCCGCCGCCTCGAGCGGCACGCGAATCGCGGGGGCGTTGCCTTCGAGTTGAGTCACAAACGAGCGCCGGACATGGTCGCGCTCGACGGTGACCCACGCCGTGCCGCTGATCGGCGTTTTGACCAGCACCGTGGCGGTTTCGCCCGGGGCGTAAACCGCCTTGTCCGGCGCGAGCTTGATTTCCACCTCATTGCGGTAATTCCATGCGAGGCGCGCGGGGGCTGTCACCTCGAAAGCGACCGAGCAGGCGACCGGATTGCCGGCGCCATCCTGAGCGGTGACCTCGAGCAGATACTCGCCCGCACCGGGCGCGACCCAGCCCGGGAGGGGGCAGCCTTCGTAAGCGGCGTTCGCGTCATCGCGCTTGAATGGCGGCGCCACTTCCACCGCCCGCTCCTCGACTTTCTCGAGGGACGGTTCGCTGCGGTAACGCACCGTGCGCCCCGCCGCCTGCATTCGGACGGAGTCCCATTTCACGCGATACAAGGTGACGCGGGCGGCCACCCGGTTGGTCCAGGGAGAACCGTCCCGGGCCACGGCGGCCACCTCGAGCGGGAGGGGGGAGCCGGGCTCGAGCACGCGGTCAAAGCGGCGGACGCCCAGATAGAATTCGGAGCTGTGGCAGGTGAATTGAGTCAGGCGTGAAAGAGTCTGCTGGTTCAGGTCGGTGATTTCGACCAGGAACGAGGCCTCGCGCGGTTGCGGCGCTTCGCGCGACAGCGGTACTTCCGCCGCCACCACCAGGTTGCTTCCGTCCCGCAGCTCGCCCTCGCCATTGGCAGCGAACCCGCCCGCCCCTCGACCCCAGCGCGATTCCTGCCAGCAACGGACGAATTGAAACGCCCCAAAGCCCGGCGGCTGGAACCCGGCATCGGAGGCGTTCAGCCACCATCGCACCTTGGCGCGGGTCAGCGGTTTGCCGAAAAAATAACGGGCGCTGACGGCCACCTCGGGCTTCTCTCCCGCCAGCCAAACGGGCCGGCCGGCCAGCTCGATTTCGAAGGCGGGCGTTTGGAAGTCGGCCACCTGAAAGGGGCGAAACTGTTCGCGGCCGGGGAGCCGGAGGGTCGCGAGGTACTCGCCTCGCGGACCCGACGGCAGAACAATGGCCGCCTCGCAGGCGCCCAGGTCATTGAGCAGGATGTTGGTTTCGAAAAAGATTTGCCGGCGGGAGTCGGCGCAGGCCAGGGCGCCGGTGACACCCGCCGGGATGCGCAAGCCCGCTTCCTCGAGGTCTCGAACGATGGCTTTCAAATGGACGGTTTCGCCGGGCCGATAGACTTCCCGGTCGGAAAAGAACGCCACCCGCCGCTGCTCGCTTTGCTGGCCGGGCTGCCAGCGCGCTTCTTCGAAAGCCCACAGCGGCACGGCGTTTTGCTCGAGGCCGACGGCGTGGAAATCCTCGCCCTGCTGCACGGCCAGCCATCGAGCCTGGGCGTGGGATTTCAGAACCGCCACGCCCCCGGCATCCGTCACCGCCTCCCGCAGGTTTTCATTCTCGTCGGAACAGAGCCGGACGCGGGCGTTTTGGACCGGCCGGCCCGACTGGCAGGAGAACACGAACACCTGGATTTCCTCTCCGCCGGTCTTCCACACCAGGCCAAGGTCGGTGAGTTGGATGATGGCCTGGGCGCCCAGCGGCGGTTCGGGCGGCCAGACCTCCGACAGCCGTTCGGCCTCGAGGAACACCACGCCGGTCTTTCGCCCTTGCAGCAGCCGGTCCCAGTCCAGTTTGATTTCGCAGGCGGCATCGGGCTGGTTCGCGCCCTCGAGTTCTGCCGAAAAAACGGTCCGGCCGGGAACCAGTTCATAATTCTGCCGCCGATGCCCCTCCGGCCAGGTGAAGGACGAGTGGTAGGCCTGGTAACCGCGCAGGGCGTGAATGAAGGTCTCCGGGTCGAGCCGTTTGGCCCGGAGCCGCACCTTCGGCACATTGACTGCCAAAAGCGAAAAAGACCGTCCCCCGCCCGCGTATTGCTCGGTGATAAACGCCGGGAAATAAAGGCGGGGAGCGACGGGCGGCACTTCGACACGCAAGGCGACCGGCTCGGACAATTGAAACGCTTCGTCGGCGGGAAAACCGCGGAGGAGGGTCACGGAGTAAGTCGTGTCGCGCCGCCAGTCGCCCGCGAGGCGGAGGGACCGGCCGGTGACCCGCGCTTCGAGCTTTTCGGGGGGCGGGGCGATGTGAATCCATTGGGCGTGGGTATTGGTCAGGGCCGGGGGGAGGGGTTTTGAAAACGTGATCTCGAGTTCCGGCCGCTGGTTGATTACGTGGCGCATTTCCGCCGACTTGAATTCGAAGGGCGCAATGTCGCCGATCCGGGCCTCGAACTGGTGGCGCGTGTGGTATCGTCCGTCGGCCGAAGGCAGGCCCGGAGCCAGCACCAGCCGCCACCCGGCGCCCACTCCAAGCGGTTGAACGGGCCATACCAGCACCAGGTTGGCCACTGGGCGCGGAGCCCTCTCTCCCTCCGGCGAAGAAGTTGCGGGCGGAGTCCCGCCGGTCTGCGCCTGGAAAATCTCGCGCCAGGTCCGGGTGACGAGCCCGTATCCAAAATCCTCGTCGGTGCCTTGCCGGGCGGCGGCGGGGACCCATTGCCCCTGGTCGTTGCGAAAGCCGGCGCGAAGCCCCACCTTGTGGGCCGCCACCTCCGCGTTGAAAGCCAGGCGGAAGACGGGATCGGAAAACGCGTTGGTGCTGGCTTCCGGCCCTTGACAGGTCTCGACGCCAAAGGCCGGCGTGCGCAGTTTTCGCCGCAGGACCGCTTCGCATTTCCGGCCATCCGCCTCCCTCAGGCCGGGCCGGAGCCGCACCGTATATTCGGTGTCCAGCGCCAGCGGTTCGGTCGGGGAGAAGACGCCGCTCCTCGAGCTGGTCCAAACAAAACGGCCCTTGAGCGCGGGCTGAAACACCAGCGGAGGCTCCGCCGTCTCGAGGCCGATGCTGGCGCCGCGGGCCACCGGCCGGTCAAAGCGCACCTCAAAGGTTGTGCCGGGCTGGACCTGCCCGGTGCTGAGGATGAGCTGGGCCCCCTGGCTGACTTCGGATTGCGGTCGGCAACCCCCGGCCAAAGCCGCCAGCAGAAGTGACAGCCAGACCCCCGGCAACCCGGTGTCCGACCGGCGATGGCCGGCAAAAAAACGCCAAATCCGCGTGCGCATAAACGAGTGACTCAACCCTCTGCCACGAACCGGCGCCGGCGCAAGAAAGAAACCATGCGGAGGCAAAAAATTTAGGGCGACTTAAGAACGACCCGCCGCAGGGCCGTCATCGGAGCGGCCGGCGGTGGCACCGGGCGCGACGGGATTGGCACTTTGTGTCCCGCGCCGGCCGGGTCCCCAGCCGTGATAGGCGGAAAGGAAGTAGGCGGTAACTGCGGCGATGGCCAGAGCCAGGCCGGTCCAAAACAGGGTCCAGCGAGTGGGAGGGGCTGCGGCGCAGTAGTTGAACCAGAAGCCCGAGCCCAGGTAGCCCACGAGGTTGCCCACCCCGCCGATCATCAGCCACATCAGCGCCTGAGCCCGGGCGCGCCACGCCGGGTCCACGCGTTCATTGATGTAGATTTGGGCGGTGATGAAAAAGAGGGTGAAGGACAGCCCATGGAGCGACACCCCGGCCAGGAGCCAGGCCGGGCTGTCCAGAGCGCAGAACAGATAGCGCAACAGGCCAATCCCCAGGCCGCACCCAAAAATCCACTTCAGCCGCCACCGCAGAAACAGCGTGCCCAGGGCGAACATGGCGAAAATTTCGCTGACCTGGCCGAGGGACATCCAGGCTGACGTGCGCTCGAATCCGAGTTGTTTCAGGTGTGGGGGCGTATAGGGGTAGAAAGCGGCCAGCGGAATGCTGAACAGGGCGGCGGTAAAGAAGACCACCCGATGGTCGTGGTTCTTGAGGAGGCTCAGCGCATCCCAGCCGAGCCGCTCGCGGAGGGTGAGGCGGCCGGTCGAGGGGGGCGGCGCGACCGCCGGGAGGAGGAAGGTGAAAGCCGCCAGCACCAGCCAGGTGACCGCGCCGGCATAGGCGGCCAGCGCGGAAGCATCCGCGTTGAGCAGGCTGATCAGCCAGCAGCCGACCATCCAGCCGAAGGTGGCCGTGGCGCGGATGGGGCCGAATTGGCGTTGGGAATCGCGGAGCCGGGAAAAAACGATGGCGTTGGCGATGCTGCCCGTGGGGGCGGCGCAGATGGCGTAGAGCTGGATCAAGAGCAGGACCAGGCCGGCGGGCCAGGCGTGCTGGAGGCTCCAGGCAACCACGGCCAGCCCGGTGGCGCTGGCCACCGCCAGCCCCCGCAACACCGTCACCGGCGAGGCATGCCGGTCGGCCATCGCGCCGAAGATCAGCGGCGAGATGAACGCCGCCACGGCGGTGGTGGCGAAAGCATAGGGCCGAATCTGCGCAACGCCGTGCGCGTCCAGCACCCGGCTGAGCGGCACCAGCCACGTGGCGGTGGCCATGGCCTGCAAAAAGAACAGGGCTGCCAGCTCACTGTATTCCGCCCACTGGTTTTGAGTCCGATCCACCGGGATAGAACACCTGAGTTCCGGCGATTTTCAAGCGCAACGGCGCCGCCCCGAAGGGCCGCCTCCCTCCCGCCGCGCGCGCCTCACACGGGAATGCCGTGCCGTTTTGCGGTTTTTCTGAGATGCTCGAGCGCGGCCTCGAAATCGTTCTTCTTCACCAATTGTTCGAACTCGGCGTAGCCCTCGGGGCTGAAGGCCGAACGGAAAACGGCCCGATTGTCTTTGAAACAATCCTTTGCGCCCGGATCCTGGCCGGCGAAAAGTGGCACAATGGTGTGAACGGCCTTGCGGAACTCGGCCAGGTTGATGGGCGGCGGCGGCCGCGCCGCGCGCGGCGCGGCGGGCTTTTCCTCCCGGGGTTTGAGCGCCGCCTTGACCTCGGTCACGAGCTGGCGGAGCGCTTTGTCGAGATCGGCCCAGAGGAACTCGAGTTGGTCTGGTTCCACCCGGCCTTGGAGGCCGCGAACCACGGCCAAGGCGGCCTCCTGGACCGCTTCGGCGCCGATTTCGCCTGCGGCGTGAGCCAGTTCCTGCGCCAGGTTGTGCGCTTGATTCGAATCGCCCTGCTCGAGGGCGTCGCGAATCCGGTCCGGCGTGCCCGATTCCGTCTCGGCAAAGGTCTTCAGGGTTTTGAGGTACGCTTTGACGTCGCCGCCAACGCGGGCGAGTCCCTCGCCGGCAGCAAGGCCTTCGATCTCCTCGAGCGCGGCCGGCAGGTTCGAGGTTGGCTCGGGGCGGCTTTCCGCCACCACCTCAGGCCGGGAACCTTCGGCCGGCTCAACGAATCCGGGTTCGGCAGGTTCCTCGTTGTCCGCCTCCGGGGCGGCTTCGACCTGGGCAGCCGCTTCAGTCTCTCCGGTCTGGTCTGCCGCCGGTGGAGGCTCGGGGCTTTCGTCTGACACACCCGGTTCGGCCTCAGGCCTTGCCGGGGCCGCAACCAACCCGGTTTCGGTCGGGCTCTCTTCCTCGGAATCCGGGCCGCCAAAAAGGTCCATTTGGTTGTTGCGGCGGGCGCGTTTGCGCCGCGCGGGCCGGGCGGGCCGGGTTTTTGTCTCCGGCTCGTCCGGGTCAGCGACCGGGGCGCCGTCCGGAGGGGGGCCGGGCTCGGGTTCGGCCGCGGAGGGTGGTTCAGCCGGCACGGGCGACCCCGCCGCCGGTTCTTCAGGTGGGGCGGGCGCGCTCGCGTCCGAAGCAGGGAGCAGGGCCTCGACCGGCGCGGTAAGTTTGGCGATGCGGGCGGCGGCTTCTTCGGCGGCGGCCAGGCGCTGTTCCAAATGACGACGCTCCCGCTCGAGGCGGTCCGCTTGCGCGGCGTGAGCGCGCGCGGCTTCAGCGGCGGAGCGCTCGGCGGCCGCCAGGCGGGTCTCGAGCTCCCGGTTGGCTTGTTGCGCCTTGTGCAGCGCGGCCCGCAACTGTTCGAGTTGCTCATCCTTCGCGCGCGCGGCGGCTTCGACCGCCCGCCCGGCCGCTTCCAGCCGGCTCAGCTTCTCCGCCGCGCGAGCCTCGGCTTCCTGCAGCCGGGTTTGGAATGCGGCCTGGGCTTCCGCAAGGGTTTGCTCGGCTGTTTCCGCGCGCGCGCGGGCTGCCACCAGGGCGGTTTCTGCCTCGTGCGCCGCATTCCGGGCCGCCCTCAGTTCGGCTTGAACACTCGCGGCGCCATCCTTGATGCTCTGGACGCTCTCCTCGAGTTTCCTGTGCTCCTCGGTCTCCCGGTCCGCGCGGTGGTTGGCCTCCGCCAGCGCCCGTTCGAGGTGCAGACCGCGGGCCAGGGCATGCGCCAGCAGGCCGGCCAGCCCGGCGAGCAGCAGCGCAAACGCGATTCGCACCATCGCCTCAACCCTGCCAAACCAGCCCCGCACCGGCCGGAGGGCCAGTTCAAACTCCGCGTCGCGAAGGCGGACGGGTTGCCGGACGGCGTCTGCGAACGAAGCGGCGCCGCGGCGGACAATCACGGTGGGTTTCTTGGGCGACGGGCCGGGAGCGGAGAGCTGGTAGCCGTAACCGTCCAGCCGCAGCTCATCCGTGCGGGCCCGGGTCAGCAAGGTGGACAGCCGAACCGAGACGGCGACAAAGCCGCGAAAGGTCTCCCGGCCATCCCGTCCGGTCTGAAAAACCGGCACCCGGACCACCAGGCCCGGCTCGCCGCGGTAGAGCGGAACGGGGCCGTCCACCGTGAGGCTGCGCTTTTTCAGGGCGGCGGCGGCGCCGGGGCGATGGGCCGGGTCGTTCATGACATTGACGCCGATGGCCCGCTCATTGCCCGCGCGAGGGACAATATCGGCGACCACCCCGCCGGGCTGCAGTTCAAGCGTGGCCAGGCCGGGACGTTCCCGCAGCATTTCGGCGCCCAGCTTCTGAAAGTTGGTGAGCGTTCCTCCGCTTTGGCGGGCGAGCATCCCGAGCATTTCAGCGGCGTGAAGCGCCTGGCTGAACTCGAGCTCGAGGGCTTTTCCCGCCGCCAGCGCCGCCGAACGGGCGGCCGCGCGCGCCTGGGTGGCGGCAACAGTGGCCCACCACCAGACGCCCGCCAAACCCAGGGCCAGCGCCAGCAAAGCCGCCAGCCACGCCGGCCGGTCGAGCCGCTGGCGCCGTTGCGAGATTTGAGGTCTGCGCTGAGAAAACACGTTCATAAACCACCGAAATTGCAGAGCACGAAAAGTTGAATCCGCCGCGCGGGCTACACGGCAAAGCGGAATAACAACACGTCCCCATCCCGCACGACGTAGTCGCGGCCTTCAATGCGATAATGGCCTGTTTCCCGCGCGTGGCCGACCGACCCGGCCTTTACGAGGTCCTCCCAGAAAACCGTTTCGGCCTTGATGAAACCCCGCTCGAAGTCGGTGTGAACGGTTCCAGCCGCCCGGGACGCCGTTTCACCGCCGCGGAGGGTCCAGGCCCGGACCTCCTTGTCATTGAAGGTGAAGAAGGTCCGCAAGCCGAGCAGTTGGTAGGTGCTGCGAATGAGCCGGTCGGCGCCGGACTCCGCCACGCCCAGTTCCTTGAGATATTCGCGCGCTTCCTCGGGCGCGAGGTCGGCCAGGTCGCTTTCCAGTTGGGCGCTGAGGGCGACCGTGTCGCAGGCGTGATGAGCCCGGGCGTAGTCCCGCACGCGATTGACCTGGGGATGGGTTTCCGCGCCGGCCAGTTCGCCTTCCTTCACGTTGGCGGCGAAAATCACCGGCTTGTCAGTCAGCAAAAAGAAGCCGCGCATGATTTGTTTTTCCTCGGGCGACAAAGGCAGGCCGAGGGTGTTGGCGGGTTTGCCCGCATCCAGATGCGCCTGCACTTGCTCGAGCAAATGCGCCTCCAGCACCGCGTGTTTGTCCCCGCGCTTGACGTCCCGGGAAATCTTCTCCAGCCGTTTGCGGACCGTCTCCAGGTCGGCCAGGATCAGCTCGGTCGAAACAATCTCGATGTCGCGCACGGGGTCCAGGCTGCCGGTGACATGCACAATGTCCGGGTCTTCGAAGCACCGGACCACTTCAATCAGGGCGTCCACCTCGCGAATATGGCTGAGGAACTTGTTGCCCAGGCCCTCCCCTTTCGAGGCGCCTTTGACCAGCCCGGCGATATCCACAAATTCGATCGCCGCGGGGATTTGCTTGTCCACTTTCGCGACCTTCGCCAGGGCGTCCAGGCGCGGGTCCGGAACGCTCACCACCCCCAAGTTGGGTTCGATGGTGCAAAAGGGGTAGTTCTCGGCGGGGGCTTTGTGCGTGCGCGTCACGGCATTGAACAGCGTGGACTTGCCGACGTTCGGAAGACCGATGATGCCTGCCTTCAGCATGACGCCAGCTTACCCCCCGCCGCTCACATTCCAAACCAAAAAAGCGGCCCGCCGCCGGAATCCCGGCCCGGCCTGGATTCTGGCGCGAGAAGCGACGCCCCCGCCTTCACCTTCGCACCTTCCTACCTTCCCACCTTCCCACCTTCCCACCTTCCCACCTTCCTACCTTCCCACCTTCCTACCTTCCCACCTTCCTACCTTCCCACCTTCCTACCTTCGCACCTTCCCACCTTCCTACCTTCGCACCTTCCCACCTTCCCCCCCTCCCACGTGCCTCCTGCGGCAAGCCCGGCACCCTTTGGAACAGGAGCGAAGCCGGCAATAATATATGGGTTGACCCTGCTGTCGGCCGAAACCAAAGGGCCATCGGCCCGACAGAAAAAGCCCAAGGCAACGCCTTGGGTAAAAGATCCAAGCCTTGAACAGGCGGCAAAACTCTCGCCAAGCGCAGGGGGCCTCGGTAGTCTCCGCCCATGCTGAACGGAGAAGCCAAAACCCCTTTGGCCCTTCGCCGCGACGGCAAAGGGAAAATCTGGAGTTACATCCGCCAGAACTGGTTCGTCGAGTTCCCCGAAGAGGTCGTGCGGCAGGAATTCGTCTGCCACCTCGTCAACGGCTACGGCTTCTCCCTCGACCAGATGGGCGAGGAACTGGAAGTCCAGCGCGGACGCCAGTCCGCCGAAGCCGACATCGTCATCTGGCGCACCGCGCAGGACAAGCGCGACGCCAAGCCCCCGCTGATCGTCGCCGAGTGCAAGGCCGACAACGTGGCGATTTCGCCCAAGGACTACGGCCAGGGCGAAAGCTACGCCCGCATTGTGGACGCGCCCTTCTTCGCCAAGGTCCGCGAGCAACTGCTGGCCGAGGCGGCCGCCGCCTGCGCGAAGTTCGAAGCCGGCCTGGGAAAGAAGAACCTGCCGCCCGCCAAACGCGCCGAACTGCTCCGCAAGGAATACAAGCGGCTGCAGCGCGACCTCGATCCCAGGAACACCCAGTCCCGCCTCTGGAAGCTGTCCAACTGCCACAGCTACGGGACGGACGCCAACGACCGCATGGCCCGCACCAGCAAGATGAACACGATCATGCACGGAGATGGCCACGGCCGGATCTGCAGTGTCTTTCGGCGCGTTCATGCGGCTCTGGAAGTTTTATCGAAGTCGGTTTGTCTGAACTTGAATTGTCGTGGAGTTCTTACCGTGTTAAGACCATAAAGTGACAAAACAAACAAGACACCCATTCGAAACCTGGCTGGCAGTTTGCGAGGCGCAACTGGAGGGCGTGCTGGCCAGTCCGTCGCCCTTGAGCTGGCTCGAATTCTGGCTGAACCCGCGCCGGCTTCGTGGCAGCGACTTCCTGATGCGATGGTCACAGGGCGTTTGGAGCGAAAAGCGCCTGATCGAAGCGGTCAATGAAACGAAGGAGTATCTGGCCATTCCTTATGGCCCGAGTGGAACCGCTCCGACCGGAAACGTGAGGGATTTCGAGTTGTATTTCGAGCGGCTGGAAGCCGCCGGCTTGGGGCAGATCAAGCGGCCGGACTTGCTGATCTTCCGGGCCGGCGACCGAGCGACCGTTGAGCAGGCGATTGCCGAGGTTGGCGGAGTTTCCGAACTCCCGTTCACCGCCGAAAACGACCCACGTTTGGCGAGGGTGCTGCGGCGTGCGCTGCTGGCCGTGGAGTGCGAGAACAGTCTGTGGCGGGCACGGAAAATGCCGGATTACGCGACGCCGTTGCGGCCACAGCGCCGGTTGGGCGGCAATCCCGGCCTGAAGAAAGGCGCGGTCCTGCCGACGATCATCATCAAGGAAGAAGACCGCGAACCGCTCCGCCAATGGCAGGCGGCACGCGGCGTGCCCATTCACATCTGGCATGTTTTCTTCGATCTCGCCTACGGCCTGCCATTTGACCGCGCTGAGGAACTGGTCGCCCAAAGGTTGACGGAACCGACCGTTCAGACGTTCCAGGCGCCGGGCGGCGCCACCACGAAGAAGACAATCTTCAAACACTACTACCATCACGGCTATCTACTCGGCAGCAGCGTGGAAGAGCCGAAGCTTCAGCCGGCTTTCGTGGAGGACAGGAACGGGCACATTCTACCTTACGTGACATTTGATGGCGGGCGGTTGGAGCTGTCCGGCCAAGCGCTCCAGGTTCTTCGCCAGCTTGCCGGCAGGAGGCGCCAATGAAGGCCGCCGTTGCACACCATCCGGCGCAAGCCCTCCCGGGCGCAGGCCCGGAACGTGAAGCCTTAAGGGAGAAAGGCCAGTTCTGGACCCCGCTTTGGCTCGCCAAGGTCATGGCCGCTTGGGTCACGGAGTTGGGGCCGAAGACCCTGTTTGACCCGGCGGTTGGGCCGGGGACGTTTTTTGCCGGCGCGCGGGCGGCCGGATATACGGGGCAGTTTGCCGGCTATGAACTGCACGAAGCATCCTTTCTGGAAGGCAAACGGCTGGGCCTCTCGCCGGCTGATTTTGAGCGCGTCGTCGTTGGTGATTTCATCCGCGCACGGTTAGGTGGCACCTTCGCCGCGATCGTTTCCAATCCTCCCTATATCCGCCACCACCGCCTCAGCGAGGAGCGCAAGGCGGAGTTGCGCCGGATTGCCGAACGCGTTTTGGGCTTTCCGCTGGATGGCCGCGTCGGATTGCACGTTTACTTTCTGCTGAAGTGCCTGGAGCACCTGGTGCCCGGTGGCCGGCTGGCCTTTCTTCTACCCGCGGACGTCTGTGAGGGGGTTTCTTCCAGGGCGCTTTGGAACCGGTTGTGTGAACGGTTCCGTTTGCAAGCGGTGCTGACTTTTGACCCAGCCGCCGCACCGTTCCCGAAGGTGGACACCAATGCCCTGGTGTTTCTCATCTCAAACCAACCGCCGACGGAGCGCATCCAATGGCTCCGGGTGCATGACCGGGATGCCAATGCCATCAGCCGGGCGCTGCAAGGCCAGAGCACCGGAAATGGCGACACCAGAGCGGCCACCTGCCACGAACGTGAGTTGGCTGAAGCCCTGACGACCGGCCTATCCCGGCCACCGCGAGCCGCTGCGTCGCACGGGATTGCCTTGTCGCATTTCGCCCGCGTTGTGCGGGGAATTGCCACGGGTGCAAACGACTTTTTCTTCCTCACGCGCGAGCAAATCGCCGATCTCGGCCTGGACACACGCTATTTCGTCCGGGCAATCGGCCGAACAAGAGACTGCCCGGGCGACATCGTGGGAGCCGAAACCCTCGACGAACTGGAAGCGCAGGCACGTCCCACCTGGCTGCTCAACCTCGACGCCACCCCGAAGGACCGCCTCCCCACGCGCCTCCGGTGCTATCTCGAAGCGGGTGAGCAGGAGAAACTGCACGAGCGCGCCCTGATTCAGAGCCGCCGGCCTTGGTATAAAATGGAGCGGCGGACACCGCCGCCAATCTTGTTCGCCTATCTCGGTCGCAGAGACTGCCGCTTCATTCTGAACGAAGCGCGGGTCGTCCCATTGACGGGGTTTCTGTGCGTGTATCCGTGGGATTCGCGTACCGACACCGTCCGGCGGCTCTGGCGCGCGTTGAACCATCCCGCGACTCTGGAAAATCTGGCCTTCGCCGGCAAATCCTACGGGGGTGGCGCTCTGAAGGTCGAACCGCGCCAGTTGGAGGGTCTGGAGATTCCGCTTTCGGTCCTGAGGGAAACCGGCTTGGAATCGCCGCCAATCACTACCGAGATGTTTCTCTTGGAAGAAGCAAGGAAGCCCACCCGACCGATTCGAATTGCGAAACGGCGCAATTAGCCCCACCGCGCGCGGGGTGAATCAGACCCCTGCAACGTAACGCTCCCTCTGGCTTATCTACACCGTGCTCGCGCGGGCAGAGATGGCGCGGGAACGCGCCGCCGCCGAACAGCCGCGCCAGACCATCGCCTCCGAAGTGGAGGATTTGATTTTGGGCACGAAACGACTCACCCGCGCAGCGCTCAGTCCAGCCGGGCGCCCCCAAAGTAACTTGTTAGGAGTTCCGTTGACCGATTTGGTCATGCGTGTCTGGCGTGACGCCTGGGTCCTTTCGGCCGGACCGCACACCCGGTGCGGGCGCGGGGGGATGTCGCCAGCCACGCTCAGGCCGGCGGCGGGGCAGGGTCCGCGGCGGCTTTTTCGGCCTCGGCTTTGAGTCGTTGCCGTTCCGCGGCCTTGGCGAACGGGTAATAGACCGCCATGGCGATGAGGATGGAGAGCGCCCCCCACACCGCGGCTTTCCAGTCGCCGCCGGTGACCAGGTAATGCCCGATGACGGGCGGCGTGGTCCAGGGAACGTTGACGAAGGGTTTGTGGATGACGCCCCATTGCATGAGGAGGAAGGTGCAGGCCGTCAGCAGCAGCGCGTTGAGGATATAAGGCACCATCAGGATGGGGTTCAAAACGATGGGAAAGCCAAAGAAGATGGGCTCGTTGATTTGGAACACCTGGGTGGGCAGCGACAGGCGGCTGACTTTGCGATAGCCCGGCTCGCGGGAATTCAACATGACCAGCGCCAGCCCGAGGGTGGCGCCGGTGCCGCCCACGTTCACAAACGCCGTGAAAAATCCATAGGCGGTGACGTATGGCAGGGGTTGGCCGGCGGTCATGGCTTCGACGTTGGCGGCGAGGTATTGGAGGAAAATGGGCGCGACAATGGCGTCCATGGCGTTGTCGCCGTTGATTCCCACCGACCAGAGGAGCGTGACCAGGAAGGCGTACACCAGGATGCCGGGGAGGGTGTTCAACGCAAAGACCACCGGCTGGAAGGCGGTCTGAACCAGGTGGTCAATGTCCACCCCCAGCACAAACCGGATCAGCCAGAACAGCACCACGAGGAAAAACAGGGGGATGAGCGAAACGAACGACTCATAGACAATGGCCGGGACGCTGGCCGGCAGCCGGATGACCAGGTTATGGTCGGCGAAGAGCTTCTGCACCCGGACACAAATCAGCGCGACCAGAACCGCCGTAAAGAGGCCTTTGGAACCGAGGCTGTCCATGGAGAAGGCGATGTCTTCGGGCTTTTCCCCCAGCTTGAGCTGGATCATGAGAAAGATGACGGTGGCGAGGGTGGCGCTGACCACCGCCTCCTGCTGGAGGCGCTTTCCGAGATCGTACCCGATGGAAAAACACACAAAGACCGCCAGCAAGCCGAAGGTGGCGGTGACGGGCACCTGCAACAGAGGCAGCCACGGGGCCACCACCTTGTCCCAGCCGCTGACCGGGAGAAAACACACGATCAGGAACAGGCCGCCAATAATGGTCAGGGGGACGACCGACACCATGCCGGCGCGGATGGCCGACAGGTAGGTGTTCTCGCTGAGCGCCGTCAGCGGCGGGACCACATACCGGTTCAACCAGGCGGTCGGGCGGCTCACCGCGCCTCCATGCGTGGCAGGGGGTTCATAGGCTGGTCCATTCAGGACGGGGAGCCGGGCGGCGGATGTGCCGGCGCGGCGGCGAAGGACTTGCCCAGGTAAATGCAGCCGTCCGCCCCCGAGCCGACGCGGACCAACTCGCGGAAGCCGAGCCGGAGGTAGAAGCCGAGGGCGGGCTGGTTGAGCATGCTGACGCCGAGGTGCGCGCCCGGAGAGCCGCGCTGGCGGAGGTTGTCCATGACTTGCTCGAGCATGCGGCGGCCAAAGCCCCGGCCCTGCGCCCGGGGCAGCAGGTCAATATGGAGATGCGACGGGTAGGCGGCATAGGGCTCGGGGGTGAAATAGTCGGGATGGTGGTACCAATAATAGACGGTTTGCACGCGGCTCCATTGGCCCGGGTCCCCCTGCGGTTCGGGAAACCGGGCGCAAAGGGCCGGCCGCCATTCGGCTTCGTAGCGGGCGTAAAAGGCCCGCGAATCCAACGCCCCCAGCGCGTAACCGCAGATGCCCTCGTTGTCCTCGAGAATCAACGCCAGCCCGGGCTCGAAGGCCAGGTACGGCCCGACGAAAATCCGGCCCAGCGCATCCGGGTCCTCCCGGTAAAACGGCTCGCCGTCCTTGCCGAAGTCCCCCGTTTTCAAGCAAACGTAATAGGCCCCCGGCTCGTCGCCGGGCCGGGCGGGGCGGATCGTGAAGGTGCTCATGCCGCGGCTATTCAGTGGCTTGATGTCGCCGAAACTCTATGGCACCGCCGGTCATCCGGTCAAGGGCCCGGCATTGGGGGGTGCGACCTCCATGCTTCAACGTACCGGCCTGCGGGAACGCCCTGGCTCCCATGAATGCACACCGAACGTCGCGGGGACCATGCGGAAATTGAACAAACCGGTGGCCGGTTCCCCCAAGCGGTGCTATAGGTTTCAGGAATTGTGCCGCGGCGGGGCTTGAGGGGCCGGGAAGGCCGCCCCGGCAGATTTGCCGTAAAAGCGGGTGGGCACGCGGCGGACTTGAAACTCGCAACGATGAACCATGAACAGACTTAAGAACATAGTGGTTGCCATTGACTTCTCGGAGTGCTCGCGCAGCGCGCTGGAGCAGGCGGTGCGCTTGTCCAAATGGAACAACGCGCGGCTTCATGCCCTGCACGCCATCGAGTATTTGACGTTGGGCGACGCCGCCTGGGCCACGCACATCCCGCAGGAGAAACTGGAACAGGACGCCGTGGCGGGGGCCAAACAGACGCTGTGTCATTGGCTGAGGCAGGTGGAAGCCCCCGCGGAAACGGGAGTGCTGGTGGATGTCGGGGCGCCGATTGACTGCGTGCTCCGCCGCGTGCGCGAAATCAAGGCGGATTTGCTCGTGCTCGGGGTCACCGGCAGCTCGATGATTCCGATGGGAGCCGGGACGCTGGCCACCAAATGTCTGCGCAAAGTGCCGGCCAAAGTCATGCTGGTTCACGAACGACAGACGGGCCCCTTCCGTCAAATCGTGGTTGGAGTGGATTTCTCCGACCAGAGCCGGGAGGCGGTGGCCCAGGCCTTGCGCGTGGCGGATCAGGACGGGGCCGAGGTCTGTTTTCTCCACGTTTTCACGGGTTCCTGGGGGCGGCATGCGCTGTTGCCCGACGCCCTGATCGGCGGATAAGGAGGTGAAGAAGCGGAAGAAAGTGTGGTGGGGCTG
>ERZ795052.1132-NODE-1132-length-37699-cov-10.978562_pt1 | contig 37699 bp, 24 predicted proteins | sample MGYA00375136_ERZ795052 | MGnify/ENA primary metagenome ERZ795052 (study PRJEB30181, sample SAMN05720156) | activated sludge metagenome | isolation source: Anaerobic digester | place: Japan | collected 2015-05-26 ... | reverse complement strand
GGGTTCTGGTCAGCATCAACCCAACCCTCGTCACACACGAACGTGCAAGTTGGTACCGCTGGAGTCGCATTGCAAACGCCCGTTGCGTGATGTACCGCAGAAACCCAAATGGTGGTGCAGTCGGTAAAGCAGTTAGCACACGCAGTATCCGCGGTGTAACGACCGTCGGCGTCAATAAATCCGTTATCAACCACCCCATTGCAGTCGTTATCAAGATAGTCACAGACCTCATCCGTAGGAGTGCCTTCAACAGCATCACACTCAAGCCCCGAACCGTCTGACTTGCATCTGTAAACGCCAGAAGCCTGACATTGTCCTTGTCCAGCTAAGCAGACTTTACCCTTGTCCGGCCAATCTTCGTCGGTATCCCCATCGCAGTTGTTGTCCAGCCCGTCGCAAAGCTCATCTGCCACTGGCCCCGCTATTGCATTACACACGGTGCCGTCGCCATTTGCATTACAGACCATAGTTCCAAACCTACGACACTCACCAACTCCAGCGAAGCAGCCTTGCCCCAAATCTGGGAAGTCTTCATCAATTTTGCCATCGCAATCGTTGTCCTTGCCGTCGCAGATCTCGTCATCTCCTTCAATCTCAGGCGCATTACACTCGACACCCAATTGATTTGCCGTGCAGACTATCACGCCTGTGGCATAACATTCGCCAAGACCCTTGCTGCATGCTTTACCCTTGTTTGGCCACGGGTCGTCAATGATTCCATTACAGTCATTATCCAAGCCGTCACACAGCGTCTCGACTTCCTGATAATCAGGACCATACACGCTGGCATCGCACTCCAGAGATCCACCGGCACCATCGCATGGTTTGGTCTTGCCAGCGCAGACTCCTTCTTGTTTTTCACACAACGGAGCCGGACCGTCATCAATGAGGCCGTTACAATCGTTATCCAGGCCATCGCACGAGATTTCCATTTGCTCATAGAACGGGCTGTTGGCCACATAGTTGGCAGTGTTACAGGGCAGCCATCCAGCAGCTCCGCCACAGGATTGACGAGCACCTTCACAAACTCCCGTTTGATTTGCGCAATAGGGCGCACTTTCTATATCGACGTCATCAATATAACCATTGCAGTCATTGTCAATGCCGTCGCAGACCTCCTCTTCAGGGGTAGCAGCAGAGCAAGGCCCCCATCCAAGCAGCCCGTCACACACTTGTGCCCCTATACAGGTACCAAACGCGTTGGTGTTCTCGCAGGGGCGCTTTACACCGTTGTTTGAAACGGTGCACTGACAGGTTCCAGATGTGGGGATGCATTGGGAACCAACACCATCTATTTCAGTGCATGTAAATCCATCAGGGCATTCAGTACCTTGGACGGCCTCTGGTGAACAGTCGCGGCCACAATAGCCCTCACCCTCAAGCAAAACGCATTTGTCGTTTGCATAACCACAATCACTGTCTTCACTGCATGGCATGCAAAGACTGGACAGAGGGGGAACGCAGGAATTGTTGAACAAGACCCAACCACTCTGGCATTTGTCTACCTGGCAGAAGGGCGCTTCTTCAGGATCATCAGGAACTGCGCACACAATTTCTTCTGCAAATGGGATACGGCCTAGGCAGCTGTTGTTACATTGACCACAGTGCTCCATGGTCACATACCGCCCGCTGGAATCTTTGAAGTCTTCATCGATTTCGCCGTCACAGTTGTCGTCTCGGTAGTTGCACTCTTCGGCCGCTGGAGAAGGTCCAATGCACTGCCATCCGGCCTCACCGCCGCAAGACCAAGTTCCCTTGCATCTGCCTTCAACGCCAGGGGTTTCGTTGTAGCATTCTTCCTCTGGCATTCGCGGATTATCGTCCGCCACGCCGTTACAATCGTTATCGATGCCGTCACAGATTTCGGGCGATGGTTCAAGAGCTGTGCACCCAACCCAACCCAAGTCCTTGTCGCATGTTTCAAAACCCTGGCACACTCCAACGGCGTTTCTGTTCACGCAAGGACGCTCTTCGCCATGGTTTGATTTTCCGCACGAACAGGTGCCGAGCACAGGAATGCATTCTTTGGTCAGGCGCTCGTTATGAGTAATTTCTTGACATTCATATCCTTCAGGACAGTAGTCCAAACGACTGCAGTTTCTGGTACAAAATTTTTCGTCGCCTAGTTCAAGACAAACCCCATGTCCACACTGGGTGTCGACCTTGCAGGGTTTACAAAGGTTGGCCCCTTCTGGGATACAAACGGACATAACGTCCGGTCCAACACTCATGCCTCGGCAGTACCAACCATCTGGACATTCCCCGAGTTGGCACAGTTTTGTGCAAACTGGGCCTTCGGCGCCTTCTACGCAGAGGCCAGAATGGCACTCATCGTTGCCATTACATGGCCAGTCAAATTCGCCCTGTTTCGGAGTGTGACCATCCGGTTTGCCTGAGGAATCATCAACGACATCAGCGTCCGGCCGCACCGCGTCTTCGGTTGAGTCGTCAGACCCCACAGAATCTTGGTCCCCAACATCTGAGCCTAGCTCCCCACCACCACCAGTATACATCACGACTGGACCATCCCCGCCTCCACAGGCTAAAAGGAAAGCCAGTGCGAACACCATCGCTGCCGTTCTTAAGTAATGCACGACAAACCCCCGTTTCAAAGTCCCCCAAAGTCAGTAATCTACAAAATGGAGGCATCAAATTACAACCATCTTACCCCAAACTAGCCGATACTTGCCTAAAAAATCATTGTTTGGTACTTAAAAACACCCCCTATGTTCAATCCCCACGCATCAAAACCTCCTTCCAAGCTCATCCTTGTAGCGGTCAGAAGCAACAAACAAATCAAACCAAGCCACCAAAATCAAAATGGACCAAAGGGCACGACCGTTGTCTCGCCGCTTGTTGACGTGGTCATCCCAGAGTTTGGTTACAAAGGCAGGGTCTAAAATCCCCAGATTGGCCACTTTGTCGGGAGCAAGCAAGCTTTCCGCCAGTGACCGCAAAGGCCCCAAAAACCAAATTGAATGGGGCATTTCCAGGCCCATATTTGGCCGTTTATAAATCTTGCTTGGAACAAACTCACGCAGCGCAAGCTTTTGCAACCGCCGTCGTTTGAGACCAGAAAGCCTCAGATTCACTGGGATTTTGAGCACACTTTCCAGCAGTATCCTATCCATGAAGGGCAGATTCGGCTGGATCGAATGAGCCATTAACATTCGATCATTTTTGACCATTAAATCCCCTTCAAAATACTGACGAATATCAATGACAGATAGGCGATTTAGCTCATCTTCAAAGGGTAAAGCATCGTACATATTGCGAAAAATTGAGGCAGTAGATGCAAAATCCTGGCTGTCGGGCATCAACAGCAATTTGTCGTGCTCTGGCAGCACATGGCGCCAATGAATGTGAGACTCCGGCACCCCCATTTCGGCGCCCTCGGTAAAACGCTTGGCCACAAACTCTAGGCTCAGCTTCTTGTAGTTACATGGCAAGGCGTGCGCGGTCCAGTGTGCGGCGTCGCGAACAGGCTTTGGCACCAGCCGCCGATAATGGCGACGCGCCCAGTTCGCGCTGTGTGTTTCCGGGGCGTTAAAAGTCTCGTCGCCACCTTCGCCAGAAATCAGGACGCGCACGTCTTTGGCGGCTTGGCGGGCCAGCAAAAAGAAGGGAATGGTGGCCCCATCGCCGGATGGTTCGTCAAGGTAGGCAAGATGCTTAAACAACGCATCTTCAACCTCCCTTGGACCAACCAAGATTTGATGATGTCTGCTGCGATTGGGAACTGCCATGGCGTCTTGAAATTTGGATTCGTCAAAGGATGGCTCCTGCATCAAGACGGAATACGTGTACAGCTGCTCCACCTGAGGCAAAGTTTTGATGATTCCCAGAATGCTGCTGGTATCAAATCCACCAGAAAACATCAGCCCAACAGAGCCGCTGGCAGGCAGGTTTCGTTGCACGCTGTCGATTATCGCTTGTTTAAGCGGTTCAATTACGTCTCGCTCTGAAAGGCTGGGGTCTGGATCGTATTGAATTTTATAGTATTGCTGTTGGCTGTGCTGACCCGAGTTCAAGTCAATTTCTATAAGCTGAGACCCTGGTAATTCGTGGATTTGTTTAAAGGGTGTGATACCACGAGGAATGTAGGCCAAGGTAAAGTAATGGTAGATTGATTCGCGATCAAGGGTGCGCTCAAGACCTGGTACTTCCAGCAAGGCCTTAATCTCAGAGGCCACGTAAAAACGGTTCCCGCACTGAGTCCAAAACAGGGGCCTCATCCCAAAATGGTCACGCACCACCCAACATTTGTTCAGCCGTTGATCTACCAAAACAAAGGCAAACTGGCCTGATAGATGCACCAAAAAGTCCATTCCCATCTTTTGGTACAGTAAAACTATCAGCTCTTCATCACTTTTGATTGGTGAACTTGAAAAAAACTGCTGTTGAAGCTGGTTGCGATTGGTTATGTTGCCATCATAGGTGATGTGGATCTGTTGAATATCTGGGAGCTTTTTAGTGGCGTTCGGGCCAATTTGCAACAACGAGTTGCCCAAAACGAAGGAGGGGCCGTCAGTAATCCGAACAAAGTCAGGCCCCCTGTGGCTTTGAAGTTGGGACATGGCCTGAACGACGCATCTATCGTCGTCATCAACCACAGCACCAGGAAATAGCACAGCGCATATCCCACTCATACAGCGACGATGCTAGACCAAGCCTGAATCTGGGTCAAATCTGGGAGCTCTTTGAAGTCGCCATGGTGGTGATAGCCCACGGCAAAAAAACTAAAGCCACGCAAAGTCTGAAGACCAAAACCGCTCCAAGGGAGCATGTTGAAGACGCATCAATCGCTGCAACCGCCACAACAGAAGCTGGCGCCCAGGCTGCAAATAGTTGACGCATAGCAACTTGCCCACCCCCAAGGCCGCTGATCGAAAATGGAAGAACGGCCACCACGTTAACGATCGGCATGCCCATATAAGCCGCAAAAATGGGCAGTTCTATACCAAAGGAGCGCATGAAAATCCAATCAGACGTGGTCAAAATCAGCATTTGTAGACACTTTAAAAGCCCAATTTTCAAGGCGTTTTTGAAGCTTAAGTTTGCCAACACATCCAGGATTCTGGCGACAATGCTTGTCGGCCATAACCTAGAGATTTTGCGCCCAAAAACCAATGCAACTGGCCCAGATAAGGCGACAGTGAAAGCGCCGACCATCAGTGGGGTCCTGATAGCAGGCTCAAAAAGTGTTCCACCAAATGAAAGCCCAACAAGCGCCACAATGGAAACGGCCCAAAGGTCCGCAGCCCCCAAAAACAGCACAAATCCAGCAGCCTCCGCGACCCCCTTATCAGTCCGCTTGTTCAAGATGGCGGCCATTGAAACAAGCGCAAGTTGATAATTGACAATGTTAAACAAAAAAGAGGCGCCTCTGGTTCGAACAGCATCAACAAAGGGAATCTTAGCCCCTGACGCCTTAAGCAAAAGATAAAGTGCCGACGAGTCAACAAGAAACGACACTGGCTCAAAAATCAAAATCGCCAGCAAAAACAAAGGCAATTTAGCGTTCAAAACAGTTCTAGCAAACGAGTCAAGATCCGTGGTAAAGCCAATATAGACCAGCACCAAACCAGTCAACACCCATCCAATAGCCTGTTTTTTCCAAGACACAGTCATGGCGCAAAGGGTAGCACAAAGTTGAAGTAGTGGAAGTGGGGCGCAGGCATGGACAGGGACAGGGACGGGGACAGGGAGGGCGCCCATTTTGCAAACACGTGACATCATTGAGCATTTGGTGCCGGAGGTGGGAATCGAACCCACACACCCTTGCGGATACGGGATTTTGAGTCCCGCGCGTCTACCAGTTCCACCACTCCGGCAGGGCAACAAAAGCGTCGGAAATTTACACCGCAATTATGCCAACGTCAAGCATGAGTTTTTCGCACTAAAAAACACATCTTGACCAATCGTGATTCAATACCAAGATTCTCTTTGTCCTGGTTTTTAGGAGTAGATATGGACTTTCACTATTTAACCCCCTTTGATGTTCGTTTTCGTGACTTGGACTCTTTGGGCCATGTTAACAACGCTGTTTATTTGACTTATTTTGAAATCGCAAGAATTGGCTACTGGCGAGAACTGTTTGGACCAGATGGGTGGAAACGCATGCCATTTTTGGTCGGAGACGCTTATTTAAAATACATTGCGCCCATTATCTTGCCTGCCCAAGTAACTATGGGAATCAGGTTTAAAAGCTTCGGCAACAAGTCCTTCGTCTTGGAATACCACGTAAAAGATGTCGCAACAGGAAAAATAATGGCCGAAGGATTGACCACGCAGGTCATGGTCGACGCAAAAGGTCAAACATATCGCGTACCTGATGAAGTCAGACAAAAGGCCGTAGAGCTGGGATTTATTGCCTAAGGCCTAGTTATTTTGATTGGGTCAACAAATTCAACGCTAGGAGCTCTTTACTCCTCACGCCCGATGAATCTGTAGATCAAGGCACCTAAAACCGCGCCGACAATAGGGGCCACCCAGAAAAGCCAAAGCTGTGACAATGCCCATCCACCATGGAAGATAGCGACACCAGTGCTCCGAGCTGGGTTCACAGAGGTATTTGTCACTGGAATGCTAATCAGGTGGATGAGGGTCAATCCAAGGCCTATAGCGATGGGGGCTAAGCCTGCTGGAGCACGCTTGTCCGTGGCACCCATAATGATCAACAAGAACATCATGGTCATAACCACCTCGCAGACAAGAGCAGCAATCATGGAGTACCCCGCCGGAGAGTGCTCACCGTACCCGTTCGTCGCGAATCCAGCCGTCACGTCAAAACCAGCCTTTCCGCTAGCGATGAGGTACAGCACAGCGGCTGCAGCGATAGCGCCGACGAGCTGGGATACGATGTAGGGGGCGAGATCCTTAGCCGAGAACCGACCGCCCACCCACAGGCCGATTGATACCGCAGGGTTCAGATGACAACCTGAGATGTGCCCAATGGCATATGCCATGGTGAGCACCGTCAGGCCGAACGCCAGAGCAACCCCCAACCAACCTATCCCAACCTCAGGATACGCCGCAGCAAGCACCGCGCTGCCACAGCCTCCAAGCACAAGCCAAAACGTACCAAAAAACTCTGCAACAAAACGTTTCATTTGCTCCATCTCCTCATTGGGAAGCACCTGATCTAGCCACGTTTCTTTTTAAAAGTCCACAGGTTATTCGCAACGAAGTTGATGACTAACCCAACCATGATGCCTATTAGGGGGGCAACAATGTGATAAATCCTGTAGTCACCGTGAATTACTGTTGCAAAGAATTCGTTGCCCCGGACTAAGGCTGAAACAAGCGAAGAAGTCCCCAATTGAAAGGCTGCCGCGACCGATGAAACCAGATAAAACTTCACCAGACGCTTGAAAAACTGACCTGTGTTGTCGCCTGCGACGCGATCACCCCAAGTCCAGAAGTTGTTTAGCAAAAAGTTGGTAAATATCGATACGATAATCCCCAACCCGTATGCAACAAAATCCCTGAGACCAGAGGCCGAAAGAGTCGGCATGTTAAATAATTGAGCTATGCCATCTCGCAATCCTTGAAACGATTGGGAGGACATCAAATTTGTCGCCAGGTAGACCACGCCCAGATTCACTGGTACGCCTGATGTGCCAACGACCAAAAACTTGATTATCCGCCTTTGCTCAGGGCTAAGGTACTTGTGAAACAACTTGCGAATACCGGATTTTTTCAAAGCCTATCTCCCTCCTGTGGAAGCAGCAGGTGAACCACTGATGCCAATTTATCGGTCAATCGCTCTTTCACGGCTGCCTCGATTTCGCCCACGCGATAAATCTGACTGAAATGATACAAAACTATGGCCTCAGATTGCACCTGCTCCAGGATGGGCAGTAACTGGTCCAAATGACTGTGTTTTCCCAAAAGGGCTTGATCAAAACTACGGCGATCGTCTACGAAAGTTGACTCTACAAACAGCACCTTGGCTTCTTTAACCAAAGGGTCAAGGGGCAAAAGTCCTGCAGCTGTGGTGTCGCCAGTTATAGCAACTAAGGTCTCAAGTTTGGTTGAAAACATGCCTTCCGGAGGGTTTTCCTTCATTTTTGCGATCTGATTTCCTGGCAAGCCATGGTATTTAGGGTCCAGCTTTCTAACCAGCCTGATTAAAGCCCAACCAGCGCTAGGACCACTGTGTTCCACTGGAAATGGCGTCGCAAATGTGTCCTTGGTTATTTGAGCCTCTTCGCCAAAATCAACGCCTTTGACTTCAGTTTCGTAGGGCCGTCCCTGAAGTTGCCCCAAAACCTCAAGAAAGCGCTCCATCACGGGCAACATCAGCGCAGGCACTATAATCCGCCCGGGCCGCATCCCGTAAAGACGCCTGGTACCAAGCCAAGTTGTCAGGCCAGAGACGTGATCCGCGTGACCGTGGGTAAGAATGAGGGTGTCGCATCGAAGCGCCGCTGGCGTGCAAAAGCCGATATCGACAGCCACAGAAAGTTCAGGCATGCAAATGGTGGTACCTATGCCTCCCAAGGATTTTGCGTCAAACAGCATATTTGCAAGCCTGGTTTTCACGGTCCCTCCAAAAAATCGCACCCAAGTATAAACAGACTTGGGTGTCTTTCAAATTTACGATAAATGACATAATTGGGGGTGCTTTGACTTTGAGGTGTGGTGGTGTCAAATAGTGCGGTTTTTGATGAAAACGTTGAAAGATACGAGCGTTGGTTTGATGCTCACAGCGCGGTCTACATGTCGGAACTACTGGCTTTGCGGGCTTTTATACCTGTGGCTGGTAAGGGGCTGGAAATTGGCGTGGGAACGGGACGTTTTGCAGCTCCACTTGGGATAGAAACTGGCATAGACCCTTCCTTACCCATGGGAAAAGTTGCACAAAATCGTGGAATCGAGGTCATAGAGGGGGTTGCTGAGAAGCTTCCATGGCAAGATGGCACTTTTGATTACGCGCTTGCTGTAACAACGATTTGTTTTGTGGATGACCCGGTGAAGATGATGGCTGAAGCAAAGCGAGTACTGCGACCAGGCGGGTTGTTTATCGTTGGTTTTGTAGACATTGCCTCGGAATTTGGAAAAGGCTACCTTGAAAAACGCTCGACCAATACTTTTTATAAAGTGGCGACGTTTTATTCAGCTAAGGACATAGAAACTCTGATGAAAAACGCAGGGTTCCAAGATCTACAGTGGGGGCAAGTGCTATTCGGCCCAATAAATGAAATCAACCAAATCCAACCAGTCCAGCAAGGCCACGGCAAGGGCTCCTTCGTTGTGGTCTGCGGCACCCGCCCCTGACCCTGTCCCTGTCCCCGCCCCCGTCCCGCCGCCCCCTAAGCGACCCGCACTCCCTTGGCCCTGTCACTTGGAGTGTCATCAAAGACCTCTATCACGTGGTACACACAGGCCATTTTGTCGCCTTCACCACCATGGATGAAGTCATGAACCTGGTTTGTCCACTTCACCAAAAGCCGTTCATGCTCTGTCAGGCCTGGATTCTTTGGATGCAAAAGCTTGGGAATTGCCCTGATTTCATATGTCGGAAAATCCAAAAATGACGCCGAAGCAATTGGATTCACCATCATGTTTAAAAAAGTGTGAGTTGGATAATCAGGCGTTGCAAACAGCTCCAGCGAAACTTGGGAACGCAGGTCAAACCTATCAACGTCGCGATATAAATCCTCCATAACCTTCGTTTTGGCAAAGATTGCATGGGCTGGAATCCCCATTGATGACTCGTCCGCCTTTTTTCCTTCATGTTCCAAAAGCTCAATCGTTTCGGCCAAGCGCTCCAGTTTAGGAGCAAACCCCATGCCTTTATAGGCGGTGTTCAAAGACACAGCAGAATCCCGAGTAGGACCGCCAACAGTCGCCACACATGCATTGTGGGGACCAGCCAAGTCTTTTTGTTGAAAGCCAAAACGGGCCAAACGCTGGATACGAATGATTCGTTCCTGAAAACTCCACCTAACGAAAGGGCCAGGCAATTCGATTGTTTTAAACTCCTGCCACTCGCCAGACACAAAGGCCTTTATGCGACCTTTGGAAAGACTAGTTGAATCTACTGTTTCGTGAACAATGTAGCCTCCAGGTTTCCACCAAGCTTTTGGGTCTGCATCAAGCGCAGATACTTGGGCACCAGGTTTTTGGGTCAAAGGATTACACGCGGCGGCGACCCCTATCGTTCCAGTTGCAATAGCCCCAAGAGCCGCTCGTCTGGTCAATTTAGCCATGAGACCTCGCCAAAAAAGCGTAGCTTCAAATAGACCAGATAAACTGCGAAAGTCAAACTTCAAACGTGGAAAGAGGCAGTAGCTAGGCGCGATTTCGTCGGCGAATCAACAGCAATCCAGATAGCATGGCAAGTAAAATGGCACCTGGCAAAGAAGAAGAACCAGAAGCAGAACAGCCGCTCTTTGAAGAGGTTTTCAAATCGTCAGTCTTTGCATCCACCGGGGTTTCTGCGGCGTCCTCGTCCGTCACTTCACCTGGCTCAATGCAATCTTCTGGCGTGCCAAAAATGTCCTCGTTTGGAAGTGGCTCCCCGCCTGGTTCGTCAGGCTCATCTGGGTCCTTATACTTATCTGGGTGCAACGTGAACTGCAGCTTGCTGGCGACGCGCTTGCGTACGTCAAGCAGCACGTTTTCATCAAGGGTCCAAGGTTCACCTTTGGCCGGACAGTAGGCTCCCTCGATCGAACAGTCCTCGTAGAATGGGGTGCCGAACTTAGTGTAGGCACGCCCGATCTCGGTTCTCAACCAATCTCCCAAGCCAGCCTTGTCGGCCATAATGAAGAGTTCCCAGTCCTCCAAACCGTCGCGAATCTGCTTCATGCGATAGCTAGTAATCGGACCGTCAATACTTAACCATTCAGGCACACCACTTGGAATCGGGTTACCTTCATTGTCAACGTGGTAGCCGTCAGAATCACCCGGATACCACAACAGACCATCGCCGTTACGCGCAAAAAGGACGTCAAAATTGGCAATTGATTGCCATTCCACCCAAGGGCCAGCTTGGGACCAGTAGTTCGTGTGCCAGTACAAAAATCCGGTAGCCTTTTCAAACCACGCACCCCACTTCAAAATGCGTGGCTCATAACCAATAGTCGTGTCGATGTCATAGCCGGCAAATGGCGGAAAGTTGGCATTACAATTGTAAAACCAAAGCTCACCACCATTCGCCATGTGCTCATCGTAGTCACCACGACCAGCATAATCAGATTCTAGCCAGAACCAGTCGCCGTACATGGGGGTAACTGGGCACCAGATGTCGACAACATCTTCAGCACCTCGGTACATTGGACCAGTGACCAGCACGCGCCCTTTCCACAGGTCAGACGCCTCGTGTAACAAGCCGGCATCGTGAATGACACGCGCCCAAGTCTCGTCACCACCGTTTAACCAAGGTTCGTCAGTCGAATATGTCCACATACGATGCAGCCAGCCTTTTTCATCCAGGTGTTCTACAAAGGCGCGTGCGGCCGCCTTGTATTGGTCCTCGGTCATACTGCCAGTTCCACCGCCAGGTTCAAACATGCCACTTGCAAAGCGGGTAACCCCAACCGTGTCATCAAAGTACGTTCCATCAATGCGAGGCTGCATGTGAGCATCGTAAGCAGTCCAGTCCACAGGCAACAGCTCACCATCGTCGTCAAACTTAAATTCAACTGGCCCCTTCTGATAGGTCAGATCCATGCGGTGTTGGTGAAGCACCTTGTGGTACGTCCGAACGATCTCATCAAAGTTTGCAGAAGGAGCATCCGGGTCTGGTCCACCGTGATACCGCCGAAGCAACCAGTTGTGCATCCCATACGAAGTGCCGATGTTGCGCTCGTGTGGCATATCCAGGTCCCAGACCTGAAGATTGACATCCACACTTGGCATCGGTGTCTCGGCCTGCTGACCGTTTGCAGAGAATGCTCGCCAGGTAAAGTCGATACTCCCCCTGTATAGACCAGGCGCAGCGTCACGTGGAATGAACAGGTCCACCCAGATCAGCGCAAAACCGGGATTCTTCTCAAGTGAGAATGGGGCAGCCACCGGCACATCGCCAGGTTTGAATGGGTCTTTGAACGGAATGAGTGGATCGGGATAAAGGCCCGGTCTACGAAGATGGTTTGGGACCTCCCTCCCGCCACCAGAGTTTGCCTTTATGTCAAAAAACCACTCTCGATAAAAATCGAAGGCCGTGACATCAATAAACTTTTCGCTACCATCTAGCATGAGTTTTGAAGGAATCACGTTCACGTCCTCAAGACTAGCGACGTTGTAGCCTAGTTTGATCAGGATTTGAAACGAGACCCATTCACCTCGCAGTCCTTCAAGAAAAACTTCAGGAGGAATCACCATTTCATCAGTTTTTCCAGGAACATACTTGGTGGTCGCATGAATGGCATAAACCACAACCTCACCCTCGTTCTTCTGCTCGTAACTTTCAGCCATAGCGGGGCAAGCGACGAGCAGGACTGCGGCTGCGGTAACTACCAGTAGAGCGTGTTTGAGACGAAACAGATGATGCATGTTGGGACTACGAGCAAAGACGTCGTAAGTCTAGGAAAAAGTGGCACAGAAACTCAACACCTTAGGCACCAGATTTACGCAATCGTCATACAAAATGACCAATAACTCTCCCTCTTGACTAACCCAGCGTATCGTGTTCTGGGAATCCACCCCAGCTTTTCAAAGTCTTGCTATCAAGGAAACTTGGACGTAGGAGCAGGGACAGGGTCAGGTTTTATTGATCATCAGCCCAAGAATCACATCCCGGGGTCATAAGCACTCCCATTTGTTGGTTACCCGGCTAAACGTACAGACGTCGCCTGACCCGCAGCCCGGCGCTTTACCACACCTACAACCATCACTGCCAAAGCAAAACTCGCCTGGTCCGCAGAAGGGATTGCCCTCGCTGCAAGGCAACGATAGCGACAAGGTTACAAGTCTTGCGCTCCCTATCCCCTGCCATTTGGCGGCTTGGCAAACTGAACCTCCATCCGTATTGGTTGAGACGCAAACCTGGCCAGGTGAACACGGCTCATCCAAGCTTCCACATCGACAGATGCGATCCGCTCCAGGCCATTCACTCTCGTAACAGCCTGTGTCATCTTCGGTGTTATCCATACATACGTCACCGCTGCACTCCCCATTCCACTTACACGGTTTGTTATCACCACAACGGCAAATTGGTCCAAAACTGCTGTATTCACCCAATGCCTCTTTGTCATAACAATAGGCGCTCGCATCACCTGGGAGCTCTTGACCAGCCGGAAGCCCACACATCCATCCATCCCCTGCTTGATAGGGCCACTGTTCTGATGAAGTCTTTGTTGTCTTGCAATGTCCTGCTCCTCTGCAACTCTTCATACTCTCACCGCAGGTGCATATTTTTTGACCATCTTTACCAATTCCGAACAAAAACTCACCTGCACGGCAATTCGATGCTGCTAGCACGACATCATCGAAAGCGCCATTAGACGCGCATTGCCCCGGGATACCAAAAAGATTCACTTGGCATCCCATCAACCCCCTACAACCTAGCCCCTGCCCGCACATACAGATTTTGGTAATGCCGGCCTCAACCTTGCCAGTGGCATCATACACATCACCAAGCGGTTCCAGGTATACACCAGCATCGGCACAAGAGCCGCTAGCTCCACAATCCGCCTCAGGACCACAGCTTCTGACACAACCCATGCCATCCGAACAAAGCTCGTCTGCCGCGCATTCTTCCATGATCCGCCAATTCTCGCCGTTGCATTCGGCCCAGCCGACCTTTGCCCCGGTTTCGTTACCTCTGCACAACCGCACACCGGTGTGATCTTCGTCACATACAACACCCCGGATCTTGTTTTCAGCATCGGTGTACCATTCGGTCGCGTTTCCTTTATTTCTGGAGTAACTGAGAATAGGTTCCGAGCCTACGCCCACCTTGCACTTTCCATCGCTGCTATCGCAATCCGCACCGTTTTTACACCCAGGATTTGTCCATTCATCCTCATCTTGTACGCCGCACTTGCATTCACCTTCAACACATCTGTTCGAACCACCACATTCGCCATCATCACCGCAAATGCACACACCATCCTTGCACGTACTTCCGTTGGTACAGGGGGCTTTATCACCACACTTGCATCCTTCGTTCGTGCACCTATTGCCATCCTTGCAAACGGTAGTGCTTAGTCGATCATTAAACTCGCACCAACAAGCCTCTGCGCCAGATTCACCGTTGCATTCTTGAATACAACCCACATCTTGGTCTACTTCGGCGCACACGCTGCCAGCACCGCAATATGTGCGTGCGTCTCCACAAAAACACCCAGTTACACCAAGGCCAGGACACGGTTCTGCGCAACCACCATCTATTTCCGGAAGCCTGCAGTAGCCGCCCTCTTTGCAAACGTGCCAATCACCTCTGAGGTCCTTACACTGACAGGTCGCGTCTGTAGCTGCATCAGGAGCACAAATGTCGTGACACGATCCTACGTCCGTTGCTATTAAACAAAGTTTGCCGGCATCGCACTCTTTCCCCCCACATGTACAGCCATCTGCCCCTGCAATCTCTCCCGTTTCACAATCGGTCCCTACAGGCTCGATTTCTGAACACCCCCAAGCGTCTCCAGTCCTCGTGCAAACCAAGGCATCCTTGCACTGTTCCCAACTATCACCCTGGCCACACGCGCAGTTACTTTCGCCCTCTGCACATACTTTCAAACAATCGCCCGCCAAACACATATTGCCGACGCCGCATTCACTGCTGCCACATATGCACAGCTCATCCGTTACCTTCCCCGTCTCGCACTCTGGAGCATCAGCTATGGCCTCGCACTTACCAGATACATCAGTTCCCTTGCAGACATTGCCTTCAGCGCACTTCTCCCAAACTTCGCCGCCACCACAGGCGCATTCGCCACCCTGCCCTTCTTTGCACTTTGGCAAACAGTCTTTCCCAACCACCACCTTTCCAGCGGCCTCGCACTCCTCGTCGGAAATCTGAGGCTCGCCCCCACCGCCGCAGGCGAAGCCAGCCAGCAGCGCTAAAGCAACCAACACCCGTGAAAATGCGCTTTTCATGATACCCCCCAAATGTGTCAAAAAACCTGGTCCATGGTAAACCTTTTTGGCCCGAAATCATAACTAAAAGCTTGCTTTGTTACCTGCCTATCTTGAAAGCACCTTTAAAAAGCACCCCCAACCCCAAAAACTACCCCGGTTATAGCTAAAAACTCCAAACGAAAATTGTTAAGATTGGCGAAAGCTCTTTGCTTATTTGGAGGGCACGATGTTTGTGAGATGGTCCTTTGGTATGCCTGCTGTGGCGCTTACGACCCTTGCTTTGGCCTTGATGCTTACAGCGCCTTGTCTGGGCCAGGGATTTCAGCCGCCGTACTCGGGATTTTCTGACCAAGCTGCGGCCTTTCCTTATGGTGCGGCTTTGTCTGATCTCAGCATCGTTGTCAGCGCTGGCCATGGATGGCGTGGAGGAGTGGATGGCGAGTTCCAGAGGAAACAGTTCAGGTTTGAGGGCTGTGGATCCTGTGAGGGCATCATCGAGGACATATTTAACGCCGAACTTGTCAGCGATCATCTGGTGCCTCTGCTCAGACAAGCCGGAGCGCGTGTTTACGTCGTCCGCCAACTGGATAAAAACCCTCTATTTGTTGAGGTTGACGATGGGGATGAAGATTATTTAGAGACAGGGCCCGATGGAACAAACGCGACCTGGCAAGACGGAACAAGCCCAGAATTGGGATGGAGGCAAAGCTATCGTTCGCACGAGGCCAGTCATGGGGGCTGGGCAACATGGTTTTTAACGGTCCCTGAAGATGGGTACTACTGGGTTCAGGCTAGGTGGGCCGCCGGGGCCAACAGATGCCAGGCGGCCAGATATACAGTGGTTAATGGGATTAACGTTTCCCAACACTACGTCAATCAGCAGCGTGACGGTTCGATGTGGGTGCCTCTTGGACGCTTCTTCTTTCGTGCCGGTACCGTGGCGGTTGGACTTGATGCTCCAGATGCCTCCGGGTGCTACATAATCGCTGACGCGGTCCGCATCGGTGGTGGTATCGACCCTGAATCGGAGCGTCCATGGTGGCAGGCCTCTGCACTGAAATGGCTTGGCGAGACAAGTCCTGCCGGCCTTGCAGACTATGGCGATGTCACCATAAGGCCGGCTTTTGCAAACAAGGTTGGGGCAGACTACTACATTTCGATTCATGGAAACGCCAACAATAACGCTACCTTGAGTGGCACCTCTACTTATAGGTACAATTGCAGGACTGGAACCGAGCACCAGCCGCTTGATCCAGCCATATGTGATGAACCATCGGGCAGCGCCGCGCTACAGTACGCGGTGCACGATGCAGTCGTTGAGGACCTTCGCGCATTCTGGGATCCTGCTTGGCGAAACGCAGGCAAGCTGGTGGCAAACTTTGGTGAGGTGAGGGTGCTGTCTAACATCCCTGGAATCCTGTTTGAGTCCGCTTTCTTCACGAACCTGACCACCGGTTCTGGCAAACGCATGTCGGACAATCAGGCGATGCATGACCCACGTTTTAGGCGCACCCTGGCAAGGGCGATTGTGCGTGGCCTGATTCAAACTGCGAATCCTGGCGCTGGAATGTTGCCTGAAACGCCGACCCATCTGACTGTCAGGAATATAGGCGGAGAACTTATAGCGTCGTGGCGGCCAGTCCCTGGAGCCTTGGGCTACCGCGTCTACGTCGCTAAGACGAGCCGAGTGTTTGATGTAGGTACTATAACCACTGAGACATCGCTTAGAGTCACAGGTTTAGACCTTGGGTCGGCGGGGTTGATACGAGTTACGGCGTTAAATGCGGCTGGTGAATCCGAAGCTTCCCCTGCAGTTGCGGCGTCCGGAACGCGGCCTGGTCATCCGGCGGTTCTGGTCGTGAACGGTTTTGACCGTCAGGACGCCTGGGTGCGAGAGGACTTTAATCACGGGGACTACTCATACGAACATGGGCAGGCTCTAGTAAACAGTGGATTTGGCTTTGATGGGGCCTCAGATGAGGCGGTAATTGACGGGGACGTTTCCTTGGTAGGCTACGACATGGTCGACTGGATCCTTGGTCGGGAGTCGACTGATGCCGAGACCTTCGACGCGGCGGCTCAGTCCATCGTGTCCGCGTATCTCGATGGCGGCGGATGTCTTGTCGCCTCGGGTACTGAGATCGCGTGGGATCTTGGAAATAAGGGCACTGAAGAGGAAGTTGCATTCCTGGCCAGTGCTTTTGGGGCGCAGTACCTTGCCGACGATGCCGATACTAGATTGGCGTCTGGCGAGGCTGGAGGCCAATTTGCGACGCTGGCGGAGTTTTCGTTCGATGGGGCTGGGCGTTATGACCCCCGTTATCCTGACGTGCTGACGGCGGTGGGCGGAGCCGTGCCTGTGCTGCGCTATTCGACTGGCGGAGTTGCCGCGGTGGCATTTGAGCGCGCAGTTGGACGGTCCATACTGGCAGGATTCCCGTTCGAGAGCATCTCAAACGAGCAGGCGCGAACCGCCCTGATGAATCTTGTGGCGGATTTTTGTCAACTTGAACGAATTGAAGACGACCCAGAAGAGCCGCAGGACTCGTCTGGTGGAGAGGACAATGCTTCTAATGATGGATGGATTGCTGACAGACCAGACGAAGAGGACGTTTTTGAACCAAGCGATGTTGGACAGGAAGATTCGGATTCTGCACCCTCGGATTTGCCGTCCAATGACCTAGCCAAGACGGACGTGAACGAACCTGACCACGGCAAAGAAGATCCAGCACCTTTTACTGACTTAGACCAAATCAGCACATCTGATGTCGTGACGGATACCACGCCCCAACCAACTTCCAAGAGCGGAGGTTGTTCTTCAGGCTCGCCATCTGGTGGATGGACGGTGCTGCTGATGGCCATGTTCGCTTCGTTGTGGATAGCTCGCAGGTCTCGAATTAGTCGTTAAGATTTCAAGATGTTAGGAAAAAGATCACAGACGAGCACTAGCTAACATTGTGGTCCAATGCAGTCACAGCCCCATCTTTCGGACCCTGAGAACCAAATGCAAGCCTCGTTGGCGTCGAAATCACAGGCCGCATTGGAACCACACTTGCATTCTGTGCCCATACAATGTTCACCAGCTCCGCAAAAGGTAGGCCCGCCGCATTGAGATGACAACGTTACAGGCCTGCCATTGGGACCATTTACCCCGTGCCATAACGCCGAGCCACATGTGCCCGTGCTAGAATTGTCGGAGACGCAGATCTGACCTGGTTTGCATGTCTCACCACCAAAAATGGCCCCGCACAAACAATTTCGCCCCCCATCCAGCCACTCACTCTCATAGCAGCCGGCGCCATCTGCTGTACCCTTACATCCATCTGCACTGCAATGACCTTCCCACTTGCAGGCCTTCTTTCCATCACACTGGCAAATAAAGCCGAAAGCACCGTACTTACCTATTGTTTCCCCATCATAACAATAGGGTTCAGGAGCAACTGTATCGTCTAGCCCAGCCTTAGGCCCGCACAACCACATATTCCCAACGTCATGAGGCCAGTTTGTTGCGTGAAGCGCCAACGTCTTGCACTGTCCAAAGTTGTAGCAACTCTTCATGCTTTCACCGCAAGTGCAAACTTCCTTGCCACCAACAACTGGCAGCAAAACCTCACCTGCGCGGCAATTCATTGATATTCTTGCGACAATATCCGTCTCAGAGCCCCTCTCACCCTCACATCGTCCAAATTGATCTGTAGAATCCACGACACATTTCATGCTCCCTCTGCAACCAGCACTTTGTTTGCACGTGCACATTGTGGAAATTCCGCCCTCAACTATGCCATGCCCATTGTAGACATCACCAAACATATATTTATCCGCTGTCACATCCGTACACGATCCGCGATCACCACAATCTGCCTCAGCTGCGCAAGTCTTTACGCAACCCAATCCCTCTGTACAAAGCTCGTCTGCCGCACATTCTTCCATGATGCGCCAATACTCGCCATTGCATTCTGCCCAGCCGACCTTTGCGCCCGTCTCGTTGCCTCTGCATAGCCGCACACCCACATGATCTTCGTCACACGCAACGTCACCAATCCTATTGTCAGCATCGGAGTACCATTCAGTCGGGTCCCCAACGTTGCTGCCGTACGCCAATATGGCGGTCGAGTCTTTTGCCTTCTTGCATCCTCCAGTTGTTGGATCACAATCAGCACCGTTCGTGCATCCAGGATTCGTCCAATCAGCCTCATCCTGTAACCCGCACCGGCATTCACCTTCTACACAGCGGTTCGCACCAGTGCATGCATCCTTGTCACCACACTTGCATTCATCGAACCGGCAGCTATGCCCGTTAACACATGCTTTTCCACCACCGCAACTGCACCCATTTTCGTTCGTGCACGCGTTACCATCCCTGCAAATCGCAGTCATGGTCTTATCCCTGTAGTAGCACCAGCAGGCGTCCGCATCTGGTTGAACTTCGCATTCAGACATGCATCCCATGGTATCGCCGACAATCCTGGCGCAGACGCTACCTTCGTCACAATAGGTACTTTCATCTCCACACAAGCACCTTGTGCTCCCCTGGGATTTACACGCTTCGGCACACCCGGCATTTCGCCTGCAATAGCCTCCTTCCCCGCAAACATGCAAATTACCCGAGTTGTCCGCACACTTACAGGTCGCATTTGTTACAGCATCTGGGCTACAAACCTCGTGACATGAACCAACATTCGAGCCCTCTTCAATTAAGCAAAGTTCCCCAGCGGTGCATTCTGTATCCGCACACATACACCCCAGAGCCTGTGCGATATCTCCGGATTCACAGTCAGTTGAAGAAGGCTCCTTGGTCCCACAAGCCATACCTTCGCCAAGGTTAAGACACACCTTTCCATCCTCGCACTTCTCCAAATGTTCGCCCTCACCACAGGCGCAATCCGACTCACCTTCCACGCAGAAATCCAAACAATCATTTGCCAAGCACGTTTTGCCTAAACTGCATTCACTGCCGCCGCAAATGCAAAGCGCATCCACTACCTCCCCATCATCACACTTTGGAGCATCAGCAATGGCCATGCACTTACCCGCAACATCCGCACCCCTGCAGACGTTCCCCTCAGTACACTTCTCCCAAACTTCCCCACCACCACAAGCGCATTCACCACCCTGCCCTTCTTTACACTTGGGCAAACAATCCTTTCCAACCACCACCTTCCCGGATGCTTGACATTCCTCGTCTGTAACCTGTGGATCGCCAGTGCCACCACATCCAATGGCGAAACCGATCATCAAAACCAAAAACGCACGTAAAAATGAGCTCTTCATCGAACCTCCCATACACCCTGTGATAAAAACCTGCCAACAAGGCAAACCGTCAATGGCTATAACCATAGCGAAAATGTCCGTGATTTCAACCCAAAACGCCCCCTCGTTGATGTTTGGGGCTGGTCAGATGGAAGCGGGGGCAGGGACAGGGGGCAGGGGGCAAAGTCGCCGTTTCAGCGATGTTTGAGCCAAGTGATTAAAACCATGACTTTTGCTGACTTTTTGGGCTTGACCAGCCGACTGCTCGAATCTACGATCCCGTTAATTTTAACGGAGGTGCTCCCCATGAAATTCAAATTGCTCGCGCTTGCTCTTGTGTTGGCTGGATCATTTGCCGCCTGTGGTGACTCGCCATATGACTCATCATACGAATGTGAAGGCGCAGGAACCTGTGAGGAACCAACTTTCTGCATGAACGAAGATTTTGACCATTACTGGGTGATCGACGGTATAAAATTTGAGATCGCATCTGATGTAGCGGAATACTGCGTCTACGAAGAGGAGCCTTGCTGCGGCTGATTTTCCCAGAATCCTTGCCGTGCCCCCAGAATCCGCCCCTTGATGGCCCACGGTTTTTACCCAGCGCTGCGTTGTTTTCACGTTGTCCTGCGGGGTGTATAATACGAGCGGCTTTAACAGTCAGATCACAAAATGACATCGGTTTTCCAGACGGCTTTTTCCTTCGCGCTGTTTTATATCTGTTGGGGGATGTCTCAGCTGGTCAGTATCAAAACCCAGCACTCACTACTATCAAGCCTTTTGTTTTCCACAGTTTTTACAGGCCTTGCCGGCGCTCTTGTGCCGATATATCTCAAGAACAAATTTCGTTGGAGCTACAACAGGTCAAGCTCTAACAGACCACTAGGTTATCTTTTCCTGATTTTGGCGCTTGTGTTTTCAACAGTGCTATCAGGAGCCCTCATCAAAGTTGTTGAACTCCAGTATTTATGGGATTTGATCCTAAAGTACATACTGCTGTTTTTCCCAATGTCCTTAGCCATTGGTTTATATGCATTTTTGTTGATTCCAAACTTGATACCAGACTGGAAAGGCATCAAAGGTGCGTTGTTAGTTTTTTCAATCGGCACCTTCTTCTTCCTAGCGTTTTACATTGACTCGCTGTTCCAAGACATGATGCTGGCTGCAACTATGGGATTTATTGGGTTGCTATTAGGGCTTGGTTATCTGTTTCTGAGAAATTTCTGGGTCGTATACTCGGTGCTTTTCATAATCATGTTGATAAACACAATGGCAGACAACAAGTACGACGACTACAATCTTGGGGTTGTAATCGTAAGCACTCTACTTTCTTTAGCTATATTGGGTTTTGACCTTATAAAGAACAAAAGGAATCTAGGGACTTGAACCGTAGGAGGGTAAAGTATGAAAACAAGAAACTTTTTGGTTGTTCTTTTGCTGCTCCTTTCAGTTGGTGCCTTGGTTGGTGGAGGAGCTTTTTTGGTGTTTCCCCAGGGATGGATGGGCATGACCCCTGAATTGATCCTGCAACACTCGCCTTTCAAAGATTTTCTTATACCTGGCTTGATCTTGTTCACAGTGCTTGGCCTTATGCCACTTTTTGTGATCTGGGGGCTTTTGAAACGCAAGGACTGCAAGCTCGCACAATTGGTCAACATATTCCCAGACATGCACTGGTCATGGTCTTGGTCGGTGTACACATGCTTCGCGTTGATTATTTGGATCTACATGGAAGTGTACTTCCTGCAAGGTTTTCACTGGCTTCACTCACTTTACTTTTTCTACGGCGTGTTCATGTTGGTGGTGGTGCTCTTGAAGCCACTACGCGAACAGTATTCGCTGAAAGACAAGTAGTGTTGGCGCATCAAAGGAGTGTGTAATATGCGCACAATTCCAAGCACTTTAGTACTAGGAGCCAGTAGGGCAAATGCCCGTGATATACAACGCTGATAGACGTGTAAGAAATGACAACTGAAAAATCACTCCAAGCGGTTTTGGACAGGGTGGTTGATGACAAAAAGGTCTTTGGGGCTTCTTTTGCCGTCAAAAAAGATGCCGTTACTTGGTATGGGGCATCAGGTAATTTAACTATCGACCAACCTTACTTTATTGCCAGCACCACCAAGTTATTTACCACAGCGCTGATTCTGAAACTAAGACATGAGGGCAAGCTTAGCCTTGAGGATAAAGTCGGCAAATTCATTGACCCTGCGATTTTGGCTGGCCTGCATGTGTACAAAGGAAAAGAGTACTCCCAAGAACTAACCATCAGGCAACTACTTGCTCACACGTCGGGACTTCCAGATTATTTTCAAGACAAGGGTGCAAACAAAAAGAGTTTGGAAGACGCGTTAATGGCTGGCGAAGACCAATTTTGGACTTTTGAAGAGGCAATTGAGAGGACAAAAAGGATATCCGCCCTTTTTGTGCCTGAGACAAAGGCAAAGTACTCTGATGCCAATTTCCAGATTCTAGGAAAGATTATCGAGGCCATAACTGGCGAGTCTTATTCAGCAAATTGCCAACAATCGATAATCCAGCCTTTGGGGCTGACAAAAACTTATTTATATCAGGACCCAACTGATGAAACGCCAAAAACGTTGTATTACAAAACCAAAGAACTCAAGATACCCAAGGCAATGACTTCCTTTGGGCCAGACGGTGGAATAGTCTCAATTTCCGCAGATATGCTTGTTTTTATTGAAGCTTTTTTCACAGGCAGATTGTTCCCACAAGCCTACATTGATGAACTACAAGACTGGAAACGAATTTTCCCTCCAATGCGTGCAGGTGTTGGAATTCATTTGTTTAAATTGCCTTGGATTTTCAATCCCACAGGGGCAATCCCATATTTTATCGGGCACTCGGGACTTTCAGGGGCCTTGGCGTACTACAGTCCACAAGAAAATCTCTACGTTGCAGGAACTGTGAACCAACTGGCACACCCTGACATATCGTTCAGAACCATGGTTTCATTGGCTTTAAAGATGCGATAGGCGAACTTGAATACTACAAAGGAACAGTCGAAAGAATCGAATTCAATGTATTTGACTAGAAACTTTGCGAAATCCCGGCTCCCGCTGTAAAAACTGCACGTCAATTTGTTACCATTCCGCCCAGGTTTTTCGGAGTCTCTATAGATGAAAGCTTTGCTAATGACACTTGCGATTGTACTTGCTGGAACGTTTGCTGCTTGTGACAAGCCTGGCTACAAATGTGAGGGCGAGGGGACCTGCGAGAGTCCGCGTTGTTGTGTTCACGAAGATGACGTCTTGGACACCTACTGTGTCGTCGACGGACGCGAGTTCGACAACCTCATCAAAGTTACTGCATACTGCGCAAACAAAAAACTGAATTAATCTACAACGTAAACAGTGCCCTCTGGCATTGGGGCCTGATTTGTAATCAGTAGCTCCGTCAGTTTTCCCCTTTTATCAGGACGGGAATTAATGCTTCTTCTGGCCTCGACTCGTTGTATCTGAAAATCGCGATATAAATCGTGGAAGAAGCTGTCGTTTGCACCTTTTACATCTGAATTACTTAGAATCCAAGCATGACCTAACTTGTCGAGGCTAATACAAAAATCCCTTAAACGAATCTGCTCATTGTCCCCAAAATCATCTTTTGCGTACGAGTTAAAGCTTGAGGTCTGGCTAAGCGGTTTATATGGCGGGTCAAAGTAAAAAAGCGGGTTATCGTCTGCGAATTTTAGTGTTTGCTCAAAATCCCCACACAAGATCTCCACCTTTTGCAAAGCCTTGCTGACAGCCAAGATATTTTCCGCGTCACAGATAGTTGGCCTTTTGTAACTGCCAATTGGAACGTTGAATTCGTTCTTTCGATTGACTCGATACAAGCCGTTAAAGCAGGTGCGATTCAAAAAAATGAACAGCGCCGCTTGCATTATTTGATCTGCACTTCTTAAGTTATACAGCGCTCGTTTCTGGTAAAAGTAGGCCTTCTTCTCGTTTGCTTCCAAGGCATGAAACTCGTTTTGCAGTGTTTGCAAAGCAAAAATCAAATCCTTTGGCCTGAGAGCAATGACTCTGTATGTGGTAATCAAGTCTTCATTGATGTCATTGATTACAGCTCGCTTCACGTTTGGAAAATTGTTCAGCACCCAAAAAAGCACAGCACCACTGCCAACAAAGGGCTCAATATAGGTGAATCCTTCCTGTTTGATGTTTGCAGGCAAAACCTTTTCTATTGCAGAAATGAGCTGACTCTTACCCCCAGCCCACTTTAAAAAGGGTTTTGCCGTCCTGTGTTCAATCATGTCGATTGCTCAAAAAATTTTTATAACCGACGAAAAAATCAGGTTTCTTTCGAAATTGATTTTTCGCAAACTTTCTGGGGCTCATTTTAATTGCTTGAACAAGGTATGCAAATGGATATGCGAATGCCTGTTTCAAAGTTGTTTTGGTCGCAGAAATCTATCCTCCGGTTTGGTGTGTCGTTCATGCTAGCAGCGGCCCTTGTGCTTGCTGGGTGTGGTGGTGGCGAAGACACGCCTGATGATGTGACACCTGGTGACGCCACTGATGACACAACCAATGATGCAGCACCTGGCGATACAGCTGGTGACGCAACTGGCGACACAACTGGTGACACAACTGGAGACACCACCACGGATGTCACACCTGGCGACACAGCCAACGATGCAACACCCGACGAGTGCAGCCCGGGCTATGTCCTGACGTCAGATGGTTGTGTCGACATCGACGAGTGCGCCTTGAATACCCACAACTGCCCTGAGGATGCGCTTTGCAAGAACACCGATGGAAGCTTTGAGTGCGAGTGCCAGCCTGGTTTTGTTTGGGATGGCCAAGACTGCAAAGATGGCACCAAATGGGTTGCTGTCTTGTACTCACGCGGTGGCCTTGGCATGCTTGACACGGACAACGCTGTCATTCATGGTCCGTTCCTGATGGGACAACTCGGCTACGAAACTGCATTAAACATGGAGGTGACTCCAGATGGTAAGACGGCGCTAGTAGTCTCGTACGGTTCGTCCACATCACCCATATACTTCGTGGACATATCAGACGTGATGAATCCAACCATTCTGGGGACTCTCCTCCTACCTACGACACCCACTGACATTGCAATCAGCGCGGACGGAAAGTATGCGGTAGTCGCTGGAACTAAGCCCCACGTCGTCGTTATTAAGATTGAGACTAGGGAGATCGTTGACCTTGCTGGTTTGCCAATAGCGTACAGCTACGTGGTTGAAATCGCTCCTGATGGAACCGTGATCACCGCTGATTATTTGGGAAAGCAGGTCAATACCTTCGTCCTCTCGGAAGACGGAAAACTATCTGAGGTTACCACTTATGATGTGAGCGAAAACCATGTAAACCCAGCAAACATAGTGGTTGCACCAGATGGCAAAACCGTTTTGATTCCGGGAATTGAACCGGATGATTACGATGCTGACCCCTTCTTTTACCCGATGGCAGTGTTTGAGATCTCCGCACCAGGAGAGCTTGTGTTCAAAAGCGTGCTTTTGGATTTGCCGCGTGCTGTTCAGTCAATCGCCTTTGATCAGGCCGGCAACCATGCCTACATGCTTGGCGGCTCAGAGTCGGGAATACCACGAAAGAAGGCGACGCCGAACGAATGGGATATGGGCCGCCTATACCCGTCGGACCCTGAAGAGCCACTCCCAGAGGAACGGATGGACATGTTGATGGTCGCCAACATTGAGTCTCCAGGTGTAGTGACCTTCGACTCGACTCGTTCTTTACTTCTTCAGCGTCAGTCTCCACCAGCAGGTTACGGCATAGATTCGCTGGTTGTTCGCAATGATACCGCCTGGGTTGGATACATGTCTCCCTGGTTAGTTGTGGAGCAGCCAGTTGCCGTCAGGTCCATCATCGCTGTCGACCTGAAGACATTCACAATGAAGCGCGTTCCCGCGGACGGCTATATGGCTGGTTTAGCGAGAGTGCCGCTTAACACCACCTCTGTTGAACCACCCGCAGGAACTGCGAGTTGTGTCGGAAGATGTGCAGAGTTTTCTATTGACGATTTCTTTACCATTGGCGGATTCAGCACCAATCGGCAATGCTTCTGCGAACCCGGCTGCAAGCAATGGAATGACTGCTGCGAGGATTTCGACGCAGAGTTCAGTACATGCAACGAAGAAGACTGCTCGCCGGGAACGACCTGCGTCTACACAGAAGACGATAAATTTGAGTGCGGCTGCCCAAAAGGTACTTCTGCTAACGGCAACATGTGTGTACCAAACGATGTCTGCGGCTCAGAGGGTGGTGATGAGTTATGTGACCAAGGGGCTACCTGCCAGAATTCGGGCACATTTGCTGGCTATTCCTGCCATTGTCAGCCTCCACTAATATCTGACGGCTTGCGTGGCTGCATGTGCAAATTCGGTTTCGAACTGGTGGGCGACACCTGCGAGGACGTTGACGAGTGTGAGAGGGGACTACACTTCTGCCCCGAAGGCACCGGTTGCTCCAACACCATAGGCGGTTATGGCTGCATGCTTTAGGATCCTGCTAAGTTGTCTATGGTTCCCCTTCTGATTAACAAAAAACTGACAAAATACCCTGATCCAGCCAAAACACTGGTTTCTTTTGATCCTAAAACATCATAGATTACTCAAGGTTTCTTTATCACTGGCTTAACGCGGTTTGGAGTCTCGGTCATGCTTGGCGCGGCGCTTGTGCTGGCCGGGTGTGGTGGTGGTGAAGACACGCCTGATGATGCGACACATGGCGACGCCACTGATGACACAACCATTGATGCAAAACCTGGTGATACCGTTGGTGATACAGGTGGTGACGCAACTCGGGACACAACCAACGATGTAACACCCGACCGGTGCGACCCGGGCTATGTCTGGACGTCAGATGGTTGCGTCGACATCGATGAGTGCGAAGACGGGACACACGATTGTGCCACGATGGCCGTTTGCACGAATTTGCCTGGAACGTTTTCGTGTACCTGTTTAGAGGGATGGGAAGGCGACGGTGTAGACTGCCAAGATGTAGACGAATGCACCCTTGGTACCCACGATTGCCCAAACAACTCACTTTGCAAAAACACGGACGGTAGCTTCGAGTGCGAGTGCCGACCTGGCTTTGTTGGAGATGGCCGAAACTGTACGGATGCCGCGAAATGGGTTGCAGTCGCGTATTTAGGTAGCGGCCTTGGTATGCTCGACACAGACAACATGGTCCTTCACGGTCCTTATCTAAAGGGACAGCTTGGAAATGGGTACACCATCGATGTGGCGGTAACTCCAGACGGTAAGACAGCGCTTGTCTCGTCCTTCCATGACCTGCTCATCTACTTCGTCGACATATCGAATGTGCAAGATCCTGTCGTCTTGGGTAATCTCATGATGCCGAACGCTGGTGGCTATATGAAAGGGGGATTTCAGTATGGACACATGATGCCGGCAGGCATCGCGATTGATGCTGATGGGAAGTATGCACTGGTTAGTGGTATGGGCGATCTGCTGGTAGTCATTGACATTGCTGCAATGGAGATCATTAATCAGTTTGTGTTACCGGGATTAATGCATACCTCGATTAAGATAGCGCCCAATGGAACCGTTGTTTCCACCGGTGCTGGTGATATCGGAGTGGCGCTCACTTCCTTCATGCTTATGGAGGATGGAACTCTGTTCTATGTTGAAACGCACTACCTAAACGAATACGGATTTGCTCTAGGAAATGTTGCGATTGCGCCAGATGGAAAAACCGTTTTGGTTCCAGGAATCCAAGCATACAATCAAGGCAACGATGGCCCCATTCCAATGTCCGAAGAATCGGACCGCGACGAGGATGAGCCTCCCCTGTTCGCCATTATGGTGTTTGAGATCTCTTCACCAGGAAAACTTGTGTTAAAAAGCGTGCTCAAGGATATTCCGCGTGCGGTTGTTTCAATAGCTTTTGACGAGGCTGGAGAACATGCCTACATGCTGGGCTGCTCTGGACGACAGGGGTGGTGGTATGGACAGGGGAAGTCCAGTGAACCAGATGAAGTGGATATGGGCTACGCCTACCCCAGTTTCGCACCTGAACCTCCACTGGAGATGGAAGAAGAACTGCTCATGGTGGCAAACATTCAGGCTCCCGGGGTTGTGACATTTGATCCGACTCTCTCTGCAAGTCTTTTGCGGTACTCATACCCAGAGCCATACGGTGTAGATTCGCTGGTTGTTCGCAATGACAAAGCCTGGATTGGACGCTCTGGCGGCAACGCCATGGAACTATCTGAGGTTCGATCAGTCATCTCGGTTGATCTGAAGACATTCCAGGTGAAACGCATTCCCGCGTCCGGTGCGGTCCTTGGCATAGCAAGGGTTCCGGGCAACACGACCTCGGTTGACGTACCCGACGGGACGGCATCCTGCGTTGGAGGTTGTATCGAGTACCCCTCTAGCTCCTTCTTCACAGTTGGCGGTTTCAGCCACAATCAGCAATGCTTCTGCGAGCCAGGCTGCAAGGAATGGGGCGACTGCTGCGAGGACTACGACGATGTGTGCAGCACCTGCAATGACGAAGACTGCGAAGATTCAATGGTTTGCGTTAATACAGAAGACGACAAATTTGAATGCGGCTGTCCGCAGGGCTTCGTTAAGGACGGAGACGGCTGCAAGCTGAAGGATATCTGCGGCTCGGAAGGCGGCGCTGATCTGTGTAGCAATGGGGCCACCTGCACAAATGACCCCACCTATGGGTACCGCTGCTATTGCAATAGTCCATTTATTCCTGACGGTTTTGACGGCTGCATGTGCAGACTTGGCTTTGAGCAGGTGGGTGACACCTGTAAGGATATCGACGAGTGTGAGAGAGGCCTGCATGACTGCGTCGAGGGAAGCAACTGTTATAACTACGATGGCGGATATTTCTGCTATATTGGTGACGAGCCCCCCGCTCAGGGCTAATTCGCAAAACCCTCAACTAATTGTTCACCTAGTCCATTGATCTCAATCGAAGTAGTACTCCCGCACTTTTAATTTCGCAGATAAAGGGGTAAATTTCCGTGGATCTGGGTCCTACCCTTGGAATCATTTGGGTCCTGCCCTTGGAGTCGCAATGTTTCGAAATTTAGTCGTTGTTTTATCACTTATGGCCCTGATATGGCTTGGTTGTGCACAAGATGCTGAACCTTGTCGGTCCTTTGAGCCTTCATACTGCAGCGATGGAGTCTGGTACTCGTGTGATGCTGCACCAAATGAGACAACGGGGACTTGGAAAACCAAGCGTTGTGGTGAGCAAGCCATTTGTAAGGATGAGGAAGGCTGCAAGGCAGTCATTTGTGATGTTGGCGAGACCTCGTGCAACGATGACATGACAGCAAAGGCCATCTGCGCTGACTATGGAACAGCTTGGCGATACGAACAGTGCCCAGGGGTATGTCTGGATGGTACATGTAGGAGCCAAGCATGTACCCCCGATACAAGACAGTGCAGAGCTGGCACAAACACAGTCCTTGAGTGCAAATTTCCTGGGGTTGAGTGGACCGAGGTCGAAAAGTGTACTGCAGGTAAAGCCTGTCACGGCGGCGAATGTAAGGACGTAGTCTGTAAGGCGATGCAGACTAGGTGCTTTGATAGCAGTGTGGTTGAACGATGCCTAGATTCCGGTACTGGATGGGTTGCCACTAGATGCGAATCATTTGAAATCTGCCTGGAATCCAAATGTCAGCAAGTGATCTGCGAGCCCGACGAGATCAGGTGCAGTCCCAACTTTAAAGACATCGAAAAATGTAATGAATTCGGGACAAAATGGATTTCAGTCAGCACATGTGACGGTAATAACGCCTGTTCGGAGGAGTCTTTACAGTGCCAACCCATCATCTGTGAGGCTGGGAAATTCGGCTGCAGCCCTGATTATCGGGTTCAACGTAGGTGCTCACCGTCTGGAACAGGTTGGGACATTGAAATAGAGTGCTCGGAAAAAAAGGCATGTCACTTGGGTTCCTGCTATCCGATCACATGCGAGGCTGGAACCACCTTTTGCGGCAAGGTGCCATCAGAAGTGAAGCAATGCAACGAATCTGGCACCGTTTCTGAGCTGGCCTTTACATGTACTGAGGACCAATCATGTAATGGTGGCCAGTGCATTGACGCATGGTCTCCCCTTGGTGAGCTTGTTGAGCTGGGAGCAAGCAGTGGAACTGTATCGATCACCCCTGGCAAATATGCTTTGGCGGTATTCAACCTTTCCAGTTCTACTGGCACCATGACTTTCCCACTGAGAGCCACTGGCAACATATTGACTACCAAGTCTGCCCCTACCTTGCCTGATGACGACGAGCTGCCATGGATGCCGTTGCCCAAAGTCTTGCCGGTCCCGCCCTTGCCAGATGTGCCACCAAAGGTTGTCACAAACCAAGCGCCGATGGCCTTGCCTTCGGTTGGTGACAAGCGATATTTCCACATGGCAGGATCATATGGGCGAACCGTCAGAGTTGAGGCCGAGTTGCGTGCCCAAGAAGCTGGTTTTCACATTTGGGAGGACACAAATTCGTCGGCATCCGGGACTAGGATGACAGAAACATCTCTGAACAAGATGGTGGGGTTGATAAAATCACGTGTGCTTCCAAGGGTGACTGGTCTCTATGGACAACCAACAGACGTTGATGGCAATGGCAGAGTTGACTTTTTCTTTACTCCAAAATTACCCAGTGATTCCGCCGCAGCCTATGTATGGCCCATTAACTTCTATTCGAACATATACGGCATGAGCGATTACGACTACGGCGAAATTGTATACAGCTTACCGCCCACCGGCTTATACCAACATGATTACGTTGCCTCGGTAGTGGCACATGAGTTAAGCCACCTTGTAGCAATTGGAAATCGTATTGCACCATGGTTAAGTAACCCCAGAAATATACCAGACTGTAAAATCCAGTCTGAATTGTATGTAGAGGAAGGATTGGCTGAGTTGGGTGCCTCATACACCGGCTTAAATGACATGTATTTTGCTAGATTTGCACTATCCAGACCTCATATGTGGCGGCTGGAAGCATTTTTAACCAACAATTATTACAACGACTATGACGCAGGCGTGGTCCACTATGGGTTAGGCTCCATAGTTTTGGCATTTTTGATGCAGCAGTCTGGTGGCCTTGAAGTCGACCATTTGGGCAGAATCATTGACCATGGAGGCAGGACCTACCTGCAATCAATTATTAGTGGAGACTGTGGTCAAACTAGGCTGAACTCCCCATCAAACCCCAGACTCTCATTCCCTAACTGGTGGAAGGATTTAGCCGGTGCAATGCTGATGACTACTCTTCAGGCACCTGGTGTTTTGGGAAGTCGCACAACCCCTGACCATCTGAAGTTTGAAGGAGCCACTCCAGACCCCCTGTTTGATGGCGATAACGGTATCCCCCTTTATGGCAGCGGTACTGTACGCAACCTGAAGCGCAAAAACTGGTCTGATCGCCCCACAAGCATGCTAAAGGGGGGCATCAGCTTCCTGACTATGCAAGTCGGCGACGGTGGCGCTGAGCTTAGAGTGACTGACAACCAATCAGGGGTGTACATAGTCAGAATCGCTGAATAACGCCTTAATCATTTTGGCCGTTTGGCGCCAACTATTGACCACCCATACCCAAAGCGATTATTCTCGAGCAATCTTTTGGCCCGTGGAGAAAGCCGTGAAGAAGCTTGTGATTGTGATAGCCTTGGGGGTCGTTGCGTATGTAGGTATGGGTATTGTCAACATAATGTTTGGCACCCCAAAAGATACAACATTAAGTAAGAACGCCGTCGATGACCCAGATTTTCACAAGGTGGCTTTGGCATTAGAGCGTTCCTGCATGAACTGCCACTCGTCGGAAACAAAGATGCCGTTTTATGCGGCCATTCCTGGAGCAGGCCACATAATCCGCCATGACATCGAGATGGGCAGAGAATATCTCGATATAACAACCGAAATGAACGGTGGTGGTGGTGCTAAGGTCTCAGAGGTCGCCTTGGCAAAAACGGAGTGGGTTGTCCAAAATGGAACCATGCCTCCGATTCAGTACTTGGCACTACACTGGGACGGGGCTCTAAGCAGCCAGGAAAAACAGGATCTGTATGACTGGATCGCTAAAACCAGAGTTGCGCAATTTAGTCCCAAGGGTATGGACCCTGCGATTGCTAGTGCCGTGGTCCGTCCATTGCGCAAGGTAATCCCAACTGACCCAGCCAAGGTTGCCTTGGGTGAAAGGCTTTATCATGACAAGAGATTGTCTGCTGACAACACTGTTTCGTGCGCTACGTGCCACCCTCTGGACAAGGGCGGTGTAGACGGAACTCCCACATCCAAGGGAATTAGGGGACAGTGGGGTCCAATCAACGCACCAACTGTCTACAATGCTGCTCTGAATTTTGCTCAGTTCTGGAATGGACGCGCTGCGACTCTTGAGGATCAGGCTGATGGGCCACCAAATGATCCTAAGGAGATGGGCTCAAACTGGCCTGAAATCGTTGGGAAACTGAATCAGGACCAAGAATTTGTGGATCAGTTTACACAGGTCTATCCGGCTGGATTTTCCAAAGAGACGATTACACACGCGATTGCTGAATATGAAAGGACTCTGTTGACGCCAAACGCCCCGTTCGACCGCTATCTGTCAGGCGATGAGAATGCTATCACAGCGGATCAAAAGGCAGGTTGGCAACTGTTTACAAAGCTTGGTTGCAGCATGTGCCATGTTGGCGAAATACTTGGTGGACAGTCCTATGAAATGGTTGGTAGAAAGGCGGACTACTTTAAGGATCGTGGTACACCCATTACCGAGGCTGATTTGGGACGCTACAATGTCACCAAGGACGAAACAGAGCGCTACCATCAAAAGGTCCCGATGTTAAGAAACATTGCTCAGACGGCTCCATACATGCATGACGCTACTGCGCCAGATCTGAAGACAGCAGTAGATATCATGGGCAAGTATGAATTAGGCATAACCATCAAACCCAAAGACAACGAACTAATCGTCGCCTTCCTAAATTCACTAACAGGTGAATTCCAAGGCAAACCCCTACAGTAGTCCAAGCCCCCTGCCCCTGTCCCCTGTCCCTGTCCCTGCCCCTGTCCCTGTCCCTGCCCCCTGTCCCTGCACCCTGTCCCTGCCCCTGTCCCTGTCCCTGTCGCCGCTCCTACTTAGCCTTCTTGACTTCTGGCGCTTCTTCCTCAGTGATGAGGCTCGGGGCTGTCTTTCGCTGGCTCAATGCCTTGGCTTGGGCACTTTGTGCTGACGTCTTGGCAGGACCTTTTTGCCGCTGTCCAACGATGGTGCCAGCACCTGAGACTATCTTCTTGAAACAAGGCTCACAGTAGTGCTCCCACGTGAGTTCCTCTTTTAGTAGCCTCATAACGTTGACGATAAACTGCTCAGAGCACTGCAACGGCCGGAAACGTTGAATCATTCCCTTTAGGTCTTCCGTTGGAATAGGCTGCCCCTCATTTTCGCCGTCGGTATAAAAGGCTGTAAGCGGCACGCCTATATCCTTTTTCCCACAGCGATCACAGTCGAAGACGATTCTTTTCATGACGAGCTCTCCGATGCCATTAATGTTGGTGTACTCGATGGGAGTGATGCCCCTTTGTTTGAAAAAATCCCAAAATGCGTTGCAATATCCAGGCTTTTCGCAGTTGCGCATGCAGGCAACTACGTAGCGCGTGAAGTTGTCCTCGCAAAAAATTTTGTCTTTGGGATAGGATTCGCGGTCACCGTCCATCGGGTCCTATCCTATCAAATAACTGAGACATTGCATCTGAAAAACCGTTATCGCTAGCCTTTGACATTGATTAAGCGCTGATTTCTGGCGGATTTTTAGACATTACGGGCACATTGTTGAAACAACAGCCGGCGGAAGCCATGGTGGCAATTCGGGCATAACCGACGCTTGTATGTCTTGCTTGACTTCCCAGATTTCAAAGCCCCCAACACGTTCAATCATCTCGGAATCTTGTTTCCAAATTTCAATGGGATAGATGACTTCAGCTCGCTTATCGTTGCTTAAAACCAATAGGTCTCCTGCGTTTAAGGGCCGCTTGCCAGCCAAACACGGCCACAAAATGTTTCCATAGAAATTATTTTCAACAGCGTTAACCCAGCGTTTATTTTGGTTATTAACATGGTTTGTTAAAACGAAGGGTTCATAGATCATGTCATAGCCAGCTAGAAAGTTAACCTGGGAAGGTGCATTTGGGGAAGCCAAGGTATATGCCAACAGGTGTGCATTTGTGTAGATAGCAGCCCCAGGTTTTTGGTGGGCGACTACTTTATTAGCCAACTCCATCCGCTTAACGTTGAGGCTTGGCAGCTTAAAGCTTGATTGATCGGTGAGTAATAAGCCAGAAACTACTAATATTACAATCAAAATAACCGTGGTTCGTATCTTGGCCACAGGTATTAGGGGGACCACCGAAGCAAGTCCGAAGGGAAGCGCCAGCAGCAGCCAGCTAGGGTGGTGTTGACGTAGGGCAATTCCTAGCATCACTCCTGCGACAATCAAGAATGGCGCTAGGTATTTGGAGGAGCGTGCCCCTATCAAACTGGCACCTAGCGCGATGCCTGGCAGCAAGACCATCAGGTAGCGGTCGGAAAACTCGAAGTTGAAGAGATGTCCGCTCAATGGAAGCACCACCATTGCAAGTAGTGTTAGCAGTTGACCCAATCCAAGACAGGCAATCTGCTTGTCACCACATTTGAAAAAGCCAATGAGCCCAAGAAGCCATGCTGGTGTAACCATAGCCATAGCTGCAAAAAATGAATAGGCAGTTTTAGTGTCAAAGCCCATTTTTTCGACACTGAAGTCCAAAGTTCCGGGGATCAAGTCAGGCACAGCAGGGGGAAAATGCAAAAACCAAAGAAGATCCTTGTGCCATGCAGCTCCAGCTGATAGGTAAAGGGCAGGCCAAACCAAAGTAAACAATGCAGCCTTTAAATCTCTTTGGGCGAATGCTATGAAAAACGCTAAGCCGGCAAATAAAAAGGCGAATTCATATCTGGTCCACAGCGCAAATCCGAGAAGCAATCCAGCTAGGATGCGTGCTCGATGGCCCTTAAGCGCCAGCCAAAGGGCGAGGGCAAACAGGAACATGGCGCTTGTATTGGACTGACCCGTGATTGCGGAAACAATGAATGGTGGCGAAAGGGCTAAAACTAAAGCTGTGATAATTCCATTGGCTCCAAGCAAGTTAGATGATTTGCCAAGGAAGAATATGGTTAGTCCCGCCATTACCGTATTAGCCATCAAATATGCATGCCAGCTAATCAGCGTTGGAAGGGCCAATAAAAGAGCACTCGACGGGTGAAATTTTTGAAAAAAGACCATGGCGATGGGGTCATTTAGAAACGATTTTACTCCCAACCATGCCAGCAGCGCCTCGTCGTCCATCAAAAGGCCAGATAAGGCCAACATAGTCGCTACCACTGAAAACAGGATGGCTATGATAGCAGGCCATAAATCCCGTTTTTGGGTGTTTGCTGCATCGATCACTGGTATTGTCATCTCCTAGACAAACCAACTTTAGGGTGTTCGTTGGTAAAGGACCTAGACATGAAAAGTAAACTCAGAACCAGCGCAAGTCAACCGTCACTGTCCCTGCCTCCTGCTCCTGTCCCTGCCTCCTGCCCCTGCCTCCTGCCCCTGCCTCTTGCCCCAGCCCCAAAAAATCGGAAAATTGCATAATAATTTCAAAATCCATTGAAAAATGTATAAAATGGTCTCTGTGCGCTATTTCTCTGGCTACCCGGATTCCAGGGTGATGTTTGGAGGGATTATGTTGAGGTTGTCTCCCCTTTTTGCTTTTTTGTTGATCGTCGGATGTTCGTCTGTTGGGGGCCCTGGGTTAGATGACCAGGAACTGCCAGGCAATAACAACCGGCAAGATGCAGTTACTCCCAAAGATGACACAGTAAAGCCAGACACGGCGGATGATCGTGACGATGGTCAGACAGACGTGGATGACACAGATGTAACCACCGATGATGGCGTCTGCGTTCCTGACTGCGATGGCAAGGAATGCGGCGACAATGGTTGCAATGGTACATGTGGCAACTGCGGTGCCGGAGAGGCTTGCGAGGATGGGATCTGTCAATGTATCCCAGAATTCGCAAAGGATTGCTGTGGTGATGCGGTTTGTTGGTTTGATGGCTGTGGCAATCAAGGTGAAATGATTGTGGAGTGTGAAAAGGGCTGCAAAAATGGCGCATGCTCTGATTGCAAGCCCAACTGCGTTAACAAGAAGTGTGGTGATGATGGCTGTGGTGGGAGCTGTGGCACTTGTACAGCTCCTTACTGCGAAGATGATGGCTGGGTCGGCCCTGGACGATGTGTAGACGGGACCTGTTATGACGGTGTCAAGCAACACTGCCAAGACGGCCTTGAGTGTACTGAAACCAGTTGTGATTATGCGGAAGGTTGTAAGGCTACCTTGCTTGACGATTGGTGCCTGATAGCTGGTCAGTGTGTTGCTGATGGTGCTTCAGGCGGCTTGTGCGTGAAGTGTGATGCGCAAGCTCCACTTGCATGGACGTGTGCTGCCGCTGAAGCTTGCGATGATGGTGATGATGGGACGACAGATGATACCTGTGCTGGCGAAAGCCTTGAGACATGTACTTGTGCCGCTAGGCCTGTTGACCCAAATCCGTGTGGCATGGACCTGAATCCTACATGTGACCAGCGTGACTGCACTACCGACGATGATAAGGAAGGGCGATGTGTCATGGGCGAGGATAGCTGCATCTGCGAGGCCAAGCCTGAGATACAGTGCACCGACGCTATCGATTGCCTGGGAAGAGAGTGGCTAGTCGACTGTGTTGGTCATTGGTCATGCACGAAATCAAGGCAATGCCAAGAAGTCTGCAACTATGAAACCTGTGGTGATGGGACCTGTGATCCCGTTGGTGGCGAGGACCACCACACTTGTCCAAGGGACTGTTATCTTGACCCATGTGTCAGCCAAGAAGCGCCTAAGTGCGAGCCTGTAGGATGCAAGCTTCCAGGTAATCACGACAGCGAGTGCGGTAAAGACCCAGATGGGAATTGTATCTGCCTGCCACTATATGGTTTTTGCGAAGAGCCGGAAGACTGCCTTAAACAGCGTTGGCCGATCAGATGCCATGGAAGCTGGGAGTGCTTGAAAGGGGTGTGTGATGCTGGATGTCCCAAGACTTGCGGTAATGAGGTGTGTGACCCGGGTGAAGACGTGCACACCTGTCCGGAGGACTGCACACGCTCCAAAGAATGCGACGATGGGACTGAACTGAAATGTAACATGATTGCTCCCCCGGAATGCAAAGAAGGTGACATTCTCGCAATTCAAGATGAGTGCTGGATTTGTGTAGACCCAAGGACCTGCAAACCTGGGGATGGGACAGCGTGTTTCGGCGATAGAGACTGTGAACCGACCGAGTGGTGTGACCC
>ERZ795052.1126-NODE-1126-length-37774-cov-7.113365_pt1 | contig 37774 bp, 25 predicted proteins | sample MGYA00375136_ERZ795052 | MGnify/ENA primary metagenome ERZ795052 (study PRJEB30181, sample SAMN05720156) | activated sludge metagenome | isolation source: Anaerobic digester | place: Japan | collected 2015-05-26 ... | reverse complement strand
ATGATGTAGTGCTTACTTTGGAAGCAGGTGCAGATGATGTAGTGCTTACTTTGGAAGCAGGTGCAGATGATGTAGTGCTTACTTTGGACACAGGTGCAGTAGTTGAGGACTGCGTAGAAATACGAGAGGGTACAGGTGTATAGGATGGTGCTGGAGTATAAGATCGATCTGGTGAGTAAGATGGCGTAGAGGAATAGGGTTGCATAGTTCCCATTCTAGGATTTTCTTTTATCATAGAACGACTACCTGTCTGTCCTTCTAATTTTTCTTGCAAACTATTTATATTTTTTTCAATTTCTTTTATAGATAAAAATGAATCAATGTGAACGATTTTTAATAATGTAGTTTCTAAAACAATGCGTCCTAATAAACTTCGTTGCATTAAAGTTTTTGCTTTTAATAGATGATGAATAGCACTATAAAGAAAATCTTGAGAAACACTTGTTTTGTTTTGCAAGAGCCATTCGTTATATTGCTCTGTACCTTCAATAAAGTCTGCTTCATTTGTCACAATAAGAACAAGTAAATCACGATATTTTTGAATAATTTCATCTATTAAAATTGCTGGATTTCCCCCTCGCCCAAAAAAATCTTGCACAATTTGAAGAACACTTTTACAATCTTTTTTTATGATGCCTTCTATTAACTGCAAAGATTCATTTCCTGCATTTCCTGCAATTTTTTCAAAAGCTTCCATAGTGATGCCAGATTCATTGAAACAGGCCAATTGATCTAACAAAACAAGAGAATCACGCAAAGCACCCGATGTATGAAGCGATATGGCTTGCAAGACTTCCCTAGAAACTTTTAACTTTTCTTTTTCTGCTATAAAAGCTAAATGATCTACAATATCGTTGTTGGTAATTTTTTTAAAATGGAAACGTTGACAACGAGATAAAATAGTATCAGGGATAGAATGGATTTGAGTAGTTGCAAAAATAAATTTTGCATGCTCAGGAGGTTCTTCCAATGTTTTTAATAACGCATTAAAAGCAGGTCCTGTTAACATGTGAATTTCGTCAATAATAAAAATTTTAAAACGAGAACGAGCTGGCAGATATTTTATATTGTCTTTAATATTTCGAATTTCTTCAATTCCTCTATTGGAAGCACCATCAATTTCTATAACATCTACATCTTCGCCTAAAGCAATTTTTTGACAAATTTCACATTGACAACAAGGATCTGTTGTAGGTCCCTTTTCGCAATTTAAAGCTTTTGAAAAAATACGAGCCATAGAAGTTTTACCAACCCCGCGTGAGCCACAAAATAAGTATGCATGATGGATTCTGTTCATGCGAATTGTATTTTGTAAAGTTTCAGCAATTTCTTTTTGACCTACCACTTCATCAAAAGTATTGGGACGATATTTTCTAGCAAGCCCAAGATATTTCATACTTCATCCTCGTGCTTTATTCATAAATAAACCATTCAATAAGTTTAAACTAGCATTTTAAATGTTTTTATTATATCATAGAAAATTATTGATTGCTAGTTTGAAATACGAAAAAAGAAAAGCTAAAATTTTTATTTCATTGTTCAAAGTATGACAATACATAGGAGTGAATATGTTGAAAAGAGGTCTATGGGTTGCTTTATTATTTTGTGCCACAATCTATATTTTTTTTGGAATGGGAGCCGGGAAAAATTATGGAGAATTATGGGGAAGTCGATTATATTGTATTGTATTGGCTTGTTTAGAAATGATATGTATGTATGTTATAGGAAGATGTATTTTATGGTGTTGTGGAAAAAAAGTTTGCAATGGGATAGATAAGTTATTTATTTTTGTAGTAGGAACGTTTTGTTTTATTTATTTTGTATATTTAATAGGAACTTGGGGCAAATTAAGTCGAGAAATTTGTGTTGTATTTATTTTGAGCATAATAATTGTTGGATGGCGTTTTAGTTTAGAATTATTGCAAAGTGTTTGGCATTTTCTATGTATGTTTTGGCAAAAAGGAAGCTGGGAAAAATTCGTTGTATGTATTATTTGTGCATTGAGTGTTGTCAATTTATTGATTATTTTTTTGCCTCCACTAGATTATGATGTATTAGAATACCATCTAGGTACGCCTGCTGAATATATGAAAATAGGACGTATTTTTTTCATGGAAAATAATGTATTTGCTGGTTTTCCTCAAAATTTAGAAAGCATTGCATTTTTTAATATGCAATTATTGGGGCGAGATCTAGGAGCCTTATCTTCCCATATTGTTTTATGGTTATATGGATTTCTTTGTTTAGGTGCTTTATTTTGTATTTGTCGACAATTTCAAGAAGAAAATATTGCAAGTACAGTTCTTTTATTATCATATTGTCTTCCTTGGACTTCAGAGTTATTGCGTGTTTATTATGTAGAAGTGCCACAATTATTTTGTTTGCTAGTAGCACTTCTTTGTAGTTTAAAAAGAAGACGCTATTTTTTTTGGGCAGGTATATCTTTAGGCATAGCAATTGGTTTTAAATATACTGCTTTATTTTTTGGTGTTGTTTCGTTTATACCATTTGTATGGGAACGTGATATAAAGAATGTTGGAAAGAATATAGCTTGGAGTCTTCTAGGATTATTTATTTCATATTTTCCTTGGGCAATGCGAGGGTATATCTACACTGGCAATATTTTTTTCCCATTGTGGCAACCATTGGTGAATAGCAGTTACTGGACTTTGTGGATGTATGAACGATTTCGACAAGCTACGTATCATAGTGGAAATAATATTTTTTCTATTTTAGGAGAAGTTTTTCTTTGGGGTAGGAATTGTTCTTTTTGGCATGTTTTCTTATTATTTCCAAGTCTTTGGATTTTATGGAAAAAATTTCGCTCTTTATGGTTTATTTCTACGATTTGGATTGTTTTATGGCTTGTATTTACTCATAGAATAGATCGATTTATATATTTTATTCTTATTTTACTATGTATTCCTATGGCCTATGTTTGGAAGTATGAAGTGCAAAAGATAAAAGGTCATATAGTACTCACAATTTTTTTATGTATTGTGACTTGTTATCAATCGATTTTATTAACGCTTCCTAAAGGTTATGATTGTGCTCTAGGATTTTGTAATCAAGAACAATATTTACAACACCATCATGTTTTGTATGATGTAGAACAATTTTTAAATAAAAATATTGACCTTCCTGTTTTATTTGTAGGCGAGGCCAGAACATTTTATTTTGATGGATCTATTTATGCAAGTACTGTTTTTAATCGAAATTTTTTTGAGGAAGTTTTACAATCTTCTAAAACAGACCAAGAAGCACGACTTTTTTTCAAAAAATCAAATATTTATTATTTTTATGTGAATTTAAATGAAATTCAAAGATTAGATAATAATTATAAATTTATATTTCAAGGCAAGACGTATAAAGGATATTTCCCATGGATTACTTATGAAAGAGTGCATCAATTTTTTCAATCGCAATGTATAATTTTATATGAAAAAAAAGGTCATATTATATATCAATTGAAAGTATAAAATTATATTGGACAGCAATTGAAACTATATTTATAGAGCCATGGCAAGTAGAAAATGGACGTGACATTATCGTAGATAGTAAAAAAGGATGATGGATTTTAAAATCCATCATCCTTTTTTAGTTCCTAAACAATTATCTAAACTTCATCATCATTTTTATTATAGAAACAATTGTTGGAACATGGTAAGCAAAAGTGAAGGATAAGTAGGATCATTAAGAGAAAAAAGCCTAAATATACAATAGGTACGCCAGGGTCATTGGCAATAGAAAGAATGCTTTTGTTTTTCCCATTATTGTTTGTTTCATAGCTAGATTGAAATATTTTATATCCTTTGTATTTATAAGGTTGGTTGACTGCAATGATAGTTTCTTGGATGTTGTTGTTGTCATGAATTTGTATATAGCTTTTCCAAGCTAGCACTCGTTGTTGTGTTTCTATACAGTATTGTAGGCTTAATTTTTGTTCAAAAAGAGTAGGAATAGTTGTTTTTGAATGTAAGGTGATATTGTGTGTTGTGTTATCTGTATGAATTTGTATTTGAATTTGTTCTGGAATTTCTGTATTAGTCCAAGGTAAGATAGTAATTTCATAGGAAGAAAATGGGATTCTATAATGGGCGTTTTTTGTGACATTGTATCGTTCTTTTATTTTTGTTCCTTGGATTTGTATATGTAAAAATGGGATAGGATTGTAATATTCTGTGGTAAATTTATCAAGATATATTTGAAAGGGTAGTTTATGTCCAAGTTTTTGTTGTATTTCTAAAGGTGCTATGCAAAGACTATTAAACCAACTTTGAAATGTAATAGGATAGGGTAGTTCCACCATAGTAGTTTGGAATTGTTTTTCCCAAGTTAGTCTTTCTTCTTTGTTCCAAGTGTTATTTTTATCTATGTCGTATTGTTGAAAGTATTTTTGTAGATGAAATTCATCAAAAATATATTCTGCAAATTCTTGTTCATATATGCCTAGCTCACCCTTGATTCCCCAAACTTTTCCTATAAAACCTCCCATTAAAATCAATAAAAAAGAAATGGGAAGGAATATTTTTTTCCATTCTTTACGAATGATAGCATAAATAAAAGTCAATGTCAGTTGTAGGGCGAACATGGCAAAGATGCAGAAAAAAAATAGGGATTGGTATATATTTTCCACTGCCACTTTATAAGGTAGTAATGTTCCAAAAACGCAAAGAATGGAACAAAGGATTAATAAAATAATAGTTACCCTAGAAGAAGTACAAAAATGTAAAAATTTCAAAATAAACTCCTAATTATGATGTAATTTTTTTTGCAAAACGAACACCAACACAGAAAAGTCTATCTGTAGGTTCAATAGGATAGCGAGTGGCACTGCGGCAATATCCTTGACTAAAATACCAAGCACCACCTCGAACAACTTTGAAATCTCCTTGTTTAGAAACAGGGTCTAATGCATTTTTTTCATGTTGTTCAGTAATCACTAGACTCTGCTTTAAGTTGCAAGAATCTTGACAAAATTCCCATACGTTTCCATGCATATCATGAAGACCAAATGCATTAGATTTTTTTTGTCCTACAGGATGTGTTTTATCTTGTGAATTTTCAGAATACCAAGCATATTGCCTAAGTTGTGTGGAATCGTTTCCAAAACAATAAGCACTTTCGTTTTTCCCTCGACATGCATATTCCCATTGTGCTTCTGTAGGAAGGTTTAAATTTGTTCGTTTGCAAAATTCTTGACAATCTTCCCATGAAATCCATTCTACAGGACGTCGAGCATCTTGAAAATGAGATGGGTTTACTCCCATAATGCGTTCCCATTGTTCTTGTGTGCAAGGATATTTTGCAATTAGATATGGGGAAACTTCGACCATACGTAGCTGTTCGTTCTTTTCTCGTTCTTGTTCTGTTTCTGGAGATCCCATTAAAAATTGTCCTCCAGAAATTAAGATAAATTCCATATCTGTTTCTGTATGAAGGTATTCTTTTACAATATATGTTTGTTCACCACAAGAGTAACGATTTTTTCCAATAAATTGAAAGCCAGTAATGCTTTCTGGGAGAGGTGGTGAGCCTTTGCTAATAATAACAACAGCAGGTTGATAGACAGTGCTGTCTCGAATAATGCCTTGTGTTAGAAGTTCGCTGATAGTATTGACTTCATAATCATCGTTAAATTCTTCCCTATGAATTTGAAAGGCATAATCTAACATATAAATGCTTTTAACTTTGTCTCGAATTTCATCTTTAGCTTGTTCTAATGTGATTCCAATAGAAGATGGATAATAAATGTCTTGTTGTGTTCCTAGACTTACAAGAATCGTTGCTTTTTTCTCAATGATATTGTTTCTAATAATACCTGGAGAGATAAGTTCAATGATTTCGCCTTCTGGTATAGTTTTATGGTAATCTCGTTGAATGTTGAAAAAATTTCCTAAATTATCTTCTGTAATGTCAAAATTTATCAATTCTTGTAAAGGTTCTTCTAGGTTTTTAGGATATTCTATTATGCTTTGTTCTTGTTCTATATTTTGCCCTTGGCTAATCAATAGCGTAGCTTTTGTGAGAATGAGGTTATGTTGTAATGAACCTTTTTGAAGAACTTTAACAATGATTCCTTTAGGGTATTTATCATGGAAATCATATTGGAGGTCAAAAATTTCATCTAGATTGTCTATATTAATGGAGTATTCATTTTGTAAATTTTCTACAACGTCTTGCAAAGTCAAACCAGTACAGAATTCAGGAAAGAAAATGATATCTTGTTCGGTGATATCTATGTTTGCTTGCAACATAGATTGTGTTACATTGGCAAAATAGCTTTGTTCTAAACGTTTTGTATGTCCTAGTTTCATTACATTTAAATATTCTTCTTTTGTTTTTTGAAGAATTTCTAATACTTCTTCAAAAGACTGGGGACGTTTGTTAGGATTTTTTGATTCGCAGTCACCAATAAGATCCAACAATGTTTCATTTTCAAAATTTCGCATACTTCTTGGATGAGGATCTAATGTTCCAAAAAGTAAATATTTTAATGTTCTACCAAATGCAAAAATATCGCTATATTGACTAACTTCCCAAACTTTTCCATCAATCAATTCTCCCATTTGTTCAGGCGGTGCATATTGCAATGTTCCTGTGATAGATTGACTAAGAACGCTACTTTCGCCTGTGACTCGATAGGAACTTGCCATATCTCGTAGTTCTAATCCATGCAAGGCTAAATCAAAATCAATAATTTTTAACTCAAAGCCTTCATCATCTTTTCGATATAGCACATTGGCAGGCTTTAAATCTCGATGGATAACGCCATTTTTATGTGCATCGCTGAGTCCTTGAGCAATGGCAATGGATATTTCTAAACTTTCAAAAATAGGAACTGGTCCTTTTTGATCTACGTAATCTCGTAAATTTTTACCAGAAAAATAATCCATAACAATGAATGGACCTTTTTGATTGTCCCAATCTAAATATCCATAATCCTTTAGTCCAATAATATAAGGCGAATTACTTTTAGCTAAAGATTGTGCATTTTCAATAATTGTATTAATATTAGAGTCAGGGCGATGTAAAGCTTTCACGACTACAGGGCCCCAAACTTTACTCATACATAAAAAAACGATTCCAAAACCACCTACCCCTAAAATTTGTTGTGGTCTATATTTGCGAGTTTCAAAAAGTTGATATGCTGATTTACTCCATTCAAGGGATTGCATATAAGACTGATATGCTTCGTCTAGTAAGTTGCCCACCATAAAATTGACAAATCGATTAAAATAAATTAAGGCTTTTTTTTCATCATCTAGAGGCTCATTTAAAAGTTCTTGCCACAACTCTTCTGCTTCTTTAATTTTTCCAATACTAGAAATAAGAGAGGCAATATGAAATTGAGTTTCTAAAAGATATTCTATTTCTACTAATCCCTGTAAATATTGAAATTGAGAATATAAATTATGAATAGTAGGAATTTCACTATGATGAATCGAAAGATAGATAGACAAATTCATCTTCACTTGCATTCCATGTCGTTCTTTAAACTCCTGAATTTCGCTATCTAAAGTTTGAATTTGTTTTTTCAGTTCTTGGAGTTCTTGTTCGTCTGCTGTTTTTGTTAATTCTTGGATTTTTTCTTGTGCTAGGGGATGTAAAATATCAAAATGTTCGATAGTTTCATGAAAATATAAATGATCTTCTTGAAAAGAATTGGAAAAAAATTCCAAAATGTCATGAGGTATGCATTCTATACCAAAGTTAATTTCATCTTGTACTTTTAATAAATTTTGTTTATATTCAGAATAGATTCGAAATTGTTCTCGATTTCGATTGTCTTTTGCTTGTTCAATGCATGCAATATTTTGTTCAATATAGTATTCTAATGCTTGGGGTTGTGTGATGAAAAAAAGTTGAACTAAGGACTCATCTTTTTGAATTTCTGTTCCTAAGCACAATAATGTGATGGAAAAAATAGCGTTTTTTCGTTGCAATAATTTTGATAAACAATATGGTTCTGCTGTTTGTTCTTGAATAGATTGACAAAATTTTTGTTTAGATTCTTCTAAACATTTTTCCACTACTTTTATGTCTTGTAGAAAAAAAGTTCGACATTTTTGACAAAGATCTTCTGTATCTACAGAAGCTATGTTGAAAAATTTTTGTTTTCTTATTTTTTTTAGATCTTTTAAACAACATTTTATAAAGTCGTCTTGTTTGATTCCTATTTCTTTTGAAACAGGCAATATTTCCATTGTATAAAATGTTTCAGAAAAATAAGTTAAATTTGCTTTTGAATATACACATGAACCTGCCAAAATAATGTCAAAGACATAAAGTGCCTTGTCAATGCTAGATTGAAGATTTTTCCATAAAACTGAGTTGTTCAAGCATTCTTTTAATTTTTCCTCTATATGGTCTATACCTTCCCGACTCCCTCTTTCCCAAATTCCTTCCACAAAAGGAAAAAGTAATGGTAGGATAGATAAATCAGTCATAATTTTCTCCTTTATATTATGTCCTTGGAGAATGTATATTCTTGGAGAATGATTATTCTATGATATTTTTTTATAATTTGCAAAAATTATATCAAATAGTCAAATTCATTGCAATTTATTTATTAGAAACAGGACGAACTCTATATGTCAGATTGGAAAATTGAACCACATCAATGGAAAATGCAAGGCGAAATTTATATTTCGCCTGATAAATCCATTACGCATCGAGCTTTGTTGCTTGCCTCTTTAGTAGATGGTATTTCTTATATTCATAATCCTCTGATGGCTGGGGACACAAAGTCTACTTTACAAACGTTGCAACAATTGGGAATTCAAATAGAGAAAATTTCTGATAATACACTCCGTGTAAAAGGAAATACATTTCAAAAACCAACAAAAATATTAAATTTGGGAAACACAGGGACTGGAATTCGATTATTATCAGGAATTTTAGCAGGTCTTCCTTTTAAAACAAGGATAGATAGTAGCGAACAAATGAGAAAGCGACCTATGAAACGAATTTTGAACCCATTGCGAGCTATGGGGGCTAAAATTCAAACAAAACAAAACGATCAACTTCCATGGATATTTCAACCAAGTGTTTTACATGCTATAGAATATACTATGCCCATTGCTAGTGCTCAAGTGAAAAGTTGTCTTCTTTTAGCTAGTTTATTTACAAAAGAAACTATGAAGATTATAGAACGAATTCCCACCCGAGATCATACAGAACGCATGCTACAACTCATGGGAGCTAAAATTTGGAAAGAAAATCATTGCATTCAACTTATTCCTAGTTCTCTACAGCCTCTTCACATCACAATTCCTAATGATTTTTCTTCGGCTGCGTTTTTTATTGTAGCAGCACTCCTTTTACCAAATAGCAATATTATTTTAAGGAATATTAATTTTAATCCTACACGCATTGGTTTATATCACGCACTCCTTGCTATGGGAGCCAATATAAAAATTCTTCAATTACAAACAAAATATAATGAACCCATTGCAGATTTACAAATACAGACTAGTACACTTTGTTCGATTTCCATACAAGGTTCTCAAGTAGTGGACATGATTGATGAATTCCCAATTTTTATGATTGCAGCATCACAAGCACACGGTGTGACTACTGTTCATGATGCCCAAGAATTACGATACAAAGAGACAGATCGAATTGCAACGATGATACAAGAATTGCAAAAAATGAATATTTTTGTACAAGAATATGAAGATGGTTTTAGAATACATGGACCACAAACACCACAAGCAAGCCAAGTATATAGTCATAATGATCATAGAGTTGCTATGTCTCTTATTATTTTGGCAATGCTCGCTTCTAAGCCAAGTATAATTAAGGACGCTTCGGCAATCTATGATTCCCTACATTCTTTATCTTTCAATAAAAATTTATCTTTAAATGAAAACTTATCTTCCAATAGTGATGTTTATTAAAAGCTATTTTTTACATCAATTTCTTGTGTATCTACGTGAACGAGTCCTTTGTCTGTAAGTTTCCAATGAGGAATCACTGGTAATGCTAAAAAAGACATCATCATGAATGCATTTTTAACGCCTGTACAAATTTGTTGTGTGGCATGTTCTAGTATTTTTTTCTCTTGCACAACTTGTTCTGCGTTTTTATCTGACATAAGACCTGCAATAGGAAGTGGTAATGTAGCAAGCGTTTTATTATTTTGAATTACACATAATCCACCTTGTATTTGTTGGATTTGTTCAATGGCAGTAAGCATGTTGGGAATGTCAGATCCTATCACAATGAGGTTATGGCTATCATGTGCTACAGTGGAAGCAAGAGCACCGTTTTTAAGTTGAAATCCAGACACAAATCCTAGCCCAATATTTTGTGATTGGGAAGTAGCATGTCGTGTGAGAACAGCCATGTAAGCTACGTCTTGTTTTTTCATATCTTGTATGTCTAGTGTTTTGCAATCTGTGAGTAGTTCTCCATCACGAACAACAATGGAACGTATTTGACCTGTAGTAGGATATTGTTGGAAGCGTTCTTTGATGTTGGATGGTAGCGTTATAGTAGATTTTATAAATTGTTTTTGCTCTGTATATGGAGAATATATACTATTTTCTGCCATTCTTTTTCCATTTTCTGCAACTTTTTTACCTTGAAAATAAACTTCCTCTACTTGAAAATGATTCCAATCTGAAAATAGGATAAAATTTGCTGCATATCCTGGTGCAATTGCACCTAAGTTAGGCAATTGATAAAATGTAGATGGATTTAATGTCATTAAACGAATAGCTCTTGGCAAGTCAATGCCATGATCGCATAATCTTTGCAATGTGTAGTCTAAATGACCTTTTTCTAGTAATTCTTCAGGATGCCTATCATCAGAACAAATGCAAATTCGATGGACTGTGTTATTTTGAATTAAAGGAACAAGATTATCTAAATTGCGAGCTGCTGATCCATCTCGAATGAAAATCCACATTCCTAATCGTAATTTTTCTAGTGCTTCTTCCATAGAACTACATTCATGATCAGACTGAATGCCTGCATTTAGATATGCATTTAATTCTTTTCCTCGAACTAAGGGTGCATGACCATCTCGGATGAAGCGGTGATTTTCTGCCCATTCTAATTCTTGAATGACATTTTCTATGTTTAAGCAAACTCCAGGATAATTCATCATTTCACTCAATCCTACAATTCGCTTTTTTCCATATTGTTGTAGTATATTTTCTAATGCTTCTACGTCGATCTTTCCACCAGATGTTTCTAATAATGTTGCAGGAACACAAGAAGGAATCGTAAAAAATATATTCATGTCAACATTTTCAGAATCGTGCATCATAAAATCAAAACCAGCTCTATCTTGCACATTATAAATTTCGTGGGGATCTGTGATAATAGCACCTGTTCCATGTGGAACAACAACATGACTAAAATTTTTTGGTGTTAACATGGAAGATTCAATATGAATGTGTGCATCGATAAAGGAAGGAGCAACAAAACGACCATTTAAATGGATAATATGGTCTGCCTCCCCACCACAAAGCGACACAATATAGCCATTGGCAATTAAAATATCAGCATCTATGACTTCTTCGGTAAATGTACAAATGACTTTTGCATTTTTTAATAATAGATCGCCTTTTTTTCTCCCCATAGCAACCTCTATGCTATGTCTCATGTTTTTCTGCATGTTCTTTTCCTAATAAATAGTCATTACTTTTTTTATAACATAGCAACATCTTAACTTAATGCATGTTTTTTTTGCATGTTACTTTGCTAACAAATAATCATTGTTTTTTTTGCGTCATAGCAAACGTCTAAGCTATGTTGCATGTTTTTACATTTTTTTTTTAAATATCTGAAAAAAATTTCAAAGATAGATTACTAAAAAAAATTCTTTTAATAATATCATAAAAAATTTCAAAGATAGATTACTAAAAAAAATTCTTTTAATAATATCGTAAAAAATTTCAAAGATAGATTACTAAAATTATAATTATAAAACGGTAAAAAATTTCAAAGATAGATTACTAAAAAATTCTAATTATAAATAAAAATAAAACGGTAAAATGTAAACCTATATTTCACTTTGAAATATAGGTTTTAAAAAAAGTTCTTTGTTTTTTATATATATTCTTTACATAGGCCAATAAAAATATATGATGCCTTGCACAATTCCCATAATTCCTTCTCCAGCAATGAGACCCGAAGCAATAGAATATGTATATTTTTCACATGATGTAGGACTTTGTTTTTTCCAAATAAGCCAAATCAGGAGACTAATCAACATAGTGAGAGAATAATATGCAGGTAAAATAAAAGCAATTCCAATTCCTAAGCCACTAGGCATATATTTTTTACAAGAAGGAATTTTTTTAAGAATAGCAATAAAAGTACCGAGGAGAGTAGCAAGGAGTACAGCATACAGCGAATAGGGTGGAAGTGCATGTAGACCTTTTGTTAATAATTCTGCCATACTTTTCCATGCCATGGCAGAAGGAGCAGGAAGTTGGGGACTTCCAATTTGGTATGTGTGAGAAATGACATAATAGACAGGAACAACAAAGACAACTCCAGCACAAATTCCGATGAGTTGACTGATAAATTGTTTTCTTTGGGAAGCTTGGAGTAAGTAGCCTGTTTTTAAATCTTGCATCATGTCTGCTGCTTGGGATGCACCAGCAGCAGTAATTCCTGCGGCCATTAAATTAGTCAATGTGTGTCCTGGAGCTAAACCTCCAAAAATAAGTTGTACAACTTTCCCAATGCCTCCAACGGGATTGATGTCTGTTTCTCCTATGGAACGTACTGCAACGATTGTCAATACACTAGAAAGAGCAATGGCAAGGAATGTAAAATACCAAGGGATTTGAAAAATAGATGCACTGATGCAACATGTGCAAATAGAAGCTATACATAATCCACCCATCCACCAATAGTAAGGGATTTGTTCTTTCGTAGATTCTAAAGAAATGCGTGATTTTTTTAAAGCTGAAAACGATTGTTTAGAAGATAATAAAAATGATGTGATAGATTCAGAAACCATGAAAGCCACTCCAGGCCAAATAAGCCAACCTAAAACACCATTTTTATAGGACATGATAGAACCTGTTACCCATCCTTGGGAATAAGCTAGTGGGCCTAAAATTCCCCATGATAAAATAGCACCTAAACAAAGAGATAAGACTACTCTAGAACCAATTAAAAAAGTTGCACCTGTCAAAGCTGGACCAATATATAAAGAAAAGCCCCATGTTGCTAAAGTAGTTGCTATAACACCTAAAGGAAACCATGTAGGAAATGGTATTGTAGAAAGCCATGTGTGAAGCGATGGTCTTTCTAACATAGGAAAAAATGTGCTTCCTAAAGTAATAGTAGCTGCACATATAGCTGCAATGAGTAAACATTTTGTTTTTTGTAGGGCATCTTTTTGATCACTTGCTAAAGCTAAAATAGTGACTGCAGTTGCTGTACCAGATGGAAAACGCAATTGTTCTACTTCAATCATTTGTTTACGTAAAGGAATGGCAAAGAACACACCTAGAAATGCAATGCAGAGTGCCCAAAGCAAGAGAGATTGCCAAGAAAGAGAATAGCCCAACATTTCCATAGCTGGAATAACTGCAGTTAAACCGGCGGCAGTTGCCATAGTTGCCGCACCAGAACCACTTGTTTGTGCAATGTTAGTTTCTAATACGGACAATTTATTTTTGGAAGCTGCAAATAAAGAATAAGATAATACAGCACACAATATAGATGCACCAAAATTAAGACCAAGTTTTAATCCAATATATACATTGGTGCATGCTACAATGCTACCTATAAAACAGCCAGTCAATATAGCACGAAATGTAAATTGTCTTTCATTTTGTAAGGGTTGATATAGCGTATTCATATGGATCCTACTATATTTTATTTAGATGAATGAAACAAATGTTGGCAATAATATATAATAACAGAAAAAAAAGAAAGGAACTAAATATTGCAATCATATGCAACGATACAAAGGAAAAAAGTTGTTTATTTTAATGGATATACTCTTCATCTTTATGGGTAAAAATTCGGCTTTCATATGGTCTTTGTGCATGGTATAAAATGTTAATGCTTGCCCCTTGTTTTAATTGGCGATTTTGTAGTATATCTTGTACTTCACAATAACCTTGAAAAATATTGTCTTTCGTAGAAGAGAGATATTTATATTTAATAACAAACACAGTATAGTTTTCTATATAATTTTTGTTACCACTTCTACTTTTTAGTTTCTTCACTATTGTACGTTTTTCTAATTGTGCATATGTAACTAAAGCTGCTGCTAGCACTGCGTATTCATAGAAATTTTGTTCCATTTTTAGAGCAATATATGCAAAGGCAAGCAACAAAAATCCTATTCCATATCCTATAAAATAGAACCAATTAGGAATATTTTCTGGAAAACCTTGTATGTTGCATAGGATTATTTGTATGAAAAAAGTTATGCCAATAGCAAGGAGTGCTCCTATTGTCATTAGGACTGGGCATAAAGAAAAAAAATGAAAAAGGGAAATGTGTCTTTGTTTGCCAATAAGAGGGGATATCGTTGCATCGTTCAAAAATCTTGGATAGTTATCCAATTCGTGATTCGCAATCCATGTATCCCACCAAGGACAAATCAAAGGTTTTTCTTCACGATCTGGATCATATAATATATGAATTTTACTACCAATGCATAGATGTTGCAATATTCCCTCTACATTATCTTCATCAATAGTAATTGTTTCTCCTCTTTCCGTTTGAAATTGATACTGTATACTACGGGGAAATATGGTGTTTGGTAATTCGTCTTCTTGTTTTAATAATTCTTCGAATGTTCTATGTATTCTTAATGAATACGGTTGTGTAATCATAGCTTTTGTATGAATTCCATTTCCTAAAAAATATTTCAATCTTCTCATTTTTTTTAGTAAAGAAAAAATAAAAATTAATCCACCAATGGACGCTAAACCACTTATTATAGCTATCAGCACATTCAGATAACCCATACTGTCTATTTTTGGAAAGTATATTAGAAAAAGATAAGAGATCATTATTAAAATAGAAGTTCCAATAATAGCACCAATAAAGCTATTTAGATACGTTTTTATATGTAATTTCATTCTTATTCCTTTTGCAATCCATTAAAATAAATAAAACAATCTATATTTTATTCAGTGTAGGAATAAACCCAATATTGCAGTTTATATGCAAAGGTAGAAGAAGAAAGTTATTTATTTTAATGGATATATTTTTTATCATAAGAAGTAAACAGTCGGCTTTCATGTGGTTTTTGCACATGATATAAAATTTCAATTTCTGCCCCCTTTTTTAATTCACGGCTTTCTGGTGTATCTTGTAATTCACAAGAACCTTGAAAAAGGCTATTTTCCGTAGAAGAGAGAAATTGATATTCAATAATAATTACAATATAGGTTTCTGTATAAGTTCTGGTACCACTCTTATATTTTATTTCCCTTACTTTTGTACGTGTTTCTATTTGTGTAGATGTAACTAAAGCTACTGTTCGCACTGCATATTCATAGAAATCTCGTTCCATTTTTAGCTCAGCATATGAACAGTAAAGCAATAAGAATCCAGTTCCATATCCTACGAAATAGATCCAATTAGGAAAATTTTCAGGGAAACCTTGCGTGTTACTTAGGAATATGTGTACGAAAAAACTCATGCCAATAAACATAAGTGCTACTACTATTAATATGAGTGACATAAAAGAAAAACAATAAAAGAGGGGAATATGTCTTTGTTTGCCAACAAGAGGAGCATCGGTAATAAATCTTGGATATTTATCCAATTCGTGTTTGGCAATCCATTCTTCCCATTCAAGACAAATCATAGCATGTTTTTCATCATATGCATCATACAATATATGAAATTTACTGCCAACGGTGAGATGTGGAAATATATTAAAGGTGTTTTTTTTATCAATAGTAACTATTTGACCTTTTCTATTTTTAAATTGATACTGTAAAAAGTGGGAATATGTTTCGGTGTCTAGTGATTTTTTTTCTTCTCGTGATAATTTTTCTAATAATTTTTCTAGAGATGTTTTATGTCTGAATAATGGATGAGATTTTATCATCATAGCTTGTGCATGAATTCCATTTTCTAAAAAATACTTTAATTTTTTCATTTGAATTATAAAATAAACAGCTAAAATCAATCCACCAATGGCAAAAAAAACACCTACCATAATACATAACACAGAAAACGTAATGATGGTGAATGCATCGTCTAATCCTGGCAAGGATACTAGAATGAAATAAGTGATTACTATTGAACCGATAGACATAATAATGGTGAAGAGGATGCTATTTAGATATGTTTTTAGATGTAATTTCATTTTTATTTTTTTTTCAATCCTTAGGAGGATAAACAAAATAATTTTTTATTAGAGAAAGGAGTGAATCAAATGTTAGAAATAATATATGCAATGAAAGAAAGAAAAAAGTTCTTCATTTTAATGGATATATTTTTTATCTTTAGGGGTCAAAAGACGGCTATCATCTGGTCTTTTTGCATGGTATACAATTGCAATTTTATCACCTTTTTTTAATTCGCGGTTTGTTGGCGTATCTTGTAAGTCGCAAGAACCATAGAAAATATTGTCTTCACTAGAAGAGAGAAATTGATATTCAATAAAAACCACAGTATATGTTTCTGTATAAATTTCTGGACTCACATTATTACTATTTCTTTCCCTCACTATTATACATGTTTCTACTTGTGCAGTTATAATTAAAGCTACTGTTCGAATTGCGTATTCATAGAAATTTTGTTGTTTTTTTAAGGAAGAATATACGATAGCAAAAGGCAAGAATCCAATTCCATATCCTATGAAATAGAACCAGTGAGGAATAACTGGAAAACCTTGCATTTTGCTTAGCGTTGTATGTATGAAAAAAATCATACCAATAAAAGAAAGTCCTAACAATGTTATTATAAGTGACAAAGGAGAAAAAAAACGAAATAATGGAATGTGTCTTTGTTTGCCAAGAATGGGCGAGATTATAGCATCACTAAAAAATTTTGTGGGAAAATTGTTCATTTTAGTAGATATATTTTTTATCTTTAGGGGTCAAAAAACGGCTATCATATGGTCTTTGTGCATGGTATAAAATTTCAATTTCTGATCCTTTTTTCAATTCACGGTATTCTGGTGTATCTTGTAATTCACAATAACCTTGAAAAATGTTGTCTTCACTAGAAGAGAGAAATTGATATGCAACTAAAATCACAGTATACGTCATTTCTTTGTGATGTATTCTATTCTTCTTTCCATGATGTCTTCTCCTCGTCTCGTCTATTGTGCGTGTTTCTACTCGTTGAACTAAAGCTACTGTTTGTACTGCATATTCATAAAACTTTTGTTCCACCTTTAAGATACAATATACAACGAAAAGAAACAAGAATAACACCCCATATACTATGAAACGCATCACAGTAGGAACATTTTCCTGTAATTCAAGAGATATGATAAACATGCTTATAAAACTAAACAATAACAATGTTATTATAAGTGACAAAGGAGAAAAAAAACGAAATAATGGAATGTGTCTTTGTTTACCAACAGTAGGGGTAGTAGCAATCTCTGTTATAAATTTTGGATATGCATATAATTCATTATTAGCAATCCATTCATCCCACCAAGGACAAATTAAAGGTTTTTCTTCATCATCTGGATCATATAATATATGAATTTTACTGCCTACACATAGATGTTGCAATATTCCATCTACGCTACCTTCTTCAATAGTAATTGTTTCTCCTCTTTCTGTTTGAAATTGATACTGTATACTGTAAGACAATATGGTATTTGGTGATTCGTCTTCTTGTTTTGATAATTCTTTGAATGAGCTATATCTTCTTAATGGATACGGTTTTGTAATCACAGCTTTTGTATGAATTCCATTTTTTAATAAATGTTTTAATCTTTTCATTTTTTTTAGCATTAGAATAGTACCAATCAATCCTGTAATCAAGATAATTGCAACTATTGTACATGGAAATACTTTTACAATGCATAAACCATCTGAAAATAAAAAGACAAAGAAGAGTACTAATGCAAAGCAAGTAGCAATAAAACTACCGATAAATCCTCTTAGATATGTTTTTATATGTAATTTCATTCTTATTCCTTTAGTAATCCTTAGAAAAATAAATAAAACAATCTATGTTTTATTCAGTGAATGAAACAAATCGTGGCAATTATATATAATGAAAGAAAAAATCGTTTATTTTAATAGATATATTTCTTATCTTTAGGGGTAAAAAGACGGCTTTTATATGGTTTTTGTGCATGGTATACAATTTCAATTTCTGCCCCTTTTTTTAATGCACGATTTTCTGGTGTATCTTGTAATTCACAATACCCTCGAAAAATGTTGTCTTCACTAGAAGAGAGAAATTGATATGCTACACAAACTACAGTATAGGTAATTTCTTTGTGACGCATCCTTCTACGATGATGACTAGTAGTTCTATGTTTTGTACGTGTTACTACTCGAACAGATTCAACTAAAGCTGCTGTTTGCACTGCGTATTCATAGAAACTTTGTTTTGATTTTAAAACAAGATATATGATAGAAAGAGGCACAAGACCCCATCCATATGCAAAGAGACGTGACACAATAGAAGGATTTTCTTGTAGACTAAAAGATATGGCAAATATGAGGATACAACTTAACACTACCACTGTTATGATAAGTGAAAAAGGAGAAAAAAGACGAAATAATGGAATGTGTCTTTGTTTGCCAACAAAAGTGGAAGTAGCAATATCTGTTATAAATTTTGGATATGCATATAATTCATTATTGGCAATCCATTCATCCCACCAAGGACAAATCAAAGGTTGTTCTTCATCAAATGGATCATACAATATATGAATTTTACTGCCTTCACATAGGTATTGCAACATTATATCTACTTTCTTTTGGTCAATAGTAATTGTTTCCCCTCTTTCATTTTGAAATTGATACTGTATACTGGGGAACAATAAAGAGCCTATAACGCCATCTTCTGGTTTTAATGCTTCTTCGAATGTACTATCCATTTTTAATGGATATGGTTTTGTAATCACAGCTTTAGTATGAATTCCATTTTTTAATAAATGTTTCAATCTTTTCATTTTTTTCAGTACTGTAACAATCGAAGCCAATCCTAGAATAAATGAAAGACCACCTATTACACAGAAAAATACATTCATAATGCCTAAATCATCTATTTTAAAAAAGAAAAAGACATAGAAGCTCACTAATCCAATGCAAGTGAAAATAATACTAGCGATCAATTCGCTTAGATATGTTTTTATATATAAATTCATTCTTATTCCCTTTTGCAATATTTATGAAACTAAACAATTTTTATTTTATTAGGTAAAGAAACGATATCAAAAAAAATTTTTATTTTAATAAAGAGAAAATTAAACAAAACAATTTATATTTTATTAAGTGAAGGAAAGATACAAAAAAAGAAAGTTATTTATTTTCATAGAGATATTTTTCATCTTTAGGAGTTAAACATCGATTTTGATTTGGTTTTTGTGCATGGTATAAAATTTCAATTTCTGATCCTTTTTGTAATTGGAGATTTTTTTTTGTATCGTCTAATTCACAAGAACCATGGAAGATGCTGTCTTCCGTCGAAGAGAGAAATTGATATTTAACAATAACTACAGTATAACTAAACTCGTCACTTACACGTTCTACTACTTGAGCAGATTGAACTAAAGCTACTGTTCGCACTGCATATTCATAAAAGTTTTGTTGCTTTTTCATCCTAAAATATGCAATGCCAAGAAACAAAAATCCAAATCCATATCCTATAAAACAGACCCAAGTAGGAACTTCCTCAAAAATTTCTTGTATATTAGGAAAAATTGTTTCCCAAAATGGATTCTGGTGAGTGTGAATCATAAAAAATATGACAATAATACTAAGTGCTACTAATGTTAGCATGAGCCTATTAATAGAAAAAAAATGAAAAAAAGGAATATGTCTTTGTTTACCAATAATAGATGAAGGTGCAACATCTATTAAAAATCTTGGATATACATCTAATTCATGATTAGCAATCCATTCATCCCACAAAGGACAAATCAAAGTTTTTTCTTCTTCATCTGGATCATATAATATATGAATTTTACTACCAACGCATAGATATTGTAATAATTCACGGGAGACGTTTTCATGAATAATAACTATTTGATTGTTTTTATTTTGAAATTGATACTGTATCCTCCTAGAAAATGTGAATATAGAGCTTAGAGATTCATCTTCTTGTTCTAGTGATTCATCTTCTTGTTCTAGTGATGTTTTTATGGTTAATGGATAGAGCTTTGTAATTATAGCTTTTGTATAGATTCCATTTTCTAAAAAATATTTCAATTTTTTCATTTTTTTTAGTATAACAACAGTAACAAAAATTCCTATAATGAATAGAATAGGGCCAGACATATATATCAACACATTGATGATACTTAAACCTTCTAATTTGAAAAAATTTAATATTAGAATGACATAAATCATCCCTATTGAAATGCAAGTAAAAATAATATTGATGATGAATTCACTTAGATATGTTTTTATATATAATTTCATTCTTATTCCTTTTGGCAATCTTGATGAAACTAAATAAAACAATTTATATTCTATTAGGTAAAGGAGGGATATCAAGGAAAAGATTTTTATTTTAAGAGAGATGTTTTTTATCTTTAGGAGTTAATTGTAATGGAAATATTTTTCATATTCAGGGGTAAAAGGTCGGCTTTGATATGGTCTTTGTGCGTGGTATAGGATTTCAATTTCTGCCCCTTGTTGTAATTGGCTATTTTCTGGTGTATCTTTTAATTCACAAGAACCTTGAAAAATATTATCTCCTGTAGAAGAGAGAAATTGATATTCAATAACAACTGTACGTTTTATTACTCGAACAGATTGCACTAAAGCTACTGTACGCACTGCGTATTCAAAAAAGTTTTGTTCCTTTCTCAGCGTAAAACATACAATAGCCAAAAGCAAAAATCCTATTCCATATCCTATGAAACAGATCCAAGTAGGAATATTTCCTAAACCTTCTTGTATAGCAATAATACTAAATGCTACTAATATTTGTATGAGCATACTAATAGAAAAAAAATGAAAAAAGGGAATGTGTCTTTGTTTGCCAACAATAGGGGAGGTTGGCACATCTGTTAGAAATTTTGGATACGTATCTAATTCATGATTTGCCATCCATTGATCCCACCAAGGACAAATCATAGCTTTTTTTTCATCATTTGGATCATACAATATATGAATTTTACTACCAACGCATAGATATTTCAAAGTCTTATCTGAGGTGTTTTCATTTATAGTAATGATTTGACCATTTTCATTTTGAAATTGATACTGTATACTATAAAAAAATATGAAGCTTGGTGATTCATCTTTTGATTCTATAGGCTTTTTTTCTCTTGTAAACAAGAATGTCATTGTTCTTAATGGATAGAGTTTTGTAATCACAGCTTTAGTATGGATTCCATTTTCTAAAAAATATTTCAATTTTTTCATTTTTGCTAGTGCTACAACAAGAAATAGAAATCCTATAATGAGTATGATAGCACTAAACAAAGGTGGTAGATTTAAGGTATGTAGTAGAAAATTTAAGAATTCTCCTTTGGCTAGTCCGAGGTAAGAATCTAATACTAGAAAGCCATAGAAGACTCCTATGGAAATGCAGATTAGCATAATGCCGATGATGATATCTTTTATATATGTTTTTATGTATAATTTCATCTTCATCTTTATTCCTTTTCAGCAATTCTTAGGAAGATAAAAAATACTTGATATTCTGAATAAAAATCACTAAAGAAAAAATTTATTCATTGTAATAGAAATATTTTTCATATTCAGGGGTAAAAGGTCGATTTTGATTTGGTCTTTGTGCATGGTATACAATTTCAATTTCTGACCCTTGTTGTAATTGGCGGTTTTCTGGTGTACCTTCTAATCTACATAAACCTTGGTATACATTATCTTCTGTAGAAGATAGAAATTGATATACAATAGTAACCATTGTATCGACTTTTTTATGACTTCCAGTATTGTGTTCCTCTTTTATATGTTTTCCTAATCGTGCAGATTGCACTAAAGCTACTGTACGCACTGCGTATTCAAAAAAGTTTTGTTTCTTTTTCATCGTAAAATATACAATAGCAAAAAGCAAAAATCCTATTCCATATCCTATGAAACAGATCCAAGTAGGAACATTTCCTAAACTTTCTTGTATATTAGGGAAGATTGTTTTCCAAAATGGATTTTGAAAAGTGTGTAAGATAAAACATATAGCAATAATACTAAGTGCTACTAATATTTGTATGAACATACTAATAGAAAAAAAATGAAAAAAGGGAATGTGTCTTTGTTTACCAACAATGGGCGAGGTTGCAACATCTGTTACAAATCTTGGATATTTATCTAATTCATTATTAGCAATCCATTCATCCCACCAAGGACAAATCATAGCTTTTTTTTCATCATTTGGGTCATACAATATATGAATTTTACTGCCAACGCATAGATATTTAAATGCTTTATTTTCAATGCCTTCATCAATAGTAATTGTTTGACCGCTTTTATTTTGAAATTGATATTGTATAATTTGGGAAAATATACTGCTTATTATCTCTTCTTTTGGTTCTATGGATTTGTTTTCTTGTTTTAGTGATTCATCTTCTGATTCTATGGATTCATCTTCAGATTCTATAGATTTATCTTCTAGTTTTATGGATTCATCTTCTGATTCTATAGATTTATCTTCTTGTTTTATGGATTTATCTTCTTGTTTTATGAATCTATCTTCTTTGTCTAATGGTGGATAAGATTTTGTAATCACAGCTTTTGTATGGTTTCCATTTTCCAAAAGATATTTCAAGTTTTTCATCTTTTTCCGTGTGTCAACAAAAAACATGATTCCTATAATGAATACGAGAGGACATATTACACATAGCATCATATTCAGAATATCTGAACTCTCAGATATTGAAAGATTTAATACTAGAAAACCATAGAAGGCTCCTATGGAAATGCAGATTATCATAATGCTGATGATGAAATATTTTATATATGTTTTTATGTATAATTTCATTTTTATTCTCTTTCAGCAATTGAATTAATTTTTAGATAGCTATACTAAACAATACTGGTAAAAAAAATATCCCCAAGGAGCAACAAATAATAAGCTATCTGTTATATCAAAAAATCCACCAAATTCAGGTAAAATATTCCCTGAATCTTTTTTTCCATATTTTCTTTTTAAGAATGACTCTGCTAAATCACCCATAAAAGATAAAAGTCCTGTTATCAATGCGAAAAAAAACCATTGATATATTGAAAAAGGTGTAAGTTCTGGTAACCATTTTGGAAGGAAAAAAGCAAATAGTCCAGAAAAAATTAAACCACCAAAAAATCCTTCCCAAGATTTTTTAGGACTAATATTCGGAGCAATTTTATGCTTTCCAAAAGCTTTACCAATTAAATATCCACCCATATCCATGCCTTTTGCCACTAAAACTAAGAGCAATAAAAAAAATAAACCTTTTGAACCAAAACTTCGAATGCGAAGTAAAAAACTCAATAGCATGTACACGCCCATAAAACCGAAGATTGTTATGGACATACTTTCTATGATTTTTTGATCTTGATTTTTATATAAGGCCATTACAAAGATTAGTATAATGCTTGTAATTTCTAGCATTTGTAAAAAAGAAGACGACCATAAAAAGGAAAAGGAAGAGGCATTCTCCGTAGGAATAGTAGCAGTTTGAGCATACGCTGCATGCAAAATAAGACAGAGTACATTACAACTGACTAATATTGTTCCTAGACATCGAAAGGGTTTCCATTCTTGAAACATAGTACAAAATTCAAAAAAAGATGCGAGGATTAATAGACCTAAAATAAGGGAGGTACACCAAGATGTGTTTGTATAATAATCACAGTAAACAAGTCCGCCTATGCATGATAAAAGTGCAAGTCCTATTGGAATTCTAATTTTATACATAATATTACTTTCTATTAAGAAATTTTTGATTACGATTGAAGTTTGGCTAAAGATTGTTGTGCCACTTGAGCAACAGCATCTACATCATCTTTTTGTAATTTTTGCAATGCTTGTATGATATTATTGTCATTGTGTCCGATCTGTCCTAGACACCAAGCAGCACTTTGGCGAACTAATGGTGCTGGATGAGTAAATAAATCTAATAAATCAGGAATACTTTCCATATAGGAAGCATTGACTTTTTTCATAGAATATATTGCTAATTGAGACAATTGAGGTTTAGGATCTATAATTAATGGAATGAGTTTTCCCAATGCTTTTTGTTTCATTTTTTGCAATACTTCAATGGCCATAGCAATGATTTGAGGATTATTCCCTTCTCGAATCGTTTTAATAAGACTGGGAACAGCGGTCATGCCAATTTTAGAGAGGGCACTAGAAATGGCTTTTTTTACCCAGAAATCAGTTTCATCCATTAAATTACAAAGATAAGGCATTGCTGCTTCGCCCATATTACCCAATGCATCAGCTGCTACTTTTCGAGTTTCAGAACAAGAACCTATTAATCCATCTACTAAAACAGGAGCGATTTTGGGTCCTAATTTTGCTAAACTTTTACTAATAGCAACTTGTGTTTTTACATTATATGTTTTAGACATACGCAATAAAGGTGCTGCTACCATATTCCCCATAGATTCTAATGTTGCTATGGCTTGGTTACGGATGTCATCTGTGGGAGAGGATAGAAATTTCATAACAAGGTTCATAGTATTTGTAGAATTTAAGGACATTTTTTCTAGCTGTTTCAAACATTCTAAAATAAAATCCTCACTTTCTTTGTTTTCTAAAAACACAAGAATAGTAGGCAGAGCTTCTTGGGCTTTTTCTCCAAAAATAGAAAGAGATTTCAATGCTAATAATTGCAATTCTTCACTAGAATCATGCAAAGCAGAAAAGATCACTTTATATACAATTTCATCTGATAATTGCAATTTAGTAATACTCTGTAAAATGCTTTTTCTAATGTTAAAATTATTTCTTTGATAATATAAATTTACAAGATGTTGGCTCAAATCTTTTTCTAAAAAGATTTTTTTAGGTAGATTACCTAAAGCTTCAATGCTTGCTTCGCATATATTTTCCTTTTCTTCATCTAATGAATTTAATACAAAGTTTTTGTATGAAACAAGACGGTGATTTCCAATGAGATGAAGAAGTTCTATGCGAATTTCCGATTGAGGATATTCGCATAATTGTTTTAAATATTCTGCTACAGAGTGAGATATATGAGGCATTTTATTCCAAAGTTTTAAGGCTGATGCAATGTAAATGGAGTCATGCGTTTGTTTAGTTTTTTCTAGTAGCAAATTTGAAATAGATTCTCCACTTTGTTCTAAAGCCCAAATTACTGGTTTTCGTAGTTTTTCATGGGGAGTGCCTAAAAAATCAAACAATTCTTCTACCATAATGGAATGATTTTTATTAATAGTACCTAAACACCATGCAGCACTAATTTGAGTACGCAATCCTTTTGTTGTTAATATATTTCGTAAGGGTTCAATGCTTTTCTCGCCTATATTAGCCAATGAAGTGGCTGCAGCTTTACAGACTTTTGATTTAACGTCTTCTAGACCATGGCATAAACGCAAAATTGCATTTTCTTCATTTTCACGCAATCTTCCCAATATAATCATACAATTTTCTCGTATTGTTGAATTTTCATCATTGGAAAGTAAAATAATTTGTCTATACAATGCTAAAATAAAAGGAGTTGGCAATAACAATATATCTTCTGGAAATTCAACTTTTTCATTGTTTAACAAAGAAAATATAATACGAATTTCTGGTTTGCTAAAGGTAGATTGCATCATTTCGCATAAAATTGATTTTAAATTTTCATTTTGTGAATATTCTAAAAGCTTACATAAAAAAATCCACATACGAGATTCTTTTGATTTATCTGAAAATTCACGAATGAAAGCTTCTACTTTTTTTTGCGGTTTATAAACAGATAAGACTTTAGCCCAATTTTTAATTTTATCTAATTCCCAATCTTCCATGCAATCTATAAAAACAGAAAAGACCATTTCTATTTTCTGTTCTTGCAAAAACTGCGAAATTTCTTCTACAGATTTGCCACAATCTTGCAATTTTGTAAGAAACTGTTCTTGTTCTAATTTTATTTTTTCACTATCGTTAGAAAAATTACTCCATAATGCCATTCATATATCCATTCTTTGAGTAAAATACATTTGTTTTATAAAAAGACTACAATATTACTACTCTCTATCCAAAGACTTATTTTTTGAGTGCTGGATTTAAAGAGATGGCTTTTTTAAGGGCATCTTGGCTTTTGTTTTTTGCTTTACTATTTTTTTCGTATAGTCTGTATAGTTGTAGGTATGCTTGCCAAGATTCTGGATTAGTTTTTACTATGGATCTAAAGGTGACTTCAGCACGTGAAAAGAAACCTACTTCCATGTAAAAATTTCCTAAGAGATATAATATAAAAACGTCGTTTTGATCATCGGATATATTTTTGATTTCATCTCCGATTTCATATACTTTCTTTCTATCTTTTTTATAGGCATGTACACGTGCTTGTTCTAATTTTTGTTGAACTTCTTGCCAAGTATTGATTTGAGATTGTAATTTTTTTCGTTCGTTTTTCCATTGTGTTTCGAGTTGTTCAAATTTTTGTTCTTTTTCTTCTATGTCTCGTTGTTGGCTCTTTATTTTTTCAAGTTCTTCTTGGGCGTTGATTTTTGCTTGCTCATAAGATTGCATGTTTAAGGATATAGTTGCTTTATCGTTTTGAAGTGTTTTTAGTTCAGCTTTTGTTTCTTGTAGCTCTTGTAACCTTTGAAATTCAATCCAACCAGTAAAAGCAAGGATAAAGAGAAATAAAAATACAATGACTGCAACTATATTTTTATAAATTCCTCTATATGTATCTATTTCACGCACCATACTTTGTGACATTTGTTGTGTTTGTAAGTTGACTTGTTTTTGCACTTCGAGAACGAGATCATCTATAGAAGGAACTGCATATGCAACGGGTGGTTGCGGTTGTGGTTGGGCGTAGGGAGCTTGCGGTTGGGCGTAGGGAGCTTGCGGTTGTGGTTGGGCGTAAGGAGCTTGCGGTTGGGCGTAGGGAGCTTGTGGTTGTGGTTGGGCGTAAGGAGCTTGTGGTTGTGGTTGAACGTAAGGAGCTTGTGGTTGCGGTTGTGGTTGAGTGTAAGGGGATTGTGGTTGTGGCTTAGGACGAATCATAGTATCACTGATAGAAGCAACTCGTGTGTCTGGCACTTCTATAGTTTGTTGTAGACGCAAATCTCGTTTAGAGGAGCTACCTGTACTATATTCATGTGCTGAAGAAGTATAGGAAGCGGAAGCTGTAGATGGTAAGGAGGATGTTTTAGGAGTACGTGTTTTTGCTACTTCTACAATCGTTTCTTCACGTGCAATTGCAGGGACATCATCATCTGCAAAGTTGTAGATATCCATATTGCCATCAATGATGGTTTCTATGGAATCATCATCATCTTCGAATTTACTGGAGCGAAAATTTGTTGGATTAGGTTCATCCATGTCCATACTAATATCAATGATAGTTTCCGCTGAATTATCACACACTATGGAAAGTTGTGATTCTGTGAGTTTATCTTTTGGTTCAGCTTCCTCTTCAACAATAGTTTTATCAGGATCTTCTACTTTTGCTTTATATTGTCGTCCTAAAGCATTCATGATTTGTCTATATGTTTCCATGTCAATGGTGGAGGTAACCATGAGTAATTCTCTTGTGGTGAATGCTGAGGTAAGAGCATGTTTTTGGCTGATTTCTACATCCTCTTGTGATAGATAATCTTGGCGAATTCCATATTCTATAAAACGCCGATCAAAATCTGTAGATTGCTCTGTGTCTACTAATTCTTTATCATTTCGTAAAGATACCAAAATATTTTGGTATGTATTGAATTTGATATGTTCTTGCAACAATAGAGATTCTCGGGTTGTCACATATTTATTTTCTGCTTTGACTTGAGCAAGCAAGGCCTTGTCAATGAGTTTTTTATTGAGCAAGTGTTCGCAAAATGCATCATCTAGAAATTTTTTCATCTATATTATTTGCAAAAAGTTTGGAAACTTTTCGCGCCTCCTTTCTATTCCATTGTGTGGCAATTTTTGTTTCGTTTTGAGCATAGTATTATTCGTCTTGTTCCGATTGTTTAACAGGGATTCTAGGTGCGTCTTGCCATAAATCTTCTAATTCATAAAAATTTCTATATTCTTCTTGGTAAAGGTGGACGATAACGTCTCCAATGTCTAAGAGAATCCAACTTCCTTCTTCATATCCTTCTTTGCAATAGTTGAATATGTTATTTTTTTTGAGTGTCCTAGATATTTCATCACATATACCTTGCACATGGCGTTCTGTAAAACCAGTGCAAATAACAAAGTAATCTGTAACATAATTATAATTTGTTAAGTCTAATACTACAATATCTTTGGCTCTATTTGTTAAAGCAATATCTGCCATTAATAAAGCAATTTGTTTTGCATCCATATAAATTTTTTACCCTAATTTCTAATTGTATTTGGTTGGTGCGTTATTATGTCTTTTGTGTAAAATTCAAAATTTTTTGTTTCTGCATTGCATTGAACAAAAATCATGTCGTTTTCTGTGAATTTTCCTTGTAATAAATATTCGGAAAGAGGAACTTCTAAGTATTTCGCCATAGTACGTTTTAATGGTCTTGCCCCAAAAGTTGGATCATAACCTTTGTCTACTAAGAAATCTTTTGCTTCCTCTGTAAGTTCCAAAGTATAGCCTTTGGCTTGTAGCCGCTCATTGAGTTTTTTGAGTTCTATATCTAATATTTTACGTATATCTTCTTTAGTTAAGGATTTAAATACAATAATATCATCTAATCTATTGAGGAATTCAGGCCGAAAGTAATTTTCAATTTCTTTTAAAAGTTGTTCCTTTATTTTTTCATAAGACGCATCTTCAGAAGAAGATCGAAAACCTAATGTGCTTTGATTTTTGATTTGTTTTGCACCTAAGTTGGATGTCATAATTAAAATGACGTTTTTAAAATCAATATATCTTCCATAAGAATCGCTGAGTCGTCCTTCGTCCAAAATTTGTAGCAACATATTATATACGTCAGGATGAGCTTTTTCAATTTCATCTAATAAGACAACGGCATAGGGGCGATGTCTTATTTTTTCTGTGAGTTGCCCTCCATCTTCATAACCCACATACCCTGGAGGTGCTCCCACCAAACGGCTGACATTATGTTTTTCCATATATTCGCTCATGTCTACAATGACTAAAGACTCTTCTTGTCCAAACATGAATTTTGCAAGCGTCTTTGCAAGGTGTGTTTTTCCTACTCCTGTTGGGCCAAGAAAAATAAAGCTACCCATAGGGCGGTTAGGATCTTTAAGACCAGTTCGGCTACGTCGTAGGGCTCGTGCAATGGCTTTGATTCCTTCTTCTTGACTAATAACTTGTTCTTGCAATGTAGCTTCCATTTGTAAAAGGCGATTGGCTTCTGTATTTTCTAGTCTTGTTAAGGGAATACCCGTCATATTAGCAACAGTAGTTAGGATATCATCTGTAGTAACTATGAAATTTTGTTTTTGAGGGTTGTATCGTTGATTTTGAATATCGCCTTTATAGTATTCTGTTATATAGTTGAAATTTTGTTGTCTATCAAATGTTTGGAAAAAATTGTCAATTCGTTCTGTTTCATAGTTTCCACGTTGCATATTTTGTAATCGAACTCGTGCCCCAGCTTCGTCCATAATGTCGATAGCTTTGTCTGGTAAACATCTGCCAGAAATATATTGTACAGACAAATCAATAGAAAGTTTCAAAGCTTCTTCATCATATTGTACTTTGTGGTGTTCTTCATAGCGGGCACGAAGTCCTTGCAAAATTTGCAATGTTTCCTGAGGAGTGGGTGGATTGACAAGAATTGTTTGAAATCTTCGTTCTAAAGCACCGTCTTTTTCAATATATTTTCGATATTCTGCTAATGTACTAGCACCAATAAATTGAATTTCGCCTCGAGACAACGATGGTTTTAATACATTAGAAGCATCTAATGTTCCTTCGCCTGCACCTGCTCCAACTAATGTATGAAGTTCGTCGATAAATAAGATGATATTTTTAGCACGTTTGACTTCTGTCATAATGGCTTTAATACGTTCTTCAAATTGTCCTCGATATTTTGTTCCAGCAACAATCATCGCTAAGTCTAGGATAACGATTCGTTTGCCTTGCAATAAACTAGGAACTCTATTAGCAATAATGTGTTGTGCCAAATGTTCTACAATAGCAGTTTTACCTACTCCTGCTTCACCTAGTAAAACAGGGTTATTTTTTGTACGCCGTGATAAAATTTGAATGATACGTTCAATTTCTTTTTCTCGTCCAATCACAGGATCCAATTGATTTTCTTTTGCTAATGCAGTTAAATCTTGACCAAATGCATCCAAAGCTGGCGTTTTTGATTTAAAAGGTTCTGAATTCTTAAAGTCAGATTGCATAGAAATGGGTGGTGTCATGCTTACACCTAAAAATTCTAAAATTTCTGTTCGTACATCATTGAGTTTTATGCCTAAATTCATTAAAATTTGAGCCGCCAGTCCATCGCTTTCGCGAAGAATTCCTAGCAATAAGTGTTCTGTTCCTATATAATTATGTCGTAATTGTGTAGCTTCTTCTAAACTGTATTCTAACACTTGTTTTGCATGAACAGAAAAAGGCAATTGCCCCATTTGGAAAACATTTCCGTCAGAAGCAACCATTTTTTCTATTTCCATTCGAGTGCGATGCAGTTCTAAATCCATATTTCGTAAAATATTGGCTGCAACTCCACTTCCTTCTAAAATAAGCCCTAATAAAATATGTTCTGAACCGATATAATCTTGGCGTAGGCGTTGGGCTTCCATCTTTGCCAGACTCATCACTTTACGTGCACGATCTGTAAACCTTTCAAACATTTACACTACCCTAATTTCTAGTGCTATCAAGCAATTCTCTAAATCAAAGAATTTTTAAAATAATAAGAAAAAGAAAAATAAAATTCGCCATATTCATTGATATTGTCTTGTACCATTTTTAAAATATCGGGAATGGCACAAAAAACATTTTGTCGTAATAATACAATATTGTTGACATCACCAGAAGTGATGCGTTTCATCCAATCATCATCAATTAGATTTTCATCAGAATATAGCATTCTTGACTGATATTCTAAAGGAATGAGACCAGAAATAATGATTTTTTGGTATGTTTTATTTTGAGTAAATGAAATAAGAATAATATCAGAATTAGCCTCTACATATTCTAGTGTTCCCATGCTCAAAATATCTAAGCTAAAATACTTACAAAGTTCTCGAATAAATTCAACTAACAATTTTCCCAATGCTGCAAATTCACGAATACGACTTGTAAAAATGATTTTGTCATTATCTCGTAAACGTAAATAGATAAAAATCTTATTTTCTTTCATAAATGGAAAATCTATTTTACATTTTTAAATATGATAAAGAAAGCTATTTATTTAGTAGCTTTCTTGTATACTACCATCCACATATTTAGGTTGTACTTTTTTAATTTCTTCTGTGGCTTTTTTATAATCGCGTTGTAGTGTTTCCATATTTTGACGAGTTTGCTCTTGTTCTAGCTCTAATTTATGAATTCTATTTTGCATTTCATTGATAGTTTGTTGTTGTAAATCAATAGAATTTTGCAACTGATTTGTATTTTTGCAAGCTACACACAATATTGGAATAATTATAATGATGAAAAACTTTTTCATTTTGTTTTACCTTCTTTTTTTTCTCCCCATGTAATGGGAATGTACAATATTTTGATTCCTTTTTCTCCTTGATCTTGTTTATATTCAAAAAGTCCACCTAAAACGGAAAAACGACTCATATCTTGTTTTGGTTTATCTTTGTAAGAAAAAAACAGAAATCGTTGATAATATTCATCTTCATTGGACTTATATTGGTAGAGAGGACCTAACATTGTTAAATTTTCTTTACCTTTAGGACCAGTGCTGTAATCAAATAAAGTAAAGAGAGGTTGCCAAGCTTTTTTAAATCCTTCGGGGAAGTAATCCTCAAACCAAAATAAACTTAATCCTTGGTATTGTTTTGTACCATCTTCTTTTTTTTCATAAGAACAAAATGGCCAAACTTTAATTTTTTCTGTTTCTACTGCATCTTTTTCTTTGCCTTTTCTTTTATGATGCCAATAAAAAGGAAGAATATATTGACTTTCTTTTTCATATGTTAAGTAATCGCTTTTTTGATGCCAATACATAGGCCAAAGAATAACTAAATCTTCCTCTTTTCCAAAAGGTTCAATAGTTCTGTCTGCTTTCCAATAAAAAGGCCAGATACGAAATTCTTCCAATCCTTTCCCAGTTCGATATTTAAAAAAAGGCCAAGGGCAATTGTATTCTTTGTAATTATCAGGAGTAGAGGCAGCAAAAGAAAAGAACGGCCATAATATCATTTTAGACCAAGAAACATCACTTTTTGTTTGCCCATAGAAAGGAAAGAAAAAAAACTCCGTTCGAGGATGTTTTTTATCTAAATCTTCTTCATTATAATGTATAAACGGCCACATATAAGATTTACGACGGAATTTTCCTTCTTTTTCATAATTGCTATATACAAAGCAATAAAAGGAAAATTTTTTCCCTCCTCCTTCTCCAAAACGAAAGAATGGCCACATATATGCTTTTGTTTTGTACTCACCATCACGAGCTTGAACATAAAAAGGGAAAGGCGTTGCCTTGATTTCATCATAACCAAATAACCCTTTGACATTGCCCCAGAGAGTCATATACATATAACTTCCTTCATATGTATCTGCACCTCCAGCTGCTATAAAAGGCAAAAAAAACCAATCAAAATCACGTTCGCCTAATTCTGGATTTTTTATATCGCGATAATAATAAAATGGTAAAACCCAAATTTTTTGGTCATTTGGTTTGCTATTCCAATATCCAAAAGGCCAAAGAAACATCATTTGCATAAAGTCTTTATCTTTAGGAAATTCACCAATATAAAATGGTCTAAATGCATATGTTGTTTCTTTAGGATTGTCTCGATAGGAATAGAACGAGGTTAAAATATCGAGTGATGTTTCTTGTTTTTCAGCGTCCTTTTCATAATATACAAATGGCCATGCATCTAATTCTTGCATATTGCTACAACCAATAAAAAGCATACAACATATAAAAACTATAAAATTCTGTACTCCCCTTGCTCGTTGTAAATTCATAGTTATAAAAGCTCCATTTTACCAGTATTCATTAATATTCGTCGTCATCAGCGATTCCACGCATGTTTTTTTCTTCTTCTTGTTCTTTGATTCTTCGTACTACTTCTTTAATTAATCCAGGATTGATATGTTTCATGGATTTTTCAACTAAATATTTTTGTGTATACTTTTTCCCAAAATGGAAATGGATAGAAGTTGCAAATGTGCCTTTACTATCTAAAATAATGTGTCGGCTGTTAGGAACTTGGAATCCTTTTTTACAAGCTGTGTGTCCTACAATTAAGATTTCACAACCAATACGTTTTGCAAAAACATCTGCAGCTTGTTGTGTCAAATCACGTCCCCATACAAGTTTTTCCACCATGGCTCTAGCTTTTGGATCTTTTGCATCTCTTCGAAAAAAATCTAGATTGTAATGGTGCATGTATTGAATAGGTGGTGTGGAATGAGAAATAAAAATTTTATTGGGCGATATACAAGCTAAAGGCATAGTTTTCATAAAATCTATCATTAAGTCGCGAATTTCTTCATAATGGATGCCATATTCCTTTTTCATGCCTTCCCGAAATAAAATATTATAACAAATACCACCTTTTAAAATTTCACGTCCTAAAATTTCAGATAACTCATGGTTTCCTAAAATAATATGAACTCTATCGGGATATTGACTTTTTAATTTGACAATCTCGTCAATTAATAAAAAACTTTTATCTTCTTTTGCTTCATACGTATGCGTCGGTTCTTGAAGCACAAGATGCCTATTGGGATGCGAATCTAATTGAGCTGCTTGCACAATTTTCTGGAAATTTGGTAAATTTCCATGTAAATCTCCTAAAACAATAACATCTCCTTGTGTGGGAAACTCAATCAGTTCACCATGGCGATATTTATCTTCTATATTCCCTCGGATAGCAAGGGCATATGCTGATTTTAATTTGCTTAATCTCTCATTATCGATCAATGGTTGCTACTCCTAAAAAAATAGACAATTGCGCAGGAAAAACTGACATATCTATTATTTTGTCATACTTTTAACTTTTGATTTTTCAAAATTTCTTAATTCATTCAAAGAAACTTTCTTGAATATATTATTTATAGCAATCTATAGGAAAAAAAGCAAGGTTTTTTATTACTAGAAAAAAAAACATAAGAAGACTAAATAATATAGAAAATAGAAGTTTTCCTTGTTATAATACAAGATAATATATTGTGAGATAGAAATCAGATGATAGAAATTAAGACAGATATATTCATAGGTGCAAAATGAAATTACTAGACATAGAAAATCATGAAATAAAGCCAACCTTATTAGGTATATCTCTATTTTTCTTCCGAGACACAGGCAAAGCCATTGGTTGGAGTGCAGTACAAGCTATTTTACTAAAACGTTGGGGGCTAGAAGGTTTTACTTGGTCATTTGTTATCTTTGCCTTGTTAGCCATGGTAGGTTCTTTTATTTATCTTTTTTTTGCTGACACCATTAAAAAAGAAAAACTCATAAAAATTTATTGTAGCTACACAGGAATTTTGATGATTTTTTCTAGCGTATTTTTAGAAAATGCCACGAATGATGATAACCTTCTTGTATTTTCTATTTTAATGGCATTATCTTATGGAATAGGAACGTCCTCTTTAGGTGCACAAAGTTGGACGATCATTAATGAAGCATTTACACCTAAACAAGGTATTCGTATCTATCCCATTATTACATTAGCACCTGTGTTGGGAGGCATTGTAGGAGGATTTTTACTCCAATTTCTTCCAGAATTGATAGGCACTCGTGGTTTAATTTGCCTCTGGGGATTATCAATTTTATCTGTGATTCCGATTGTCAATATTTTTGAAGAAAATTACAAAATAAAAAAACAACCAGAAATCGAAGAAAAAACAAAACCTTTTAATTTATTTAAGAATTTCAAAGATGGTTGTCAATATGCTTTGAAAAATCGACTTGTTTGGTGTTTAGCTGGCATTTATATTTTATTTTGGTTTGTGGCTTCTTTAAAACATTATCAATATGGAAACATTATCAATCAAACATTTCAAAATGAAGTCACGTTGCAAAAATATTTTGGCTATTACAACATTTGTATGAATACCATGGTTTTATTTTTTCAAGTATTTATTACTGGAAATATTATTAAATCTTTAGGAGTTGGTAAAAGTTTATGTGTATTGCCATGTACTATTGCAATTGGACTTCTCTGTATGGGAATTTTCCCTGTATTTTGGATTGCTTTTTTCATGCTTTTCTTTTGGGACTTGATTGCAATGACTATCCAAGGTACAGCATATCAACTTTCTTACCATGCTATTGAACATAATTATCGAGGGCGAATCCGTGGTATTTTAGATGGCTTTTTTAATCCAATAGGAGGCGTTTTAGGAGGTAGTTTTCTTTTAATCTTTAATAATTATTTTGTACATACAATTCCAGAATCCATTCAAAATATTTCTGTTACTTTCCTTGGATTAATTTTTGCTTTATTCTGGATTTTTCTAGCATTTCAAACAAAAAGAAGGTATTATAAAAGCATACTAGATAATTTACATAGTAAAGACAATCGAACATATTTAGATGCTTTAGAAATGGTGGCGGAGATTAAAGGTACACATTTTGTTCATTCCCGTCAAAAAGAATTGGAAAATTTTGAACTTTCCAATAGTTCAATTCCAGCGATTTCTGGAGATATCCAAAATGAAACAATGAGCATTGAAACAACAGATACAGAGATTATTTGGAAACGAAACGTATTACAAGGGCACTTAACTTTGTATTGTACTAAATATAGTGGTTGTAAAAAAATGCAATTTGAATTGCATGATAATATATGGCAAGCCAAATACAAAAGCAACCATCTTATGATTCGAAAACAATATAAAAATTTTGAAAGATTAATCACAGTTTCCCCAGATATGATTTATTGGAAAGATGAAACTGGATACTTAGCTATTTTTTGGAAAAATAAATATATTTCTCATGTGGAAATTGGAAATTTTATCAAAGATAAAATTGATGTAATTAAATGCAAAAGCAATGCATTTTTAGGTCCATATCAACTTAAAGAACATGGAAAGACAGTTTCACCCCAATCAAGATTATTATTAAATATTTCTATTTTAGGTCAAAAACTTTAACATTTGTGGAGGATATTCATGCGACCGTTACAACACCATAATGCGCATATGCCAAACATTTCAGGAGAACGATGGCAACCTCCTCAACATTTTCGAAACTATGTACTAGAACAAGAAATTGATGGGGGCGGCATGGGTATTGTGTACAAAGCACGCACCATTAGCGAACAACGAGTCGTTGCAATTAAATTTTTATTAGATAAAGCACAACATCGAAGATTTTCTCGAGAAATGGATGCAGGGCAACGTTTAAAACATCCAAATTTTGTACGTTACCATGATACAGGCGAAATTGATGGATATTTTTATATTGTCATGGATTTTATCGAAGGAAAACCATTAAAAAAATACATGAGTCAGGCGAATTTAACAGCTGATGAAAAATTGGCATTATTTAAATCTATTGTGGCTGCTATGGCATATGCTCATAGTCGAGGAATTATCCATCGAGATTTAAAACCAGCCAATATTTTAGTCAACACAAAAGGTGAACCCATTATTCTAGATTTTGGTTTAGCAAAATATATTAAGCAACAAGATAATGCAACTGCTTTAACCATTGAAGGACAAATTCTTGGTACTCCAGGATACATGTCACCAGAACAGGCACGAGGTGAAATTGAAAACCAAGATGCTAGAAGTGACATATTTTGCTTAGGTATTATTTTATATGAAATGTTAACAGGACGAAATCCTTTTGAAGGTGCTAATTTCTTAGAAGTTTGTTATAACATTGCACATAAAACAGCCCGTAGTTTAGAGGAAGTTCTCCCTGGAACTCCACCACAATTATCCAATATTGTAAAAAAAGCATTGGCTCCAGAACGAGAAGATCGTTATCAAACTGCTGCAGAATTTAGTCGCGATATGGATGAATATATTCAAAAGAGACTAGAATCACAATATCCAACCATTATCTTTGAAGAAAACAAGGCAGATTATAAACAACCCATCTTAGCAGAAGAAGATTATGATCAACCCATCTTAGCGAGCGATATAGAAACGCCCATGCCAGATGATGTAGAGGAAGACACACGAGACATCCCACCAGAAGAACAAAATATTATACAAGGTGCTAGTATCCCTGTACATTATAAGTCTTCTGAAAAATTTATTTCTCCATCTTTGAAACAAAGCGAACAATGGCTTGAAACAAACGAACAACACATAGAGTCTGATAAACAAGAGGATGCTCCTAAAGATTCAGAGCAAATCAAAGAACAATTCATAGAGTATGATAAACAAGAGGATGCTCTTAAAGATTCAGAGCAAATCAAAGAACAATTCATAGAGTATGATAAACAAGAGGAT
>ERZ795052.1119-NODE-1119-length-37938-cov-8.541668_pt1 | contig 37938 bp, 26 predicted proteins | sample MGYA00375136_ERZ795052 | MGnify/ENA primary metagenome ERZ795052 (study PRJEB30181, sample SAMN05720156) | activated sludge metagenome | isolation source: Anaerobic digester | place: Japan | collected 2015-05-26 ... | reverse complement strand
TTACACGGGAACTGGGCCTGTCCGGATTCACGGTTTTCAACTACGACGCGAACGCGGAGGCGGTCCTGCCTTGGGTGCGTCTCGGCACCACGGCGGATTAGCCTAAAAAGAGCTTTAAACGCTCTTCGGTTTCAGGTTTCATGGTTTCAAGGTTTCATCCAAATCGGGATCGCTATCGGGATCGATCGTTTAGCTATGGAACACAGGACACACGGAAGGGCATGGCTCGGTTTTTCTCATCCACTGATGGAACAGATGACGCAAGATTCCTTGGGGGGCAGGACGAGTGCAAAAACGGGAGGGACGAGCGTCTGCTCGTCCGCGGGCAAGCGGACGCTTGCACCCGATCCGGTGCTTCGCTAGAGATAATGAAACTTGAAACCAGAAACCAAAGGCCTACGCGCTCGCCGCGTCAGCGGAGGCGTCATCCTTGTCCTTATCCTTCGGCGCCGACTCCTTTGCCGCCGGTTCGGGCTCGGGTTTCAATGGCGCTTTCAGGGCGTCGCTGAAGCCCATGCTCTCCGCCGCCCGCAGCAGTTCATCATCCGCCGTAGCCACAAGACAAGTGATGTCGTGCACGGACTTAAGCTCGAGCAGGGTGGCGAGGTGGATGGCCTGCACCGTGCCGACGGCCGTGGGAAAGGCGTCGGCCGCGCGTTGCAGCACGCCGTCGGTGACCGGCACGATCGTGACGCTTTTGCAGACCCGCTCGATCCAAGTGCCGAGCCGCGCGCGTTGTTCGTCATCCAGTTTCCCGGAGAGACGCAGCAGGTTGGCGGTGCGATAACACTCCGTGCGCATCAGGGCGCTGGCGTAGGCGGCGTCCCATGCGCCCCAGCCCGGCCAAGGGGTCTTGGTTCCGACCAGTTGCCGAATGACGAGGGTCGAATCGAGATAGACGGTCATCTTTTTTTTCTTTCCTGAATGAGTTGTTTGACGGGGTCGGTATCAAGACCGAAACCGCCGATCTCCTTGAGTTCCGAGGCCGGCCTGGTCGGCTGCACGAGCGGAAGCCTGCCGGTCTCGCCGTCATCAGCCAGAATGCGCGCGATCACGCGCTTGTGACTGGTGACCAACACTTCCTTGCCTTGACGCGCAAGGCCCAGGTAGTGGCTGAGCTTTTGTTTAAGCGTAGCTGTGTTAACCGTTGTCATGTCCATATAATAGACATACCGTGTCCACTTTTGCAAGTGCAATGTGAGAAAAATCGCGTGACATTTTCTTGTTAAATGTCACAATGGAAGCCCTTTTTTTGGCCCGCATCAGGAGCTTTTGGAGAACGACCCCTTTATGAAAAAGAGTGAACAGAAAAAAGCGGCCGCCGCAACGGCCGCGCTGCGGATCCGTATTACCGACACCACCCTGCGCGATGCGCACCAGTCGCTCTGGGCGACCCGTATGCGTACCGACGACATTCTCGCCATTGCCGAGGCGGTGGATGGTGCCGGGTACTACTCTCTGGAGTGTTGGGGCGGCGCCACCTTTGATGTCTGCCTGCGTTTCCTGCGCGAGAATCCTTGGGAGCGCCTGCGCCAGTTGAAGTCGGTCTGCAAAAAGACGCCGTTGCAGATGCTGTTGCGCGGCCAGAACATCCTCGGGTACAAGAACTATCCGGATGATGTGCTGGAACGTTTCGTGGCGCTGGCCTGCGAGAACGGCATGGACATCTTCCGTATTTTCGATGCGCTGAACGACACGCGCAATCTTGAACGGGCGATTCAGGCGGTCAAGAAGTACGGTGGTCACGCGCAGGGCACGATCTGCTATACGTTCAGCCCGGTGCACACCGTTGATAACTTTGTGGCGATTGCCAAGGAGCAGGTGTCGATGGGCATCGACACGCTCTGCATCAAGGACATGGCCGGTATTCTGACGCCGGCTGCGGCCACCGAATTGGTGGGGGCGTTGGTCAAGGCGGTGAAGGTGCCGGTCCAACTTCATTCGCACATGACCAGCGGCATGGCTGCGGCGATGTACCTCTCCGCCGTTAAGGCCGGTGCGGGTGCGATCGATACTGCGGTTTCGACCATGTCTGGTTTTTCATCGCAGCCGCCCACCGAGACCATGGTGGCGATTCTGGAAGCCGAAGGGTATGCGACCGGACTCGATCCCGTTAGGGTCGCCAAGGTCAACGCTCACTTCCGCAACCTCAAAAAGGTGCGCCAGCCCTCCTCGTCCGGCGCGGTGGAGTCGGTGGACGCCGACGTGCTGCGCCATCACATTCCGGGCGGCATGATCTCGAACCTGCGCTCGCAACTCCAGCAGCAGGACGCGCTGGACCGTCTGCCCGAGGTGCTCGAAGAACTGCCGCGTACCCGCGCCGACATGGGGTATCCGCCGCTCGTCACGCCGACCAGCCAGATCGTTGGCGTGCAGGCCGTGCTCAATGTGCTGGCCGGCAAACGTTACGAGATGGTCACGCAGGAAACGCGCGACTACGTCAAGGGGCTCTACGGCCGCTCACCCGCTCCGATCGATCCCAAGTTGGCCAAGAAGATTCTCGCCGGTGAAAAGCCGGTCTCCTGCCGTCCGGCTGATCTGCTCAAGCCGGGGTTGGCCGACGCCGCCGCGCAGATCGATCCCAAGCTGATTGAGAAGGAAGAGGACATCCTTTCGTATTGTCTCTTCCCTGAAGTGGCGCTCGGTTATTTCAAGTGGCGCGCCAAGCCTGTTGACCAGCGCGATGCGATTCCGGCTGACATTGAAGAGGGCAATGGCCCCAAAGCAGAGGCGCAGGCGCAAGCAGAAGAACCCGTGCCGCCAGCTCAGGCTGACGCCGAGACGCAGCGCCTCGCAGAAATCGGCCGCTTTGTCGTGTCGCTCGCCGGATTGGTGCAGGGCGCGGGATCGGCGGTCACCGCACCTGTCCTTCCGCCCTCCGCTCCGGCCGTGGCGGCTCCCGCCGCCAAGCCTGAGAAGCCTGCCAAGGCGGCGGATGCCGCACCGCAGGGGCCGACGATCAACGCGCCGTTGAGCGGTACCTTTTACCGCTCAGCCGGTCCCGGCAAGCCCGAACTCGCCAAAGAGGGGGAAAGCCTCAAGGCGGGAGATCCGCTCTGCATCGTGGAGGCCATGAAGCTCTTCAACCAGATCAAGGCGGACAAGCCGCTCAAGATCGTGAAGTTCATGGTCGAGCATGGTGCTGTGGTGTCAAAGGGTCAGCCTTTGGCGGTCGTCAGCTACTAAGATTCATGCGATATCGGCCCCAACATCTCGTAGAGTATGGCGCGCTGCGCGGTGTGGCCGCCCTGCTCCATGCGCTGCCGTACCGGGCGGCGCTGGCGGTGGCTTGGGGCTTCGCCGCTATCGCCTTCCATCTCGTCCGCTTCCGGCGGCGCGAAACGGCGCGGCGTATCCGCGAGGTGTTCGGCGATACGATATCCGACCGCGAGGTGCGCCGGATCGCTTGGCTCTCCTTGCGCAACATGGCCTTCAACATTGTGGAGATGATGCGGGCGCCGCGCATCGACCGCGCATGGATCGATCGCCACATTCCCACGTTTCGCGATCACATCGGCAAGGTGCAAGAGTTGATCGCGGAGCATGGGGGAGCTGTCATTGCGGTGCCGCACATGGGCAACTGGGATCTTGCCGGCTGGGCTTGCCACCGCTACGGCATCCAAATGTTCAGTATCGCCGGCAAGCAGAAGAATCCGCTGGTAAATGCGTGGATCAACCGTCTGCGCGAATCCGGCATGACGGTTCTCGAGCGCGGCAGCGGTACGCTCAGGCAGATCATCAAGCTACTACGCGGCGGCAACGTGTTGGCGATCCTGCCGGATGTGCGGGTCTACACGCCCGACTTGCAGGTACCCTTTCTTGGCTCGACCGCCAATGTCGGGCGCGGCATGGCGATGTTTGCGATCACCGCGCGCGTACCGATCATTCCGGCGATCCTGCGGCGTGAAGGATGGGGGTGTCACGGCTTCGATCACCTCCCCGCCATCTTCCCCGATCCCACGCTGAGCAAGGAAGAAGACGCCCGCCGCATCACGGAGGCGGTTCTGGCAAATGTGGACGCCGCGATTCGGCAGGCGCCCGAGCAATGGCTTTGGTACAACAAGCGCTGGGTGTTGACGCCGGTTCGCGGCGTCGCGCCGACGGCACCGTCTACCCCTGACGAGAATGAAAGGAACGCGAATCATGATCCGAGTCAATAAGCATTATGCCAAGTTGCAATCCTCCTATCTCTTTTCCGAAATCGCCAAGCGCGTCAAAGCCTACCAAGCCGAAAATCCCGCGAAGAAGGTGATCCGTCTCGGTATCGGCGACGTGACCGAGCCGTTGCCCCTCGCCTGCATCGAGGCTTTGCACAAGGCGGTCGACGAGATGGCCGCACGCGCGACGTTCCGCGGATACGGCCCGGAGCAGGGCTACGACTTCCTGCGCGAGGCCATCGCACAGAACGACTATCGGGCTCGCGGTGCCCAGATCAACGCAGACGAGGTGTTTGTGAGTGACGGCGCGAAGTGCGACACCGCGAACATTCAGGAACTCTTCGACGACAAAATAACGATCGCTATCCCTGATCCCGTGTATCCGGTCTACGTCGACACCAACGTGATGGCGGGGCGCACGGGCAAGGTCAGCAAAGGCCGCTACAAGGGATTGGTCTATCTCGACAGCACGGTCGAGAACGGCTTTGTGCCCGCGCTGCCCGAGCAGCCGGTTGACCTGATCTATCTCTGCTTCCCGAACAACCCCACCGGCGCGACCGCCACGCGCGAGCAACTCGCCGCTTGGGTGCGTTATGCGCGGGACAACAAGGCGCTGATTCTGTTTGACGCTGCGTATGAAGCCTTTGTCCGCGATCCGGCGTTGCCGCGCAGCATCTACGAGATCGAAGGCGCGCGCGACGTGGCGATCGAATTCCGCAGCTTCTCCAAGACCGCCGGTTTCACCGGCACGCGCTGCGCCTTCACGGTGGTGCCGAAGTCAGTGATGGCCTACACCAAGAAGGACGAGGCGGTGGCGTTGCATCCGATGTGGAACCGCCGCCACACCACCAAGTTCAACGGCGTTTCGTACCCGATCCAGCGCGCGGCCGAGGCCATCTACTCGCCGGAGGGCAAGGTACAGACACGCGCGCTGACCGACTTCTATCTCGGCAACGCCGCGCTGATCCGTGACACGCTGGCCGACCTCGGCTTCGCGATGACCGGCGGTGAGAACAGCCCTTACATCTGGGTCAACGTCGGCAAGGATTCCTGGAAGTTCTTCGACAAGTTGCTGAAACGCGCACAGGTGGTCACCACGCCCGGCGCGGGCTTCGGCCGTTGCGGCGAGGGCTTCATCCGCATCAGCGCCTTCAACAGCCGCGAGGCGGTCGAAGAAGCCATGCAACGCCTGCGCAAAGTGATCAAATAGGTAATAACGCTCAACGTTCAAGTAAAATGCAGATGTGGCACGGGCATCTTGCCCGTGTTTCATGGGCGGGGACGCCCATGCCACGAGGGGTTTTCAAGAGTCTCGTATGTAAGCCTGGCGCGAGGATTTGGAGTGCGGCGGCAAGCGGTATTCCGCGCGACGCCGCTTTTTGCGCGTTGAAAGTTGAACGTTGAGAGTTGAGCGTTTCCGGGGCGGAGAGAGTGGTGCCGTGGCCTGAAAGGTCACTTCAAAAAAACGGTCGGACGCGGGGTTGAAGTGCCCCTTCAGGGCACGAGAAGGCAGGGTGACGTTACCCGGGGCTGCGCTGCGCTTGCCCCGGGCTATGGTGCATCCGGCCCTTTGGGCCGGTGGGAGGGCGAGCGTCCCCGCGAGCCGCACTTAGTCCCTACACTTAATCCCTGCACTTCGTCGTTTACACTTAGCCCAAACACAAACACTTAGTCGGTTAGTCTCCCCACTGGTCGCCAGCACAAGCGACTGAGTTTTGGGGATCGGTGCGTATGCAGGACTAAGTGTGGAGACTAAATGTATGCGGGACTAAGTGTGGAGACTAAGTGTATTCGACTAAGAGTGGGGACAAAGTGTGTCTCCGCGCACAGCGCGGAGAGAAAGCGGTGCCGCGACCCGCGCACAGCGCGGCTCTTGTCACCGCACTCCAAAATTTTTCCGCCGCGCCATGCGCGGCACAACCTTTATGCGCCCACGTAGCGGGAAATCATGTCCCAAAAACGCAACTCCTTACCTCTTACTTATTACCTCTTACTTCGTGTCCGGCGGCGGGCGGCGTATTTGGCGGGGGATTCTTTCACGCTGAAGCCGATTTTGCGCGGGGGTGGCGGCGGGGCGGGATGCTCTGGCGGGTCGATCAAGTCCAGAATGCGTTGCATCACTTCAACAATGGCGGCGTCGTGCGAATCGAGGCGTGACTTGACCTCGCATTCAAGCGTTGCCAGTTTACGCGCCAGCTCACGGGTATCAGAGAGCGCGGCTCGCATTTTCGTGAAGGCGCGTACCACGAAGACGCTCATCTCCATCGCCCGCTTGCTATTGAGCACATTAGCCGCCATCAGAGCGCCGTGCTCGGTGAAGACGCGAGGCGGATGCTTGCGATGTTGTCCGCGCTTTAAGATCACATTTTGTGATCTTAAAGCTGTAACGGCTTCCCATTCGATTTTTGAAAGCGTAAAGGAGAAATCCTCCGGGAAACGGTCTGGATTGCGCTTGACCTGCTGGTTGAGGGTGCGGACTTCTGCGCCGTATATCTCCGCCAAGTCGCTATCGAGAATCACCCTTTCGCCTCGGATGGTAAGGATCCGGTCTTGCAGATCGGGTACGACATCAATCTCCTGTTTGGTCTGCTTCTTTTGGGGTGTGCTCATCTTTTTTTCTCAGAGTGATCAATTCAAGTGTTGCGCATGATAACCCCATGAGCGGATTTGGACAAGGCGGGAAATAACGTTCAACGCTCAACTTTCTCAGGGCCAAGCAGCTTCTCGACGCCTGTCACGTCGCCGAAATATTGCTCGCTCCATGTGTAGAGCGGGTAGCCGTGTGCCTTGCGGTAGGCGACGAGTGCCTCGGTGTTCGCCTTGGACTTGTGCGCAACCGCCTCGAAGAACAGCCTCGCATGGTCATGCGCGACGCGCAGGTCCTTCACCAGCGAACGTTGCGGCCCCTCGGTGGGGCACGTCTCGGCCGCCGCCACAAATCTCTCCGCCGCGTCGAAATCCTCGCTCCGGTAGTAGTCGTTGAGGTTTCGGACAAGTCCGCGGCCGAAGTTGAAATAGCGGCCCTTGGCGACAATCGTCTCGATGTTCGGTTCGAGACGCTTGTTCCAGACCTCTTCGCGCCAGAACCGGTAATAGGCCTTTACATCGTCCTTGGCCGCGCCATGGGCCTGAAAGAAGTGATCCTCCCAGTGGGCGAACGGCTTGGACGGATCCTGCATCGCATGCTGCAGGATGTATCGTTCGAACCAGTCGAAGCCGCCGGGCGAGGCTGCGGGTGCGTCATAGTCGAAGCCGAGGGTGCCCTGCGAAACCAGATACTGAAAGATCTTGAAGAAGTGCTCTTCCTGACCCGTCGGCAGGTAGGGCGACCGGTAGTAGTGATGCCGATTCGGGCGATAGAAGAAGTGCTCCGCCCCCGCCTCCTTCCAACTGTCGACGTAGGATACGATGTCCGCATACGTAAATGACGTCGGCACGAGCCCGATGACGCTTGCGGCGTCCGGTCGCATTTTTTCCGGCGCGTCTTGCGAGGCGTTGTAGGCGTAGTAGGCGACTTTCACATCTGCGCGGTGCGGGCGCGCGACCTTCAGGACCTGATTGCCGAAATAGACATACCGGTCTGCATAGTGCGTCTCCCACTTCGGGTCGACCTTCGCCGGCACGACGTCCAGCGCCTTGCACGACGGACACTGGCAGGAGTTCTGTCCCGGCACGTCGTTTTCACACTTTGCGGATCAGATCAATGCCGACGCCGGGACATGCGTCCTGAAGGTCATGGGGATGCTTAGCGCGTGTTGTTGGATGAGTTGGAGGGTTTTCATTGGTTCTCTCCAGAGCGATCAAATCAAGTACCGCGCATGATAACCTCATGCGCGGAATTGGACAAGGCAGGTTTTCGCGCACAGCCGCGCTGCCGCGCTGTGCGCGTTGTGCGCGGAGTTGACATTTAGGAGTTAGGATTTAGGAGTTTTTTGTATGGTTGCGGGGGGGCCACAGAACGTTCAACTTTCAAGTGGCACGGGCATCTTGCCCGTGTTTCATGGGCGGGACGCCCATGCCACGAGGGTTTTTCAAGAGCCTCTGACATGGCAGAGGGCAGCTTTGTGGCTCCAGCCCTTGGCGTTCTTCATTTTGGAAAACTCCGTGAACGATGTTGTTTCACATCAGTAGACGCGGATCTCAAAAATCTGGGCTGAAGGATCACCCCATGTCGAACGGCATACGATACGCAATGCATCGATTGTGCGGCGGTCGAACGAGTGAACGGCAAGCCGCCGCCAGTTCTCATCTTCCGACGCGATCTCTGTCCACGCCCCGCCTGTTCTCACCTCCACCGTATAGCTTTTCACAAGGGCTCGCGGCATTACCGCAGGGTGCGTCGGCATTAGGTCGCTGTTGAACGTAATGCGCACCTGCTGCGCCTCGACCGGTTTTTCCCACGTTAAAGTGATCGTCTGCGGTAGAGCGGCGGCCGCATCCGAGACCCACCCGTGTGCCTCGTCATTCACGATACGGCTTGTCCCGTCAATCACGGCCTGTGGCGAAGCGCCTTCGGCATACAGCCAGCCTTCACGGTCCCTATCCTTTTTGTTCTGGAAGATACAACTATAATTATTCGTGATGTACCACTGCACGGATGGAGATTCTTGGAAGTAGAGACGCGGCTGCGAACTCGTCGCCGTCACTGTCGCCCGGCGCGCGTGGTCGCGCGGGTCCTCGTTCTTTACGCCGGGAATGTAAAGATCGTCCCGCAGAAGCCGTTGCTGGAGTTCCTTGAGCCGATTCAGTCCCAGTGACTTCGGCGTCTCGCCATACTGCAAGCACATCGCGGCAGCCGTGCCGCACACCTGCCCGAGCGTGGCCAGCGTGGACATCACGCGCACGGAACCGAGCGCCATGTGTGAGACGCTCGAGCAGCGTCCCGCAAAGAAAAGATTGCTGAAAGCCGGATTGTAGAGGATCCGGTAGGGGATCGTGTAGATCGGCAGCACGGGAGTGTGCTTCCAGTAACCGTTCCCCTTCGGATTCGCAAGCCCGAGCGGATCGTGCGTGTCCATCGACCAGCCGCCGTAGGAGATGCGGTCGGGGAAGACCGTCGCCGCCTTCTGGTCGTTCCCGGTCAGGATATAGTCGCCCGTGAGCCGCAACGTCTCGCGCCGAGCGACCCCGTAGGGCATGTCTGTAAGTGCAAAATTTTTCAGCAGGTCCCGATGCTCCCACTTGTTCTTGCCCCAGCCGAAGTAGGCGAACGAAAGACGTACCAGCTCATCGCGCGCGTTCTCGGGGTCTTCGAAATCATCAACTATGCCGGGATGCGCCATCCGCCACGACGGCCCGAAGCCGTCATGCACGCGCAGACGGCGCGGATATTTGCGCGACCATCCCGCAGGCAGGGCATCTTTCGCCCAGTCCGGTGTGACGTAGTCTACGGGATGCCCCATGTCGCTGTAGCCGAAGCACGAGAATCCTTCAGTCGCCAACATGCCGCTCATCGTGGTGCGGTCCGGTTGCTCGGGCGCCTCCTTTTCGCCGAACTCGGACTGGCCTTCGCGCCCGAAACGGTAGGGGACCCCCGCGTAATAACCGATTTTCCGGGCGCATACGGCGGACGCCAGTCGTTGCTGCGCACCCAGACCGTCCATGTGCCTGCCCGCGGAATTTCCACCGTCGTCACAGCCGGTATAAAATGCCAGCACCACGCATATAAGTACGGTTTTCATTTTGTGAAACTCCTTAGGCGATGTTACTCCAAACAGAACTGAAGCGACCGCATACACGCGTTTGTGGACCGCTTCCTTGTACACGTGAGCGCGACCCTTTTCCGGCTTGCCCCGAAGCGTAAATCTGGTTACGCTCTGTTTCAGTTACGCATGGGCAAGACACTTTCGCCTCCTTCCTGTTTTTTTCACATGGGGGAAGTGTACTTCAATGCGTGGTCGCTTTCAAAACTTAAGGTGTTGCGCTGGCCAGTCGCACACACGCAAAAGGAAATGAAAATGAGACCTGTTCCTGTTCTACTGTCTCTTCTTGCAATGGCGGTGGCCGCGCGAGGTTTCGCCGAGATCACTGTCGCCGAGCGCGGCCAGCCTTCCGCCTATACGCTCGTCATCCCTGCGAAGGCTTCTCCGAACGAGCGTTACGCCGCGCAGGAATTCCGTGACTGGACACTCAAACTGACGGGCGTCGAGATCCCGATCCGCGAGACCACGCCGGTCGCCGCCAAGGCGATTTACTTGAACCGCGAGAAGCCCGACCCCGCGCTCGGCGACGAAGGCTTCGACCTTGAGGCCGTCGGTGGCGACATCCGCGTCAGCGGAGGTAGGCGTGGTCTCCTTTACGGCGTGTATGAACTCCTTGAGCGTTTCGGCGGCATCGCGTGGCTTGATTCCGGTTTTACCGACATTCCGCAGACCGATGTCTTCAAAATCCCGTCGGATCTCAAGGACCGGCAACTTCCGGCGTTCGATCGCCGTGTCCACGACTGGCGGCAGATAAGCTCAGACATCTCTTTCAGCGCCCGCAGCCGCATCAACCATTATTATCTCCCCGAGCGTCACGGCCGCTCCTATCCGAAGTTCGACGGGCCGCTTGGTTGGGGCCACACCTTCAGCTACCTCGTCAACCCTGACCAGTATTTCGACGAGCATCCGGAATACTTCAGCTTCTTCAAAGGCAAGCGCCAGAAACACTATTCTCAGCTCTGCCTCACCAATCCCGATGTCTTCAAGATCGTCCTTGAAAAAGTGCTCGCGCGAATCCGCCACAACAAGACGAAAGGAAACAACGTCAAATACTACGGTATCTCGCAGAACGATTGGAACGGTTACTGCGAATGCGAGAAGTGCGCGGCAATCGACGCACGCGAGGAATCGCACGCGGGCGCCTTGATCGACTTTTTGAACCGTATCGCCGAGGAGGTCGAAAAGGAACATCCCGATGTGATCATCCAAACTCTCTCCTACATGTATTCACGCAAGCCGCCCAAAAATCTGAAACCGCGCCGCAACGTGATGCCGCTCTTGTGTTCGATCGAGTGCGACTTCTCCAAGCCTATGGCGGAAAACCGCTTTGAGGAGAACGTCGCTTTCCGCGCGGATCTGGAGAAGTGGCGGAAGATCTCCAACCGTCTGATGATCTGGGACTACGCCGGAAACTGGCGCTCGACCCCGTGCCCGCAGCACAATCTGCGCACGATCTGGGAGAACACGCGCTATTACCGCGCCCAGGGCGTGACGGAACTTTTCCATGAAGGCAAAGTCTTGTCCAAAGAGAGCCAAACCGAAGAGCTCGCCGCGCTCAAGGCATACCTTGCGTCGAAGGCGATGTGGAATCCCGACCGTCCGATGCGTCCGCTGATGGAGCGTTTCTGCAATGCCTATTACGGCAAAGGCGGGCCGTTCGTCCTCGAGTACATCGACTTATTGGAGCGGCAACCGGTCGACGAGACGAAGACACCGATCATCTACAGCACCACCATTGACAAAATGCCGTGGACGGACGAGTTCCTGAACGAGGCGCGCGGGCTGTGGCGGAAGGCGGAGGCCGCGGTGGCGGATGAATCGGCGGCGGTCAAGTCGAACGTCTTCTGGGGCGTGTTCTGTGCCGACTACTCGTTGCTCTCGAAGTACATCCACGGCGGCGAGTGGCGGCCGGTGATCGTCTCCGAGAAGTTCGCTGCCTCGATGGACAGGGATAAGTTCGAGACGATGCGCCGCATCGCGCGGGACATTGTCGCAGTGCTGGACAAGTACCCCGATCAGGTGGTGGTGCTCTCCTCGTATCTCAACGACTTCCGACACAAAGCGCTGGTGCGCGCACTCGCGGCGGCAGAACTGCCCGGCGGCGGCGACGCAGGCGGTAAGGCAACGGTGCAGGACGGCCTCATCACCTACAACGATTTTCCGAAGTCAAAGACGATCTTCCGCGAGCGTGACGAAGGGGCGACGGACGGATGGGCGATCCATGTGCACAAGTCCGAACCCGGATGGGCATGGACCATGACCTTTCACATGCATAACGCGGTGGCGTTCGACGAAGGCGTCAAATACCGCCTGCGGGTGCGGGTACGGGTGACGCCGGAAGAAGGGGTCGCCCCGGAGAAAGCGATTGTCACATCAGGGCTTTTCGATCGCAATGTGCGCGAGGATGTCCTTTCCAAGAGCGTGAGCGCGGCGGCGTCGAAGGGAGAATGGGTATGGGTCGATCTCGGCGAATGGACAGCGAAGAACGACAACTACATTTTCCACGTCAGTTCGCACGGTTGCACGTTCAAGCTGGATTTGTTTGAAATAACCAGATGACGGAAAGGCATGGCTTTGCCTTTTCAAACCGCGAATGACGCGAGTGATGCGAATCCGCACGCAGCGCGGCTGCCACAGCCTCGAAGGGCGCTACATACCAGCATGTTATTACCATTTCCCGCTACGCGGGCGCATAGATCCAAGATTTTCAGGATTGAACAACATCATGTTAATCATGGATCTCTTCCCGCCGAAGCGAAGCTGTCGGAAATCATGCCCTAAACTTATTCCAAGGTTTTTTCGCGACGCGAGCCGCGCGGCAGGTTAAATCCTAAATTTCCCTTCGGGCGCGGGCCGGTTTCGCGAAACCGGCCCGCGCCCGTCGCTTTTCCAACGAAATCGAATCGAATACGAAATCGAATACGCTTGCCACTTGGAGGCGTAATCGTATAAAGTACGGCTCGTTTTCTCCGCTCGGGTGGTGGAATGGCAGACACGTATGTTTGAGGGACATATGCCGAGAGGTGTGGGGGTTCGAGTCCCCCCCCGAGCACCATATTGATTTGAGGCCCGTTTTTGCTGGCAGGTTGCAGCGAGAACGGGCTTTTTTATTGGGGACAGCAAGCCCTCTCGTCCTCATCGCGCGAGCCATCCGCCGTCGACGGGGATGATTGTTCCGTGCACGTAGTTGGATAGGTGGGAGGCGAGGAATACGGCCGCGCCGCCGATGTCCGAAGCCTCGCCCCAGCGTCCGGCCGGGATGCGCTCGAGGATCTGGCGGGAACGAACCGGATCGGCGCGGAGCGCCGCCGTGTTGTCGGTCGCGATGTAGCCCGGCGCGATGCCGTTCACGTTCACGCCCTTCGGCGCCCATTCGTTCGCGAGCGCCTTCACGAGCTGTCCTACGCCGCCCTTCGAGGCCGCGTAGCCCGGTACCGTGATGCCACCCTGGAACGTGAGGAGCGAGCAGATGAAGATAATTTTGCCGTTACCACGCGCGATCATGTCCTTGCCGAATTCGCGGGCGAGGATGAACTGCGCGTTTAGGTTCACGTTCATCACCTTGTCCCACCACTCGTCCGGATGCTCTGCCGCCGGTTTGCGCAGGATCGTCCCCGCGTTGTTCACGAGGATATCGATCACGGGATGCGCCTTCTTCGTTTTCTCGATGAAGGCGTAGACGGCCGCACGGTCCGACAGATCGCACTCCGCCGAACAGGTGGTGATTACCTCGGCGCCTTCGGCTTCGAGCGCCTCGGCGATTCCCTTCCCGATGCCGCGGTTTCCGCCCGTCACGAGCGCCACTTTCCCTTTTAGCATGTCCATTTGCTATTGTCCTTTCCCACATCCACATCATTCGACGGCCTTTTTTCGAGCTTCCAGAGCCACCGCCGACATAGTATACTTCCGCTTCTTCATAGGACAGATTCTATCGGATTTAACCGTGAATGTTAGGTGTAAAGTTGTTAACATGCGGGTAGGGTTCACGTTATGACGGTCGGCTATGTGGAGTCGGCCTTTATGGTTTTTGGACCGAGGGCGGCGAGGCAATGAGGCGGGTAGCAGTTTGCTGGACGATGTTGTGCGCGGTGGCGGTGGTGTCTGACGCACATGCGGCGAAGGGAGTGGGCGTGGATATTCCGTATCATTCAACCGTTCTGGAAAACGGTCTGACTGTCATCGTACATGAAGATCACAAGGCGCCTATCGTGGCCGTGAATGTCTGGTACCATGTGGGCTCCAAGGACGAACGTCCCGGACGCACCGGCTTCGCCCACCTCTTTGAACATCTGATGTTTAACGGCAGCGAGCACTTCAACGACGATTGGTTCAAGGCGATGGAGCGGGTCGGCGCCACCGGCATGAACGGCACCACGGGGCAGGATCGGACCAACTACTTTCAAGAGGTGCCGCGCGATGCGCTGGCCTTCGCGCTCTGGATGGAGTCGGACCGCATGGGCCACCTGCTCGGCGCATTGACGCAGGAGCGGCTGGACGAGCAGCGCGGCGTGGTGCTGAATGAGAAACGCCAGGGCGACAACCAGCCGTACCGCATCGCTTGGCGGTTGATCACGCAGAATACATGGCCCGCCGGCCACCCTTATTCGTGGGAGGTGATCGGTTCCGAAGAGGATCTGAAAGCCGCCACGCTTGAAGATACGCATGCGTGGTTCAAAGAGTTCTACGGCCCCGCGAATGCGGTGCTGGTGATTGCGGGTGATGTTGATACAAACGAGGCGGTGGAACTGGCGCGACGCGCGTTCGGCGACATTCCGCCGGGGCCGCCGGTGCAGCGTCACAAGGCGTATGTAGCGAAGCGGAGCGGCACGCAGCGCATGACTGCGCAGGATCGCGTGCCGCAGGCACGGCTCCACAAGGTTTGGAACATTCCGCCGTACGGCACGACCGAAGGCAATCTGCTCAGCGTAGCGGCGGGCGTTTTGGCGGACGGGAAAACATCGCGCCTCTACCGTCGTCTGGTTCACGATGAGCAACTGGCAACGGACGTAAATGCCTGGGCAGGCCTGAGTGAGATCGCGGGCCAGTTCATGATCATCGCCACCGTCCGTCCCGGCGTGCCGGTGGACGCGGTTGAACAGGCCATCGACGAAGAGGTGGCGCGCTTGCTTAAAGAGGGGCCGGAAGAGGATGAACTGCAGCGGATCAAAGCCGGCTTCGAGGCGGATTTCGTGCGCGGCTGCGAGCGGGTGGGCGGGTTCGGCGGCAAATCGGATGTGTTGGCGCGCAACGCTGTGCTGACCGGCGACCCGGCGTATTACAAGACGGTGTTGCGTGAAACGCTTGGCGCGACGCGTACGGCGGTGCGTGATACCGCGCGCGCTTGGTTGTCGGATGGCGCGTTCGTGCTCACCGTTGAGCCGTTCCCCGAGTATCGCGCATCGACCAACGGCATGGACCGCTCTGCCGTGCCGTTCCCGACATTGAAGCCGCAACCGCAGTTGCCGGCGTTCCAGCGAGCGACACTCGCCAACGGGTTGCGTGTGGTGCTGGCCGAGCGACAGGAAACGCCGCTGGTTCAGATGGCGTTGCTGGTGCCTTCTGGTTTCGCGGCGGATCGCGGCGGCGTGGCCGGCACGGCGAGTCTGGCGGCAGCGATGCTTGACGAGGGTACGCGGAGCCGCGACGCGCTGGCGCTCAGCGCAGAACTCGATGCGTTGGGGGCGCGTCTCAGTACGGGGTGCGGACCGGACACGATCACGGTGTCGCTCAATACGCTGACACGCCATCTGGACAAGGCGGTCGAACTCTTTGCCGACGTGGTGGTGAATCCGACCTTTCCCGAGAGCGATTTCAAACGTCTGCAACAGCAACGGCTGGCGGCGATCCAACGTGAAAAAAGCGACCCTAACGGCGTGGCGTTGCGCGTGCTGCCGCGCTTGGTGTTCGGAGCGGGACATCCGTATGCCGCGCCGCTCAGCGGGAACGGCGATGAGGCGGGCGTGGCCGCGCTTACGCGCGACGACCTGCAACGCTTTTATGCGCGCTGGTTCCGTCCCGAGCAGGCCACGTTGACGGTGGCCGGTGCGGTCACGCTCGAAGAGTTGCTGCCGATTCTGGAGCGCCGTTTCGGAAAGTGGCGGGCGGTGTCTAAAGATAGCGGCGCCCTGCCGTTTGAGGGGTTGGACGCATCGGCGCACGTCGCTAAGCGCACGTCGATCCTCTACGTGATCGACCGTCCTGACGCCGCGCAGTCGGTGATTGTGGCAGGATGCCCGGCGGCGGCGAAACGCGAGGCGGACGAGGCGGCTATTCAGGTGATGAATACGATTCTGGGCGGCTCCTTCACGAGCCGCATCAACATGAACCTGCGCGAGGATAAACACTGGAGTTACGGGGCGCGCACGTCGCTGCTTGATATGAGGGGCGAGCGGGCTTTCCTGTGTTCGACGTCCGTGCAGGCCGACAAGACGTCGGAGGCGTTGCGCGAGTTGAAGCAGGAGGTGCTTGGGATGCAGACGGAGCGGCCACCGACATCCGCAGAGGTGGAGAAGGTGGTCACCGATCTCACGCTGCGATTGGGCGGACAGTGGGAAACGCTGAGTGCCGTTGGCGATGTGATGCAGCAGGTGGTTCGGCTTGGACTTTCTGAAAACTATTTTCGTGGGTACGCGGAGGCGCTGCGCGGCGTGACCGTGCCGGATGTCCGGGCGGCGGCAGCGCATGTGGCGCGTGCCGAGTCGCTGGTGTGGTTGGTGGTGGGCGACCGTACGCGGCTGTTGCCGGAACTTGAAGCGCTGGGATGGGGGCCGGTGACGGTGCTGGACGCCGAAATGAGTCAACCATGAAACACATGAAACTTCATGAAATGTGGTGGTGTGCCCTATGCGAACTCTGGTGATTGATCGTTCCTCTGGTCACCCCAGTATGGCGGTGTTTGAGGATAACGTGTGTGTGTGCGAAAAGGTATGGGACGGCGAGCCGTCTCGCGCCCCCGCATGGATGGCGGAACTTGCCGACGTGATCGCCGCGCACGGATGGAACGGCGCGTCCTTTGATGAGTTCGTGTGCGGGCTCGGCCCCGGATCGTTTTCGGGCATCCGCGCCTGCCTCGCCGCGTTGCAGGGATTGGCGCTGCCGGACGGCAAGCCGGTCTATGGGATCGCCAGCGCGGCGGCAGTGGCGTTGGGTCAGGCCGAAGGCGAGGAGCGCGTGACAGTGGTGGGCGACGCGCGACGCAACCGGCTTTGGTGCGTCACGTATGAGGTGCAGCCCGCCGCTGCACAGGTGCGCATGCCGGGCGGTGGATTGCCGACGCATACGGCGGAAGATTTTCGGTTGGTGCCGTCCGAAGCGCTCGGAAGCGTGGTGCCGGATGCGGCGCGTATCGTGTCGCCGGATTGGGAGCGGCTGGCGTCGGTGTTGCGTGCGACGTTTGCGGAGGATCGGTTAGTGGCGCGCACGGTGTATCCTGTTGCGGCGGATATGGGACGGCTGGCGCTGGCGATGCCGGCGAGCCGTGTGCGCGAGCCGTTGCCGATCTATCTGCATCCGGCGGTGGCCGCCGCAGTGGGGTGATGGGATGAGAAGTTGGTTGATGAGGCTCTTGCAAAAACCCTCGTGGCATGGGCGTCCCGCCCATGAAACACGGGCAAGATGCCCGTGCCACACCTGTTCCCGACTTGCCTTCCCTGTTTTCGCCAGAAACGAACGATCTTCGCACATCCCTGCCACTCGCCGATTGCGCATGCGGACGGCATTAGTTGCTGTGTTTGTGGGGTGGTGCGCGTGTCTGGCGGCGTCTGGTGAGACTGTATACCGCCGCAGCATGGAGCGGGTGGCGAGCATGGATCCGGCCAATGCGGCGTCGATCTATGCGGCGCGTTCGTCGCAGCTCGTGTACGAGACGCTACTGGAGTACGACTACCGCGCGCGTCCGTACCGGTTGATTCCCGGCCTGGCGGCGGCACTGCCGGAGGTGCAGTCGAACGGATTGGTCTATGTGGTGCGGCTTGATCCTGAGGCGCGTTTTCAGCCGGACGCCTGCTTCGGGCTGGATGCGGACGGGCGCGCGCGGGGGCGGGCGGTCACGGCGGATGACGTGGTGTTTTCGTTGAAACGGCTGGGGGATCGGCGTGTGGCGTCGCCCGGCGAGTGGCTGGTGCTTGATACGATCCGTGGCATGCGGGCGTTCGCGGAGGCGTCGATGAGCGGTACGGCCACGGATTACGCGCGTCCGGTGAGCGGGCTGGAGGCGCTCGACGCGCAGACGGTACGCATCACGCTGACGCGGCCGGCGCATCAGTTTATCTGGTATCTCGCGATGTGCTTCACGGCGGTCGTGCCGCGCGAGGCGGTCGAGCAGTACGGTGCGGCGTTCGGCAGTCACGCGGTGGGCACAGGGCCGTACCGGCTGGCCGAGTGGCGGCGCAACCACCAGATGGTCTTTGCGCGTGATCCGGCGTGGCGCGGCTGGCGCAAGGGGCCTGCGGCGCTGGTGCCGGGGGCGGACGAGGTACCCTTTGACCGGGTGGTCTATTCGGTGGTCGATGATGTGTCAACGCAATGGCTCTGCTTTCTGGCCGGCGAGTTGGATTTTTTGGGTGAGGTCTCACGTGACAATTGGGATGTGGTGATCGACGGTGCGGGCGGTCTGATCGAGCCGCTGAAGCAACGCGGCATCACGCTCTACTCCATGCCCACGCTTGAGGTCGCCTACATCGGCATCAACATGGAAGACCCCGTGCTGGGCTCAAACCGCGCGTTGCGCCAAGCACTCAACTGCGCGTTTGACAGCGCGGCGTGGGTGCGGTTTTTCAATCACCGCACGATCGTGTGCGACGGCCCCGTACCGCCGGGCACCGACGGGCGTTTGGAGACGCCGTTTCCGTATGCGTACGATCCGGAGCGCGCGCGGGCGCTGCTGCGCGAGGCGGGGTATCCAGACGGCATCGATCCGCAGACCGGCAAACGGTTGGAGTTGACCGTGGACTTGGGACGGACCTCGCAGGACGCACGCGAGTCGACAGAGTTGCTGGCCTCGTTTTACGGGCGCGTGGGCATTTCGTTGAAGGCGCAATATCACAACTGGCCCACGTTTCTGCGGCGCGTTTCCGAACGCCAGAGCCAGATGTTCCGCATCGGTTGGGTAGGGGACTATCCAGACGCGGAAAACTTCCTTCAGCTCTTTTACGGGCGCAATGTGTCGCCGGGGCCCAACCGCTGCAATTACGCTAATCCGCGTTTTGACCAGTTGTACGAGGCCGCTTGCGCGGCACAAGGCGAGGCAACACGCAACCGTTATTGGGCCGAGGCGCAAGAGCTGGTGCGCGAAGATTGCCCGTGGGTTTTTCTGCACTTCCAAAAGGCCTACAGCCTTAGCCACGCCAGAGTACGGAACTATATGCCGTCCGATTTTCCGTACGGAACGGAAAAGTATCTGCGGACACCGGTAGCGGGCGATGGGCGTTGATTGATTTTTCAGTTGTATAAAAGAGGAGGAAAAAGATGCGCGGAAAGTGGCTTGGATTAGCGGTAGGACTCGTGGGGGGCGTGTGTGCCGCATGGGCGGAGGTGCCGTTGCGTGATGACGCGCAAGGGACGCTATTCGGGACGGATCGTTTTGCGGTGCGGATTGATGCGCGGAACGGTTGGATAGCTGAAGTGCTGTGCGACGGCCAGCCGGTCGTGACAGCACCGGCGACTGCGCAAGCCTATGATATCCGCCAAGACGGGGCGTGGGTCACCGGCGGCGGTCAGGCGATTGAGCGGCTTGGCGTGGAGCGCGTGTCGTCCGACACGATCCGTTGTCGGACGCGAGCGGGCACGTGGACGGTTGACGCCTTTCTCCAGCTTGATCCGGAACGGCGCAGCGTGCGCCGCTGGTTCGATGTGACGTGGCATGGCGCGTCGGCCACGAAGATCAAGTCCTTCTGGATACGCGGTGGCGTGTTGCCGCTTGCGGAGGGCGGACGCTATCTGCTCCCCGCGCAGTATCCGCCGCGTAGCGTCGCGGCCGCTGAGTTGACGGCTGACCGCCGCACCGGCAGTTGGCGCAGTCCGTATGTGGTGATCGGCGAAAATGGCCGCGGCTGGTCGGTGATGTGGGCGCTGGATGAATTACAACCCTATGCCGACCGCGGCAGTACAGGCGTGGAGGAGGGACGCGGCGAGATCCGTATTACGCAATCTTTCAACATGCAGGGGCATGTACGCAACGGCGTGACGCAACGGGTTGGCGACTCATGGCTCTGGGTGCAGCCGAACGATGCAGAGACGGCGCTGCGACGTCTGCCCGAGTGGTTCGCCGCAGTCGGTCAGATGCCGCCGGAGGGGCGACCGGAGTGGCTCAAGCGCGTGATTCTCTACTCGTTTCATCCGGGTGGCACGATCGGCTCGAACTGCCGCGATCTCGGTGGCTTTCCTGCTGCCACTGCCCTGCTGCCGCATATCGACGGCTTGGGCTGCAATGCGATCTGGCTGATGCCGCTTGAGGATAAATCGATCTACTGGCCGCGTGACTACTACAAGTTGCAAGAGGGGATTGGCACGCCCGATGACTTCAAGGCGTTCACGGCGCGTGCCCGTTCGCTTGGGATGCGCGTCTGGCAGGATTGCGTACCACACGGCGGTTGCAATGAGTATCCGCGCGCCAAAGAGCATCCTGAGTGGTTGGCGCAGAACGAGGACGGCTCGACGCTCCACTACTGGTGCTTTGATTTCAACTGGCCGACTTGGGTCGACTACATGCGCGGCGTGGTCTCCTTTTACATGCGTGAATACGGATTGGACGGATTCCGCATCGACGCATGCGGCGGTAGCAAAATCCCGAACTGGAATCCAGACATCCCGTATGCACGGGCCAGCCACGCACAGGCGCAGGGGGGATTCGCCATGCAGCGCGCCTTGCGCGAGGAGGTACGCAAGGTCAAGCCGGATGGCGCGAATCTGGCCGAGGTCGGCGCGAGCGTGCATGGTGCGGTCAGCGACTCCACCTACGATTTTGAACTCTGCTACCATGTGCTGCATGATTTCCGGCGCTCTCCGGCCGATGTGTTTGTGCCGCGTCTGCGCCGCTGGCTGCATGAACAGCAATACGCCGAGGTGCCGGACTTGGTGCGCATGCGTCATGTGGAGAGCCATGACAGCCTGCGCTCCGGTTTATGGTACGGCGCGGATGCGCAACGTGCGCTGGTGGCGTTGATCAGTTGGATACACGGCATCCCAATGGTCTATCACGAGATGGAGGACGGCCATTATGAAGCGTACCGCCACATCTTTCATGTGCGGCGGCATGTGCCGGAGTTGAACACAGGAACGGCGGACTATTTGAGTGTGACCGCGCCGGACGGTGTGTTCGCGTGTCTGCGGAGCGGGGAGCGGCCCGCACGCGCCGATGCGGCGTGGCACGAGGAGTATGCTTGGGACACGCGGCCGAGTGCTGCGGCGCGCGCGTCGGTGGTGCTGGTGAATCTGAACGGGACTGTGGTGACAGGCAAGGTGTCGGTGCCGAAGGCGAGCTTGCCTGCAGCGTTGCAGGGTGCGGCATGGGCTCGGGATTTGATGAACGGCGAGCGCGTGGCTTTGCATGAGGGTGTCTGCGAGGTGTCGCTGTCGGCGTTCGGGTACACGGTTCTGCGGTTGGAGAGCGCGACGTTGCCGTCGTGTACGCCGGTGCCGGAGGAAGCGGTGTCAAAGCCCGCTGTTGCCGCGCGCGCGGACGGTGCGACACTGCGGGTCGGTCCGTTGGTGGCCGATGCCAAAACCGGATGGGCGCGTGCGTGGCGTACCGGATGGCGGCGTGAGACGTCGCTGAGCATGGACGTGGCGTTGCCGGCCGGTTGGGGCGCCAAGGCTGTGGCACCTGCCCGGTTGAACGCCGTGACGGACGGCGTGGACGCCGAGTATGTGTGGCAGGGGAACACGCTGACGGTGCAGCAGCGTGAGGCGGATGACGGTGTAGAAATCAAGGCCGCGTGGCCGGATGGCGCACCGGTCGATGCGGCGTTGGTGATCACGCTCGACGAGGCGCGCGCCTGGTATGCGGATACGGCAGAGGGACGTTTCGAGAGTCCGTTCCGTGTGCGGCATCCGGACATGACGATGCTGGGTACCGTCGGCTCGATTTACCGCTTGCCGCAGGGCGGTGCTGTGCTGTGGGACTCGCGTCGCCACCCCTTCGGCTTGGATGGTGTGCATGCCCGTGTAGGGGTCCGGTTGCCTGACGGGCGTGACCTTGCGTTGACCTTTGATCCTGCGCGGTTGCCGGCTTCGGTACGGTTGTTGGAGCGCGTGGGGGACCGGCACGGCTTGAATGTGGCCGTGGTGTGGCGCGGTGACGAGCATGGCGTGACGTCAGGCGTGGATGAGGTGCGTTTCCATATCCGCTCCGCGCGCGAGCGTGAGGCGGTGTCGCCGGGCAGCGGCGATCCGCGCTTGATCGCGGTTGGCGGCGGTTGGCAGTTTGAAAACGCGCACTACCGCGCACGACTCAGTCGTGCCGGCACGCTGGTTGGGCTTTGGCGGCGTAACGGCGATGCGTGGCAGACGATCGTGCAGAAAGACGGCCTGTACACCGACAAAGGCTTCGCAGAGGACCGCAAGTACATCGCGCAGGAAAATGACGTGGAGGCTAGCGCGCGCATTGAGCCAGCGGGGGCGGACGGGATACGCCTGCGGGTCACAGGCGAAATGCGGGGGTTCGGCCGGTTTGAGAAGTTGGGACATCCGGTGCGCTTCAACAGCGTCTTCACGCTGGGAGAAGGACCCGCGTTCCGCCGGTTCACGGCATTTCAAAGTACTGCGGCTACAGGCCGTGCCTTTCTCTCGCAACGCACCGCCTTTGACGGGGCAGCGCGTGCAGTCTTCAGCGATGCGGCGGGCACTATCTTGTCGCGTGACGCATACACTGCTAAAGCACGCACCTGCGAAACGGCGAAGGCGAAAGACCCGTCGCGATTGCCCACCGACATCCGTATCGCATGTGCGGACGGCGTCACAGTGCGCCTGGCGGATCTGAGATGGACCGGCGTGCGACCGGGCAATGTGTTCCTGCACGGCCAGGATCTGCATCTGGCTTGGCTGGACGGGGACACGGGCACGGCGGGGCCGAATGCTTGGCACGGGGTTTCGATGAGCGTCTCGTGTGAAGAGGATGCGGTCGCCACGCCGGATGATGCGGCGCAAAGCATTGCGGCGGTTGCCGCTCCAGTCGGTTTGGTGCGGGATGGCAGTTTCGATGGGTACGGTGCAATCGGCGGGGCGTTGCGGCTGGTGCGGTCGGGGCTCGACTGGCCGTCGGAGCGGGCTGCGGCGCAGGTGAGTTGGCGTCTGCCGGAGGGCGCTGAGATTGTGCGTGAAGGGGGCAATCCGTGTGCACGCGTCGATGGTGACGGAGCATCTTATCGGTTGATTCATCAGACGTTGGCGGCACGGGCGCTCACGCCGGGAACCACTTTGCGGCTCACCGCCCGCATGCGCGGCGAGGGGGTTCAGAAGGGGGACATCGAGTGGAAAACCGCCTGTCTGCGCTGGTGTGTGCAGACCAAGGGGCGTACGGATTATCAGACGGTTAGCTTGCCGGTGGGGGACAGCGCGTGGCGCGAATACAGTGTGACGGTCACGTTGCCGCAGCAGTTCAGCAGTGTGGCGATAGAGGCCGGTCTCAACGGTAACCGAGGCCGGGTCTGGATCGACGACGTACGGGTTACGGAAGAGAAATAAAACAGCGAGGCCGACCCCGGATGGGATCGGCCTCGCTGTCAGATCAAATCATGCGGGTGAGATTACCAGCGGGTCTCGCGGGATTCGCGACGCTCGCCACCACGTTCGCCGCCACGACCGCCGCCACCGCGACCGCCACGGAAGCCACCGCCACCGCCGCCACCGAAACCGCCACCGCCGCGGCGTTCTTCGCGCGGCTTCGGCTGCGACTCATTCACGCGCAGCGGGCGACCGTCCAACTCCTGGCCGTTCAGGGCGTCGATCGCCGCCTGGGCTTGGGCGCGGTCAGGCATCTCGACGAAGCCGAAACCCTTGGAGCGGCCCGTCATGCGGTCGGAAACGACGCGCGCGGAAGCAACCTCGCCGTATGCGGCAAACGCGTTCCGCAGGGACTCATCATTCGTCGAATAGGCAAGATTGCCAACATAGATGTCCATGTCTCTGTCCTTCTCTCTCTACTTCACTCATGCCATGTTTGTTCATTGTCCGGCGGAACCGGCTCCCATGGCCAAAACCGATCCCGTAGGCAACCTGCCTATCCTGCGCGGTTCACAGATGTAAACCTACGGCAGTCCCAAATGTGGTCTCCGTTGGAATGCTGGAAGAGTCAGAAGGACGCGAGAACGCTGAACCGCACGAGAGAGGCTGGCGTCATGACGAACCTAGGCTTTCTAGCCTCCACACTTCAAAAAGTCACCTGCCGCCCTGTTTCAGGCGTCTCCTCCGTCACAACGAACTGAGACCCGGAACCCTGCGCTCCGGGATGATGAAAAAATCAGCCGTCCTGCAATCAATGTCGTTAGTATTGTCTTTTTTGTGACACGATGTCAATACTGCGAAAAATTATTTTTTTATTTTTTTGTTTTAACCGCGAATTGCGCGAATTATGCGAAAAAGCACAGCACTGTTTTCGTTTGTTTCGTGTTTTATGGTTAGGAATTGAGCATTGAGCGTCGGTTCACTACTTCTTCCCGCTATTAACTATTCACTATCGTCATTCACTCTCTCCTCGACGGATGCGCCCATTTAGACTACCATCTGGAAACAGTTGAATGGTGGTTCATGCGAAACGGCGGAGGCAGTATGGAGAAAACGTGGGTTCCGGTTGTCTTATTGGCGTGTTTTGTGTGTCAGGCGCTTCGGGCGCAGTCGGGCGCGTGGGCGGTGGATGCCGATGGCACATGGGCAGATACCGCAAATTGGCTGGATGGTGTGGTGGCGTCCGGTCCTGGGGCGACGGCATTTTTCACAAACTCGGTGAGTGCGCGGCGTACGGTCGAGGTGACGGCTCCGGTCGACATCGAGGTGTTGCGGTTCGGTTCGCCGAACTATAACAGTTGGCGCTTGACCGGTGACGGGCCGATCACTCTGGGGGGCGTCGCCAAGCCGCGTATCGGTTCGACAGCCGACCGACGGGTCGAAGTCCTGACGCCGTTGGCGGGGACGAACGGCGTCATCAAGGAGGCTCTGCCCGGAGATATTGAGTTGGCGGGCGACAACTCGGGCCTTGCGGGTCTGGTCGAGTTACGGAGCTACACGCTGGCGCAGACTATGTCGAAGTCTGCCGCATCGCCGGCACCGTTAGTGCGTGACTATTTCCCGACCGGTGGCGTGATCATGGCGGGGGGACGCTTGGAGTTGTTGGGCCGCAAGAATGGCAACGCCGTTGTCTCGCCGGACTGGACTTTGGTTCAGGATTCGGTACGCGTACAGGCGTCCGCCACCAATGCCACGGTCACCCTCGCTCCAGGACAGCAGGTGACGGGCAACGGGATTCCCGCCGGTACGTACATTCGCCAGATTTTGGACGGCTCGAATCTCGTGCTGAGCGCGGCGGCGGAGCAGTCGGGTACCGAGACGCTGACCTTCGAAGCCGCCGCTTTCCGTTCGGAGCAGCTTTTGCAGCGGGTGCGTGTGGAGAATGGACAAGATTTCCGGATCCATCGCAACGGCGGCAGTTCGTTCACGGTCGAGGTCGATCGCGTCTACGGGCCCGCCAACTGGGCGCTGAAAAACGGTGACGCGGTGGTCAAGGTGCCGGGGCTGCGTGAGCACCGGGGCACCCTGCAGTTGCACAGCGTGGATTTGACGCTGGCGCCCAAGAGTGTTACGCGCCAGCCTGCGGCGGGGCCGGTCTTTCATGTCGATGCCTCGTGCGAGGACACGTTGGTCTTCGACGGTGGTGGCAACGAGGTTGTGGAGTGGCACGATGTAAACGGTAATGGCCTTTATGCCAAAGCACCGGGCTTGAAACCGACGCTGCTGCCGGATGCGCTGAACGGCCGGCCGGTGGTGGATTTCGGTCCCTTCGGCACTAGCCCCTACATGCATTGGTACGACGCGCAGGGCAAGATTGAACTGACGTCAATCCGTGCGGTTTTCTGGGTGTTGGGCAGCCAGAACGGCGGCGGGTTTCTGCTGGGCGCGTCGACCACTGCACACTTTCATCGCGGTAATGCCCCGAACGGCGTGTTCTACCCGATCATGACGTCCTCTCAGCTCTGGGGGCATGATTGGAACACCTATCCGGGCGGCGGACGTGTCGAGACCTACATCGACGGCATGCGCGCCGGGGCGTCTGCCGCGCTCAACGGCGGTTATCAGGTGATTGCCTGCCAGATCGCCACGAACGTCACGGCCGGCGGGTTCGCCACAGACCGCAATCACTTCCCAGACCGTCGTGGCGGACAGCGGTTGGCCGAGGTCATCATTTATGACCGCCCGCTGACTGAACTGGAGCGCATCGAGACCGAAGAGTACCTCATGGCAAAATGGTTTGGTGATACGCGCTGGGATTCAGGCGGCCAAGACCCGGTCGTTAATGATCTGAATGCACAGGGCGTGCGCACGGTAAATACGCCCGACAGCGGGGTGGCGACGATCGGGCGTCTTTCGGGAGGCGGTAGGCTGGTGAAAAACGGCGGTAGCGATCTGGCCATCGTCGACGCGCAGGAGTATGCCGGGATGATCGCGCTGAGCGACGGGGGCTTGCGCTTGACTGCCGCGGCCGTGCCCGAAGCACCAGCGGCGGATGCCTATTTCCATGTAGATGCCAGCGTGGCGGAGTCTTTGACCTTGGACGAAGAGGGGCGAGTATTAGCCTGGCAGGATTGGCGCGGCAACGGGCTCGCGGCTACAGCGATGCCAGACTTCAATGCGCCTGCTTCATTGGCGCACGCTTTGAATGGACATCCGGTGGTGGATTTCGGGGCGATCGGCTCGCGTCAAGCACTCGCCTGGAATCACACGAACGACGCAATCCGCGCGGCGTTTGTCGTCTTCCAGAGCCTTTCCGGTAACGCGCAGTTGCTGGGAGGTATGTCGGGACAACCGCAGGACTTCTACCGCAATGGTTCCGGTCCGCTCTATCGTGATGGCACGGTTGCTGGCGATATGGCTAGCCGTGCGGTGGTCTATGGCGCAAACTATGTGGACGGTTGGCGCGTTGAACCGCTGGTCACGCCGCTGCCGTCCAGTTTTTGCGTGGTCAGCGTGATCCCGACAACCCCTGCGCGTGCCAGTGCTTTTGCTCTGGATCGCAGCGTGACCTCCCGCTCGGGCGGACAGCGCCTGGCCGAAGTGATCCTCTACACGCATACGCTTACGGATCAGGAGCGGCGCGACACCGAAGCCTATCTCATGCGCAAGTGGCTGAATCGCGCGGCACCGGGTTACGGCGCGCCTGAATTGGCGCAGGTCCCGACGGTCTCGTACGCGGGGGCCGCGCTCCCCGTGCGTGTTGATGGTGACGGTACGGCTGCTCTGGGCCAGTTGACCGGCAGCGGCACAGTGGTCAAAAGCGGCAGCGGCACATTGACGTTGGGTTGCGGTGCACTGGGATTGATCGGTGCGGTCGAGGTGGAAGAAGGGGCTGTCTCGGCAGTGGCGCCATCTAGCGCGGCCCCCGCGTCGTTCCCGGTTTTCCATGTGGATGCCACGCAGACCAACCGGATGACATTCGTGCAGGAGAACGGCACAAATTTCATCACGCGCTGGCCGTCATGCGCGCCTGTCTCCAATGCTGCGGTTGAACGCGCGGGATACCGGCTGCCGTATTTGATCGAGAATGATCTGAACGGCTTGCCGGCTGTTGGGTTCGGCCCGTTCGGTAGCACGGGGGGCTGCTTGAGGTGGGAGACCGCCGTGAGGACCATCCGGTCAGTTTTCGTCGTGCTCGGAAGTCAGGAGGGCGGCGCGTATGTGTTGGGCGGAACCGGCACAGCGCATTTCCACCGCGGTGTCCGCCGTAACAATACATTCCTGCCGGTCACCAAAGACAATGCGCTCTATGGCTATGACGTCTCGCCAAACGTCCTCAACGGGATGACCTATCTGGATGGCGCACGCGTAGCGAGTCCGACTGTGCAAGCGCTCTCGGGCGGGTATCAAGTGATTGAGGCGATGACGCTCGATGTGGTGACCGCCGATCTGTTCGGTGGCGACCGGGCATTCACTGATCGGGCGGGCGGTTTGCGTTTGGCGGAGGTGATTGTGTACGATCGGCCGCTGACTGAGTTCGAGCGTGTGCAGACAGAAAACTACCTGATGGCCAAGTGGTTCGACAGACAGCCGCTGGGTGCGGGGCTCGGCACGGTCAGACTCACGGACGGGACGGGTGTCCAAGCCGAAGGTTCGCCGGTCACACTCAACCGCTTGGTCGGCGAGGCGGCGGTCGTCAAGACCGGCGATGACATGCTGACGCTCCGCGATACCACCGCCTTCACGGGTACGGTGGAGGTGACTGCCGGCACCCTGAATCTGGCAGTGCCGGCCGCGCCGCTCGCGCCGCCTGCGGGTACGCTCTTTTGGGTGGACGCCGCCACACCCGGCACGATTGATGCCGACGAGGCTGGCGGTGTGATCGAGTGGCGCGATGTCACCGGCAACGGCCGCCACGCGCGCCCGCGTGCAGGGCGTAGCGCCCCGACGCTGACAGGCAATAAAGTCGCCGGATTGCCGGTGGTGGACATGGGGCCCTACGGTATCGCCGGTGGCACCGGCATGTTATGGAATGAGCGGATCACCGGCATGCGGACGGTCGCATGGGTGCTCGACAGCCAGACGAGCGGCGGTTATCTGCTGGGCGCGACGAACGCCACTACCTTCCATCGCGGGCCGCCGCCGGAAGGCGGGGAGATCAATGTCACAAATTTCACCCACCGTAATTTCATGCTTTCAAAGAAGTGGGGTGCCGTCATGCCGACTGCCACGTATACGAACGGGGTGTCGGTCGACCCGGATGTAACCCCGTTGTCAGGCGGCTATCAAATCATCGTGATGACGTGGAACGGTGGCACCTATGCAGACGGTTTTGCGTTTGACCGTCTGATGGGCGACCGCTACGGAGGCCAGCGGCTGGCGGAGTTTTTGGTGTATGACCACGTCATCACCGAACAGGAACGGTTGGATTTGGAAGCTTACCTGAATCAAAAATGGTTCCGCGTGCAGACAGCAGGTTATGAGCGTCCGGTGACGCATACCGGTGTGATCCTGCATGAGGGCGCGGCGTTGACGATGGACGGCGGCGAGCAGTCGGTCACCACCCTGTCCGGGGCGGGCGCGGTGTCGAACGGTACGCTTGTGGTGACGGAACGCTTGAGCCCAGGGATTGCTGCGGGGGCATGCGCTACGCTCGCTGTCGACGGCAATCTGACACTGGGTGCTGGTGTTGAGTGCGTGATTGATGTGGATGCGCTAAATGCGGACGCGATCACCGTGAGCGGCGGACTGTCCTTGGCGGGTACCGGCACAGTCGCGGTGCGGTCGTCGGTTCCGGCGAATGTCCTGCTGGGAATTGGCAGCATTCCTGTATTCGCCTTCGATGTTTTGGATGGCGCGCAACACCTGTCCGCATGGAGCGTTACAGGAGTGCCGCCGGGCTACAGTGCCCGGTTGCTCGTGGAAGGACAGACCGTCCGCTTGGCCTTCGCCGCAGACGGCACGCTGATCTTGGTGCGTTAAGTCTGCGATTCAGACAGTGGGGAAGCGGGCGGGGATTGCGCGTCTGGTTGACAGGTAGTCGGCGTCAAGGACAGCAAGTGTTAGCGGGGTGTTGAGCGACGGAATGCCCCGGCCGGGGACGTCCGTCACCCGGTGTCCGTTTTCCCTGTTTTTTTTTCAAAAAAATGTCCACTGTCTGAATCGCAGCGAAGGAGCTTCGGCACTTGCATGGACAGCCAAGGTTGCGTTATACTGGATCTCAATGGGCAGAGGCGTTCCTTTGCGGCGTGTTCGGGGGAAACGGAATGGTGCCGGACGCCGATGCGCCAGCAGATGGTAGTATGTCATGATGATTGATAAAGATAATCAGGGAGCCGCAACCGCCACCGTGACGGTGGGCGATGTCGTTTTTGGTGGTCAGCGATTGGTGCTGATCGCCGGTCCTTGCACAGTGGAGGATCGGACGCAGATGATTGAAATCGCTTGTGCCGTGAAGGAGGCGGGCGCGGTGATGTTGCGGGGCGGGGCTTTCAAGCCGCGCTCATCGCCCTACGCTTTTCAAGGCCTGTGTGAGGAGGGTCTCGAGATTCTGGCGGAAGCGCGCGAGCGCACCGGGCTGCCGGTCGTGACGGAAGTCCTGGAATCCTCACAGTTGCCGATCGTCGCGGCGGTGGCGGACATGTTGCAGATCGGCTCGCGCAACATGCACAACTCTGTCCTGCTGCGCGATGCCGGTGCCAGCGGCAAGCCTGTGCTGCTCAAACGCGGCATGAGCGCTACGATCCAGGAGTATCTGTATGCGGCGGAGTATGTCTTGAGCGCGGGCGGGCGACATGTGGTGCTCTGCGAGCGCGGCATCCGCACGTTCGAGACCGCGACGCGGTTCACGCTTGATCTAAGCGTCGTGCCGCTGCTGAAGGAGCAGACTTGGTTGCCGGTGATCGCGGACCCGAGCCACGGAACGGGCAAGGCATCGCTGGTGCCGCCCATGGCCCGCGCGGCGGTGGCCTGCGGCGCGGACGGCTTGATCATGGAGGTCCACCCCTTTCCGAATCGCGCGCTGTGCGATGGCGACCAGAGCGTGACGCCGGAAATGTATAGCAACTTGGTCAAAGAACTGCGGGCGATCGCCCAGGTGGTGGGGCGGGAAGTTTAGCTGTCGGATGCGCTCTGCGCCGCCGAGCGGTTCTCGACTGGCGCGGGCCGGAAAACGCAAACGGAAACGAGAGGCCGGAGGCGGTAAGCCGCCGGAGAGTTGAGGAGACGGGATGAAGCGAGTAGTGGCGGTGGTGGTGATCGGTGCCGCAGTGTGTGCGGGGGCGGCTTCGTATGTCTCGCCCGAATGTCTGGCCGTGGCACCGGACGGCAGACGTGCCTATGTGACATCGGCGACCGGCGGTCGTCTGCTGGTGATGGACCTCGATAACGCCAAGGTCACGGGCGAGTGGCTGCTCAAGAATAAAACGGAGCGACCGAGTGGTTTTTGGTCTTCAATTTTCGGTGGTGGCGCGGCGAGATCAGCAGATCCGAGCGGTGTCGCCGTGGCACCGGACGGAACGGTTTTCGTGACCGGCGGCGGGGCGGGGGGGTTCGTGCAGAAATTTACGGCGGACGGCACACCGGCTGTGCAGGCGGCAGCCGGCCACACGCCACTCGCGCCGGTCGTGAGCCCTGATGGTTCCACGCTTTACGTACCCTGCCGTTTCGACTCCTGTGTCAGGGTGTTCGACGCCCGCACGCTGAGTGTCAAGGCGACGGTACCGGTGCAGCGCGATCCGGTTGCAGCGGCGCTCGGCGCAGGTGGTCGTCTGCTGTTTGTGGCGAACATGCTGCCGTTCTGCCCCGCCACCAATGCGGTTGTTGCGGCATCGGTTAGTGTGATCGACACCTCTGCGGACTACGCCGTGAAGCATGTGATGCTGCCCAACGGTTCGACCGGCGTGCGCGGTGTCGGCGCATCGCCGGACGGCAAACAGATCTATGTCACCCACACCTTCGGTCGCTACCAACTCCCGACGACTCAACTCGAGCGCGGCTGGATGAATACGGCGGGGCTCAGCGTCTTTAACGGCGAGACGGGCGCGTATGTCAACACGGCGCTCTTGGATGATGTGGATCTCGGCGCGGCGAACCCTTGGGGCGTGGCGGTCTCTCCAGATGGCAAGCAGTTGGTGGTGGCGCACGCCGGTACACGTGAACTGAGCGTGATCGACCGTGCTGCGTTCCATGCGCGTCTGGACAAGGCGGCGCGCAACGAGAAGGTCACCGAGGTGACGAAGTCGGCGACCGACGTGCCGAACGATCTCTCGTTCCTCGTCTCCGTGCGCCGCCGCGTGAAACTGGACGGCGACGGCCCCCGCGGCGTGATGGTGGTCGGCAACACCGTTTACACGGCGCTCTATTTCGCGGACACGCTGGCGGTCTTATCGCTGAATGACGCGACCGCAGGACCGACAACGGTCGCGCTGGGCGCACCGGTCGATCTCAGTAAGGATCGCGTGCGGCGCGGCGAGATGTTGTGGAACGACGGCACCATGTGTTTCCAGCACTGGCAGAGTTGTGCGAGCTGCCACCCCGAAGGCCGCATGGACGCGCTCAACTGGGATTTGCTGAATGACGGCATCGGGAATCCCAAGCAAAGCAAGAGCCTGATCTACACCCACCTGACCCCGCCGACCATGGTGACCGGTATTCGCCCGGACCTTCAGGCCTGCAACCGCAAGGGGATCACGCACATTCAGTTTTTGGTGCGCCCGGAGGAGGACGCGCTCTGTCTGGACGCCTACACGATGTCCCTCAAACCGGAAATGAGCCCCTACCGCGTCAACGGCGAACTCTCGGCCAAGGCGAAACGGGGCGAGCGGCTGTTCAAGCGCGCCGGTTGCGCGGAGTGCCACCCCGGCGACAAGGTCGGGCCGCAGGGGGAGCGCCTCTATACCAATCTCAAAAAGTATAACCTCGGGCTGGGGATCGGCAATGAAGAGGGGCGTGAATTCGACACTCCCACGTTGATCGAGGTGTGGCGCACGGCACCGTATCTGTACGATGGCCGGGCATTGACCATGCAGGAACTTCTGAAGGGGTGCAATCCGCAGGACAAGCATGGCACGACACAAAACTTGACCGACGAAGAGGTTGATGCGTTAGCGGAGTTTGTGCTATCTCTTTGAGGACGACAGACGGTATCTAGACAAAAAAAGGGATCGTATGCGGAGACTTTTTTACGGCGGTGTGGCGCGACACCAAGAGATGGGAGTTTGGACGGTTGACCGCGGTGTGCCGCAGGTTGTGCGCGGACGTACGATTTCGCAGACCGGTTGGGCTAGCCGTGAGCAGTTGTTGCAGGCATCGGTCGGTGCGAAGGATCCATCAGTCCCGCAACTCTGGCTATGTGGCGGCAGCGGCGAATTGCCACCGGTCTACCAGCGGTATGTGGCGAGCGGCGCGGAAATGCGGCTCATCCGGCGTCACGGGTGTGTCGTTGGGACGGCTTATCATGACGACTTTGCCGAGTATTGCCTGCTTACCGGTGTACTGCCGCCCGATCTGACCGCGTCGCGCGAGGCGCAAACGACGGCGGTTTTCGAGGGCATCGAGGACGCGCTCGCGGATGCCGGCATGACCTTTGCGAACGTCGTGCGCACATGGCTCTACATGGATAACATCCTTGACTGGTACGATCCTTTCAATCGCGCGCGCGATGCGTTTTTCCGGTCGCGCGCGGTTTATGATGGGCTTGTGCCCGCGAGCACCGGTATCGGCAGCGCCAACCTGTACCGCTCAGCGATCACCGCCTGTGCCATCGCGATCAAACCGAGGCAGCCCAGTGCGGTAACAATAGAGCCGATCCCCTCGCCCTTGCAGTGCGCGGCGCTGGAGTACGGCAGTTCGTTCAGCCGGGCGGTGGAGATCGGGACGCCGGAGTGCCGCACGCTGATGGTGTCCGGTACGGCCAGCATCGAACCGGGCGGCGCGACGGCCCATGTGGATGACGTGCCGCGCCAGATCCAACTGACGATGGATGTGATCGAAGCGATTCTGGCGTCGCGCGGCATGGGCTGGCGCAACGTGACGCGTGCGATCATGTACCTGAAGAAGGCCGCCTACATGCCAGAGTGGCAGGAGTGGTTGCGTACACGCTGTCTGGAGCGTCTGCCGCTTATCACGATCGAGGCGGATGTCTGTCGCGACGACTTGCTCGTGGAAGTTGAAGTCGACGCGATAAAACGGGCGTGAAAAAACTCCTGAACAGATGGACCGGCCCCGCGCCGGCGGCCTGGCTGTGCTGGGCGCTCGCGCTCGGGGCCGTGGTGCTGGCTTTCCTCGGTGCGGAGCGTGCCGGTGTCTGGATGGCGCGGCCGATCATGCAGGTCGGTGTTGCGTTTCTGATGCTCGTTTTCTTTTTTGTCGGCGTACGTGCGGTGTTGCGACGCCGCTTCGACTCGGCGCTGCTGCACATTGGGTGCGCCTGCGTGTTGGCCGGATGGTTGATGGGGCGCTATGCGATCCGAACCTCCACAGCCGCGCGTCCCTGTACCGGTTCGATGGTGATGGTCGACGGCGACGAGTCGGACCGTCTGTGGGAAGGGCCGATGCTTGATCAGTATGTGGGGCAACTCCCTTTCTCGGTGCGTCTGGAACGCTTTTTTGTGGAGCGCTACGATCGCAACAGTGACGACCGCAATGCGGGACGCAACGCGCCGGTGCGGGAGTACCGCAGTCGCGTAACGATCACAGAGCCGGGGCGACCGCCTTATGTGGTCAATATACGCGTCAATGAACCGGCCTTTGTATGCGGTTACCACATCTATCAGATGAGCTGGGGCAATAGCACGGATCAACTGGGACGGCCGGTCGTCTATACGGTGCTGCAATTCATCCGTGATCCGGGGCTGAAACTGGCGTATGCCGGCTTCATACTGCTGCTTGCCGGTATCCTGATCTATGCTTGGCGCATCTTCCGCATTCAGGGAACGCAGCCGAGGGAGGTGCCAGCATGACGGTGAAAATGACCGTACAGGGCGGATTGATCTACCTGACGCTGGTGTTCTTTGTGGCGACCATCATCGCGCGGCGCGGCGGCTGGCGCACCATCGGCAACGCCTTCTGGGGGACCGGCTTCGTAGCGGCCGTCGCGTCGGTCATCTGGCGCGGGCTCCACACCGGCCATCCTCCGATGCAGAATCTCTTTGAGTTTTTCCTGTGCATGGCGGCTGCGCTCTGGCCGCTTTCCGTCTTGAGCCGTCGGCACAACGGACTGGACACGACCGTGCAGGATGCGCTGTTGGGCGTGCTGATCCTCATGCCGGCCGGCTTTGTGTTCGGTGAGGATGTGCGGCGTCTGCCCCCGGCTCTGCAAAGTTCGCTCTTTATCCCGCACGTCGGTAGCTATGTGGCCGGGTATGTCCTGCTGGCGCGTGCAGCGCTGATGGCCTTGCCGCTGTTCAAACGGGACATCGCTGGCGACCGATTGCGCCAGACGGAGACGGCCTCACGCCAGACGGCGACGATCGGTTTTGTACTGCTGACGCTGGGATTGCTGCTCGGCTCGCTGTGGGGAAAAATCTGCTGGGGACACTACTGGCAGTTCGACCCCAAAGAGATGTGGTCGCTCGCGACATGGCTGGTCTATGCCGGCTACTTCCATGAACGCATGGTGCACGGCGTGCGCGCGCCGCGCGTTCTGGCGGCATTGCTCTGGACCGGCCTGCTCTTCATCGTGCTGACGCTGACCTGGATCAACCTGTCGCGCCTCTTTGTCGGCATGCACAACTATGCGTGACCGATCAATAGCGACCGAGGTGTTTGTTCATCAAATCCGCCAACCGCGTTTCCAGCCAGGGCGTCACCTTCCAGAAGTCGCGCAGTTCCAGATACTCGCTCACGGCGGCCTGCTGACCCGGCTTTACGCTAAATTCAGCCCGCAGCAGGATGTTCCGCGCCGTAGCCTCGGCCGAGACAAACTCCATCACCTGCACACGGAAACCGAGCACGCGCAGGATCTGCGCACGGAAGGTGTCGGTCAACAGATCAGCCAGTCTCTCACGCAAAATACCGTGGCGTAGCACCGCCCGCATCGGTCCGTCCACTCCAAGCGACTTGTGCAGTTCATGCTGACAGCAAGGCGCGCGCAACAGATAACGGCACTTCCATTCGATGCCACGCGCCAGCGCTTCATCCGTCGCCGTGTCGCAGGCATGCAGACTCAACACCATATCCGGAGCAAACGGCACGTCACTGTCCGCAAGTGTGCCCTCAACGAACGTCACATGCTCCGACACGTCCAGCGCGTCGGCCATCGCGCGCGCTGTCGCAATTACATTGGCCTGCTTGTCGATTCCGCAAACCCTGACATCGAACCCGCGCATGATCGTCAGATAGAAATAAACCGCCAGCGTGAGATAGGCACGACCGCAACCGCAATCCACGATGTTTAACGTCTTCTCTGGTTTCGCGGCGATCGTGGCATCGATGATCCGTAAAAACTCATTCACCTGATCATACTTGCCGCGCATTGACGCGCGGATATTTCCGTCGGCATCCGCAATCCCGAGTGTTTTTAGCAAGGGAGCCGAGTCAAATGCCGTCAGCGGCTGGCGTTTGACCCGGTCATGGCCCTGCCGCTCATCGACTTTGCGCGTCATCCGGCCGCTCCGCGATATCAGCGCTTTGCCCTTTTTGGTGATGCGCACATGCAGGTCGCCCGAAGCCGTTATCAGGTGCAGCTCACGCGGACCGGTCTGCCCCAGCATCTCCTCCAGACCGGCGCGTGCGCTGTCCGGATCGAAGTTCTTCACCTGCGTACGTCCGTCTTCCGTCATCTCCCCCTGATACTTGTTTTCATCTTTGATGACCACCGGACGCAAGCTGACACGGAATATCCCGCCCCGTCCGCGCACAACCTGCGTCAGTTTCATAAAGCCACTTTCATTGAAAACCCGGTCGCGGATCTCCTCCGCAATACTTTCCGGCAAATCCGTTCGCGTCATGTTTGCCTAACCTTTCAATCGTGTGTGAGTGTGGGAGTGATTGTACCACGTATGTCCACCAAACGGCCAAGAGAAGTTCGGATTTCGGTTTGAAAGGGCCTAAAAAACGCCTAAAAAATGCGCGGTTTGCGCTGGACGGGACGGAGGGGGTTTGGTACCCTCCGTCCTTCCTCGTCGCAGAGGCGATGGGACTTGCGATCCTGCATGGGCGATCATGGCTGGCTGCCCTGCGGGTTCAGGCTTCAACCACAGGACTAGGAGCGATTATGCCTACGATGAAGACCAAGAAGTCCGCCCGCGGGCGGATTAAAATGTCGGCCACGGGTAAAGTGTTGCGCACTCAGGCGGGCAAGTCCCACCTGAACGGCTACAAGCCGCGCAAGCGCAAACGGCATCTCCGTGGAACCACTCTTGCAGATAAAACGTTTGTCAAGACTGCGGTACGCATGCTGCAGGGCAATTAACACGGAGTAAGACCCATGTCACGAGCAACAAATGCACCTGTTTCACGTAAACGCCGTCGTCGGCGTTTGGAGTTGGCTAAGGGGTTCCGCGGTGCCCGCAGTAAGCAGTTCCGTCTGGCAACCGAGGCGGTTGACCGCGCTCAGCGCCTGGCGACCGTACACCGCAAACTGCGCAAGCGCACGTTCCGCCGTTTGTGGATTGCCCGTATCAATGCGGCGGTCCGCAATGAGGGAATGACCTACAGCCGCTTCATGGAAGGATTGACCAAGGCTGGTATCGAGGTCAACCGCAAGATGCTGTCCGAGATCGCGATTGCCGATGTCGAGGGCTTTAAGGCTCTGGTCGAGAAGGCGCGCGCCGCGCTCGCTTGATCTGCCCAAATTCGCGCTTGCCTCGCAGGGCCGGTCTTTGATACGATCTCCGCAATTTTTAGGACTCATGGGGCGGTAGCTCAGTTGGTAGAGCATCACGTTCGCAACGTGGGGGTCAGGAGTTCGAATCTCCTTCGCTCCACCATGATTGAAAAGAGAGGCCGCCGCTCGGCGGTCTTTTTTTGTGTGGTGGGTTCTTGCTCCCCGTGGCATGGGCGTCCCGCCCATGAAACACGGGCAAGATGCCCGTGCCACACCTGCAAGCAGGGGAGTGCAAGAGTCTCGTGTGGTTAAGCGGGTTGTGGTAAAAGCCGTAGCCGGCCGCTGTTGCGGTCGCGTACGAAAGGAGCGCTGGTGTTTCTCATCCTCATTTTGCTGGCTGTTGCCGTCGCTGCCTTGAGCGGCCTGCCCGGTATTCTTTTGCGGCGGTCTGACGACGGCGGTGAACGGATATCCGCCATCTCTATGGTGTGTGCCGCGTGCGTGGGTCTGATCGGCGCTTTGGGCGGTCTGTTGGGGTACGGCGGCAAGCCGCTTGCGCTGACGTGGCCGGCGGTCGGCGGCGGAAGCGTGGGACTCGACGCGCTGAGCGCGTTCTTTCTGGTTCCGGTTTTTTTGATCGGGGGCTTGGGTG
>ERZ795052.1118-NODE-1118-length-37946-cov-70.401309_pt1 | contig 37946 bp, 38 predicted proteins | sample MGYA00375136_ERZ795052 | MGnify/ENA primary metagenome ERZ795052 (study PRJEB30181, sample SAMN05720156) | activated sludge metagenome | isolation source: Anaerobic digester | place: Japan | collected 2015-05-26 ... | reverse complement strand
CAAATTTATCATCCAAATCTATTTCTTTAGCTACCGTCACCCCGTCTTTAGTAATGGTCGGACTGCCAAATCCATGATCAATTACTACATTACGGCCCTTGGGACCTAAAGTAACCTTTACCGCGTTGGCTAGCTGGTCAACTCCTTTCTTAAGAGCAGCCCGAGCTTTATCGTCATAAATAATCTGTTTTGCCATATAGTTCTAAAATTAAAAATTATAAATTAATTAATAATTGCTAAAATATCTCGTTCAGCAACTACTACATATTCCTGATCATCTAGCTTTAAATCCTCGGTAGAATATTTTTTAAATACTACTTTGTCCCCAACCTTAACACTCATAGGAGCACGCTGACCATTATCTAAAAGGCGACCAGGACCAACGGCAATAACCTCGCCTTGTTCAGGCCGGTCTTTATTGATAGTATCTGGCAAAATAATACCAGACTTAGTTTTTTCTTCCGCCGTTAGCGGCTTAATGATAACTTGATCATGTAATGGTTGTAGCTTCATAATAGTAAAATTAAATTATTAATTAGCAGTCTAACTTACAGACTGCTAATAGTATAGTCACCCTCTCTAACCTTGTCAAGGCCTAATTAAACTAAATTATTATCGGCAATATAGGCAGCCAGGTCAGCTAACCGCTGACTATAGCCCCATTCATTATCATACCAGGCGACTATTTTAACCAAATCACCGCCAATCACGGTGGTTAAAGATAAATCCACAATAGAACTTGCTGGATTACCAGTAAAATCTACCGACACCAATGGTTCATCGGTTACCGTCAAAGCACCAAACCGATCATGACTCGCCGCTTCTCTTAAAATATTATTAACTTCCTCAATGCTAACTGCACGTTTAGTGACAAATACCACATCGCAGAGCGAAACTACTGGCGTAGGTACCCGGAAGGCCGAGCCGTCAAACTGACCATTGAGCTCAGGAATCACTTTGGCTACTGCCTGAGCCGCACCAGTAGTGGTAGGAATAATACTTAAGGCGGCGCTTCTCGCCCGACGTAAATCTTTATGCGGACCATCAACTAAATTTTGATCAGCAGTATAGGCATGAATGGTACTCATAACAGCCTTGCTTACTCCTATTTTATCTACCAATACTTTAGTAAGTGGCGCTAAACAATTAGTCGTGCAGGAAGCCATAGAAATTACTTGGTCACTCACCTGTAATTCAGCCTCATTCACACTTAAAACAATAGTTTTAGTAGACTCATCTTTAGCTGGCGCACTAATAATAACCTTTTTAGCCCCAGCCTGCACATGGGCCAATGCTTCTTCACCCTTAGTAAAACGACCAGTAGATTCAATGACCACATCTATTCCTAATTTACTCCAGGGCAACTTGCTCGGGTCCTTTTCCGCTAAAGCTAAATAATGATGACCATCAACAATAATGGAGTCATCATCATAGCTAACAGTATGGTCATAACGGCCATAACAGCTATCATACTGTAAAAGATGAGCTAAAGTTAAATTATCAGTTAAATCATTAACAGCCGCAACCTCCAATTGAGGCTTATTAACCATAGCCTTAAAGACGCTTCGGCCAATGCGGCCAAAACCATTAATAGCTACTCTTAAGGGACGATCCATAGATTTAATTTAATTATATTAATAAAAAACAATAATAGTTTAGAAAAAGGGTCAATTTTTAACCTTATCTTGGGCTAAACGTTGCTTTATAAGAGACCTAACCTTGGCCACTACTTCTTCAATGGTTAAATTAGTAGTATCTACAATCTCATCATAATTAGCTAAATCATAAACGTCAATACCAAAATATTTCTGGTAACGCTTTCGGTCATTCTGAACCCGCTCATAATTACTATTAAGGACCGCCTCCACCGTGGTTAAATTATGACCTTCGTTACGGTCACCACCTTGCTGTAATTCCTGAAAAATTCGTTCAGCGCCTACCCGTGGGTCTACATTAAGAAAAATTTTATAAGACTGGGGGATAAAATGCCAGGAAGTCCGGCCGTCAATGACAAAATTATCTTGCTCTTGCCCTAGTTTAGTTTGGTATTCGTCAACCTCTAAATCGGTAGAAATATCGGACATAGCTAATTTATTATATTCCTCTAGGGTCATACCCCGCCGTTTAGCCGCCTCGCGACGCAATTGACCCATACTATAATAGGGCCACCCTAACTCCGTAGCAATCCGTTTAGCAATGGTAGACTTGCCTGAACCAGGCCAACCAGCAAAAGAAATAATCATAAGTTTATTTTAAGGTATTAAAAAATGAAGTCATCTGCCGCGGTAGACGAAGACTAAAGGTCTGCCGTACTTTGGCTAAATCTAAAAAAGATAACTGAGTTGCCACTAAAAATACCCGATTTATACCTAGCGCCTTATTTTTAATTTTAGTTTTATTAGTACCATACCAATTATCTCCCACGAGTGGATGCCCGATAGCTGCTAAATGAGCTCTGATTTGGTGTGTTCGCCCAGTTTTAATGATAATTTTTAGTAAAGTATAGTCAGTCCACTGACGGATAACTTCATATTCGGTCAGGGCCGATTTACCTGCCTGATTAAATGGCCGAGCCGCCATTTTACGACCATTAGTTGAACGGCCAAGTTTAAAATTAATCACTCCCTGAGTTTGCGGCAAAGTACCATAAACTAAACCAGTATAAACTTTCCTAACAGTATGGTTTTTAAACTGACGCTTAAGGGCATTAAACATTGGCTCAGTGCGGGGAATTACCATTAAACCGCTGACATCTCTATCTAGCCGATGCACTAAGCCTGGACGAGTGGGATTGTCTCCCAAACTTAAAATCTCCGGATATTTTTTAGCCAATTTACCGACCACAGTGGGTTGCCGCGGTGGCCAGAAATTATCATGAGTCAGAAGACCAGCTGGTTTATTAATAACTAGATAATCTGGTTTCTCTGCTATAATTTTGAGGGGTAAACTAACTCTAGAAATTTTCTTATTAGGCTGAGATTTAAGAATTGAAGAGGAAATAGACCAGGAAATAATATCGCCTTTGTTTATAAAATAATGAGGTTTGACTGTCCGGCCATTTACTTTAACTAAGGAATCATTAATAAACTGACGCCAGGCTGAACGGGAATACTTGGGAACCTTAGCGGCTAAAAACTTATCTAACCGACCACCCCCCTCTCCAACTATTAGCTGTTCCATATTTAAGAAATATAATGGACAAAATCATTAAGCTGGCGGTCAATAAGACCAAATTCATTTATCCACGTCTTACTATGGCAAGCCAAACGGCCGGCTAGGAGTTTATTCTGCTGCAACTGAATAACTGCTTGAGCCAGCATCTCGGGCTCAGCCTGCTCTACAACTAAAGCTGTTTCTCCCGGTAAAAGAAAATCGGCCGTTAATTTACTTTTAGGAGCAATAATGGGCAGTCCAGCGAGCATCGCCTGCAGTAAGCGTTGCCAAGCTTGAGATTTACTTACCTCTAATTCTATAATCCCATCTAGGCTATACAGCCACTTATCTAGCGGATCCTGATGACCGACAAACCAGACCAAATTGGCCAAATCCAATTCACGCGCCAGCTCTTGCAGTTCTTTACGTTTAGGACCATCACCAATAATAACTAATTGGACACTAGGAATAACCGATAAAACAATTTTAAGAGAACGCAATAAAATTTCGGTAGGATGAGTAATGCATAAATCTACTACTGAGCCAATAAGAAAATAGGGCTTATTTGACTGTTCCTGCTTATTAATGGCTAAATTAGAAAACAAATCAGTTTGACTAAGATGCCGTTTGGGGTCAATCGCTGGCAAAAGGAGATAACAATTATTAAGTGACTGTCCTTGAAGACGGAGATGATCAACTAAATGACGACCAAAAGTAATAATTTTGACCTTAGCCGCCTGATGGCGATAATATGATAAAAGCCAATTTGGTAAAGATAGCTTAGCCTCTTCCGGCAACTCTAACCACACCACCCTTAAGCCTAAACGACACGCTGGGCCAGTAAGCAATAGCCTATCTAACCACGAAAGACAAATAAGTCCATCCAGTGAATATTGACGAATTAATTTAGTCAATTGCCGTCTTTTGATTAACTTACGCCACGGTAAAGTTAAACCTATCCAGAAAGGACTTAAGGTTGTTTTTTTATTAATCAAACGAAGTGGCCAAGCCTGAGCCGACCAATAATTAGTTAAGGGACCAGTAATAGACCAAAGTACTGCCCGGCCATCAGCCCAGGTGGTTAAAAGTTCATAAACTAATGATTGATCTTCCTGACTAAAATTAGCAATGAGGGGCTGTTTCATAATTTTTGTTATCCGGCTTAAAAATTACCTGCAATTTAGACCAATTAATAACTTTAAGTCCAATTAAACTAAGGCTATATACTACAACGCCTAAAAGGATAATAGCTAATAAGTTAATAATACTCTGTCCCGCCCAATGACGGCAAGGCCAAATCACTATAACCATAAGGAGATTGGCGGCTAATAATTTTAAACTAGTTATAGTAGGCCAATGCCAATGGGCCATCTTTTTAGCCTTATAACCAGCTAGGATAGCAATGAGAAGCTCGCTATATACAGTTACAATCGCCGCTCCCCAGTAAGAAAAATAACGAATCAAAAAATAATAAGCTGGTATGGCTGTAATGGCTACCACCAAATAAGGACGCACCATAACTTGTTGCTGGTTAACAGCAATGAGGAGGTGATTAAAAAGACAGCCAACAAAAATACCAGCTAAGGCCACGAGAAGCAGAGCTAAAATAGAACCAGCGGCGCTAAATGATGCCCCAGCAATAAATTTAATAATGGGGGTAGCTAAAATCTGTCCGCCAATTATTAGGGGGACAACCAAAATTAATAAAATAAGCAAAGCATTGTTAACTAAAAAATTAAATTTTTGACTGTCTCTGTTAGACCAAGCTCTAGTAAGTAGGGGCAAAAGCAGGCCAATAAACAAAAAGGGTAAACTGGTAAGAATATCAATGACTTTATAAGCGGCCCCATAAAGGCCGACTGCCTCTTCGGTCTGCCACCAACTTAGAAAAAGGATGTCAGTTCGTAAATATAGTAAATTAAGAGTAATAGTTATAGCTAACGGCCAAGAACGTTGCGCAATTTTATGCCATAAATCCGCCCGATAGCTAGGCCAGATTTTAACTCTTTTAGCACTTAAAAACCAAGCTACACTAAAATTAACCATACTAGAAAAAGTAGTAGCCAGAGCAATACCAGTAAGACCCCAATTCAAATAATTACTTAAAACTAAACCGCCAAGCCATAATAACCGGCCAGCAATTTCGGCAACCATTAAGTAATCAACTTTAAGCTCACTTTGTAGTAAACCTACCAGAATTTGATTAATGGCCACAAAAAAATAAGAACCAGCCAGAATTGCTAAAATAAACCATAGCTCCCGATAATATGGCAAAAAGATAGCAATAAATAAACCAATAAGGATAATTACACCAGCGGTAAATAGGCGAAAACCAAAAAGATTATTAAGAATAGACTGTTTGTCTTCTGGCCGTTCATTAATCATCTGTGCCGTTACCATTGTTAGTCCTAAATCCGCTAAGACAGCAAACATACCTAAAAAATTATTCACCGCGGTATAACGACCAAACCCTTCTACTCCCAAATAACGAGCTATTAAGGCTACCCCTAATACTCCAAGAATAATAGATATACCTTTGCCAATGATTTGGACTATATTGTTATAGGCAAATTTTCTAGCTAGTGACATGCTGTTGTTTTTTGACCATTCATTAGATATAATAACTATATCACAATATCTTAAAAAACCAACTATGTCTAAAACTCATTTCTTAGCTAGCGGCTTTATTTCATTAGCTATCCTTCTTTTTACTGCCTGGCCTACTTTAACTGCGGCTCAAACTTTTTCGCCGGGATCACAGGCTGGCTTAACAACCATTGGCAATAAAGCCTATGGCACCTCTGGTTCTCCCCAAGATATCCGTATATTAATAGCAAAAATTGTTCAGATAATTTTAGGATTATTGGGTACCATTCTAATAGTCCTTATAATTGTCGCTGGTGTCCAATATATGACAGCTGGTGGCAACCAAACTAAAGTAGAGAGCGCTCTTAAGCATCTTACAAATGCTCTCATCGGTTTAATTATTGTCCTTGTTTCTTACGCTATTACGGTATTCATTATCCAACAATTAAATTTGGCGATTATAGGGCGGCAATGGACCTAAATAATTCTCTTTTCGCCCTACCTATTATTTACTCACCCTCCTGGAATAGTAGGTAAACCCCGTATTTCTCCTATATTTCTTTAAGGAAGGCCGTGCCCCTACGTGCCTCTAATAGACTTAATGGTAAAATCAATAATTAAGTAAGAACTAAAAATAATGACTAGTCCAATGAGGGTATAAACAATAATGGATTTACTTTTAGTAATCTTACTTTCATTTCCCCCTGATATAATCATACTTATTCCCCCATAAACTAACAATAATAGGGCCACTGCACCAATAATACCTAAAACTCTACCAATAACCTGGCCCAAATAAGCACTACCCTCTAAAATATTATCTAACCCATTGATAGGGTTACTAAGGCTCACTGGATCAGCGGCTTTAGCTGAAGGTGTTATAAGGGTGGTTGCTAAAAGACAAAAATAAATAAAAAATTTATTCAGCATAACCATTAAGGATTAGTGGTAAGAACATCAAACACAGACTTCAAAATAATATATGAACTAAAAATGATTGCCAAACCAATAGCAGTCCAGGTTATCATTTTTTTAGCTTTGGTAATAGTCTGTTCTTTACCACCAGCTGTCATCCACATAATGCCAGCTACCACCATCATAACAAGGGTTAAAGTACCAGTTAAACCAAGCAGACTCTTAATAATATTGCCAATAACTGTATTAACATTAGCAGTCAAAAGACTATTAAATTTAGGGAGCGCACTCTCGTCGAGGGGCTTACTCTCGGTTTGATTAGTTTGCGATTGGTCTAATGTAGTCGGGGGTATTGCAACTAGTGGCATATAACAGCACTTCTTTCCAGGAGGACAATGTTTGTCGCCCTTTCCATCATGGCTAGGATAAGGATCAGTACAAATATCCAAACACCGAGCTGCGCCTTTGGTTTTTAAATCATGAATAGTACAGGTACCACAGCATTTATCACCAGCACTCTCACTGCTATTTTTACAACCCAGATCACCACCAGGATAAGGAACCATATAAATAATATCATCAGTACAAGTTTTCAGGCACTTGGCTGTATTCGTACCAGGAACAGTCTCAGCACACGTTGTTACGGCTAAAGCACTTGGTGCAGCAACCAACAAAGCACAGCCAAACAAAATAATGCCAAAAAAATATCGTGATTTAGTCATAATATAAAAATAGACTTTTTATATTATAACAAACCACTAAATAAAAAACAATTTTTGTAGTCCCTAGGGGAATCGAACCCCTGTTATCAGGATGAAAACCTGGTGTCCTGACCACTAGACGAAGGGACCATTAACTAAGCTCATTATAACCAAAGAGCTTGGGCTGTCAAGCTAAAGCTTGAATCAGCTACCAATTATTAGTAAAATGATGACATGAAAATTTTAGCTATTGAAACTAGTTGCGACGAAACAGCGGCGGCAGTGGCTCATTCTACTGCTAACCATATTATTATTGACAGCAATATTGTAGCTTCTCAAATAGACATTCACCAAGTCTTTGGTGGTGTGGTTCCAGAAATAGCGGCTCGGGAACATGTTAAACAAATTTTACCCGTCATTGAGCAAGCTCTACATTCTGCTGGACTAAAACGCTTAGAAGCTAGCCACAACCTGGATGGTTTAGCGGTCACCGTTGGACCAGGTTTAATGACTTCTCTTCTGGTTGGAGTAGAAACTGCTAAAACATTAGCCCTGGCTTGGAATTTGCCCCTTATACCCGTTAATCATATTGCCGGGCACACAAATGCCAATTTTATTGACCGTGATTTAAGTAGTATAAAGTTCCCCCTTCTTACTTTAACTGCTAGCGGTGGTCACACTAATTTACTCTTAATGCATAACCCCTTACATTATAAAATTATCGGGCAAACTATGGATGACGCCGCTGGCGAAGCTTTTGATAAAGCTGCTAAGTTACTAGGTTTAGGCTATCCCGGGGGGCCAAAAATAAGTATGATGGCTAAAAAATTCGCTGAGCAGCACCAAGAAACGACAATTCAACTACCACGACCAATGTTAAAAAGGACAGATTATAATTTCTCTTTTTCTGGTCTCAAAACTGCCTTACTTTATAAAGTAAGGGAAGACCTTACTTGGCAAGACCACGTAGCTGAATATGCCTATGTCTTTGAAAAAACAGTGGTTGAAGCTCTAGTTAGAAAGACTATTAAGGCAGCTAGCGACCTCAAAGTTAAGACTGTTGCTCTAGCTGGTGGTGTTTCGGCTAATGAATGTCTAAGATCCAACTTAAAGGCCACCTTAGAACAAAAATTACCCCAAGTTGATTTACTTTTACCAAATATGGCCTATACTACAGATAATGCCGCGATGATTGCTACAGCTGGACTACTTAAAATGCAAGCTGGCTTAACTCAAGATCTAGAACAAATTATTGCCCAACCAAATTATTCATTAAAATAATATTAAAACTATGACCAGCGAAGATATCAAAAAGCTAGTAGAAAGCTTAAAAAATGAAGATCTTTATACTTTTGAGCAACGGTGTAAAGAATTCTTCTATAACCATAGCTATGAATTTGCTAGTATTGACCAGAATAACCGTGACTTCATTATTAATTTCTTAAAAAATCATCGTAATGACGTAGTCAGTTATGGTGGTATTCCTGGCTATAAACTAGATAATGAACTTTATAAAATTCATGGCCAATTATCTGAATATGGCCTTAGTGAGTTAGATTACAACAATTTTAAAAAAATAACTAATTATTTTCGTTGCTAATTAGCTAATAATTTTAAAATCTCATCACGTTTAGTGGTCATTATTTCTGGTGTTTTAGCTTCTAGACTAAATCTTAATACTGGCTCAGTATTAGAGGGTCGAATATTAAACCAAAAATCAGGATAAGTAACCGTTAAACCATCTAGATAATCAAGTTGACCATCGCTATAACGCTCAGCAATTAGCTTTATTTTAGCCGCTGGGTCACTAACTCGTCGATTGATTTCACCTGAATTATAATATTTCTGGTAGGGCTTAATAAGCTCAGCCAAAGTCTCATGAGTCTTGGATAGAGCTTGAAGTAATTTAATAATAATAACGCCAGGTACCTCATAACAGCCATGTTCCATATTTAAGAAAAAATGGCCCGAGGATTCAGCAGCAAAATAGGCCCCTGACTCTAACGTTGCCTCCTTAATAAAAGAATGACCAACCTTAGTTACCAATGGCTGACCACCATTAGCAATAATAGTTTCAGGAGTAATTTTACCTGGCCTGATGTCATAAGCAATAGTGGCCCCTGGCCGTTCTTCTAAAAATATTTTAGCCATTAGAGCCCTAAGAATACCTGGCTCCACTGGCCGTCCAAGATTATCCACAAAAAATACCCGATCAGCATCACCATCAGTAGCAATGCCTAAATCAGCTTGCTGACCCAGAACCATTTGACAAAGTGGCTCTATATTCTCAGGTTTTAATGGATCAGACTCATGACTAGGAAAAGAACCATCTAGGGCCCAGTTCATCCGAATTAAGGAAATAGTGGAATAAGAAGCTAATAATTTTTCTAAATAAGGCCCACCCATGCCATTAGCCGGGTCAGCCACTATCTTGAATGGCTTAAGTGGCTGAAAACCTGCTATAGCTAATTCATATGCTACATGCTGGTCAAGAATATTATCTATCTTCCGAATAGTTCCTAACCTCTTAGCTGGAGCAAGCTTATTATTAAACACTAAATTTTTTAACTCAGTAAGGCCAGTGCTTTCACTGACTGGTCGAGCCCGGTCACGGACAATTTTAAAGCCATTATAATCTTTGGGGTTATGCGAGGCAGTAATCATAAGGCCGCCATCGGCTGACTCATTAGCCACTGCAAAATAAAAACTAGGAGTTGAACATAATCCAATATCTATAACTTCTACCCCACCATCTACCAGGCCGCGAGATAAAGCTTGGTGCAGGCCAGGAGAAGATAAGCGCATATCATGACCAATAACTACTGATAAGCTATCAGTAGATAACTCTTGACGACGCCACTGAGAATAGGCTAACCCTAAATCATAAGCTAAAGTTTCATCAAAATCTTGACCATAAATACCACGAATATCGTAAGCCTTAAAAACACTAGGTTGAGTCTGCATATTAATGATTGGCCTTCTTAGTACTATGAGCTTTAAAAATAGTCTGTTCTATTGCTCCTACCCCCCACCAAGTAGCAAGCATAGTTATTATCTGCCCTATAAATGGTATCCAACCAATAGCTACTATAATAGTTGCCCCTAATAAAAATGGCCAGAGATGATTTTTGGCTTTAGGAATAATTTTCAAACCTAACCAATAGCTCGGCACCAGACACCCTATGTAAATCAAGAAACACCAGATAGCTAAAGCAATTAAAGCTAGGGGTATGCCAATAATAGTAAAACCAGCGGCTATAGCTATTATGGGCAAAATAAATAGAGTAAGAAAGCCATAAAAACAGACTAGACCAGCTTTATGTTTACCAGTTTCCACCAATCTTTCCCCTAACTTAGGCCATAAGCTATAGAGCACCAGGGCAGTAACAAGGAGCATAAACAAATGCAAGAACCTTGACCACCACCAACCAACCATAGCGGCTCGTTTTTCCTGAGCGGTTGCTACTTTATGAACCACTTCACCATTAATATGAGCTCCACTATCTATTTGGGCTGACTTTTCTGCCCGATAACTTAAACCTGCACCAATATTAGCGGTGGGGTCAACAATTAATTGTGAGGCTCCTCTTTGTATCTCTTTTAAATCTATGGGTGCCTCATAATGACCAGCTAATTTAGCCTGACCATATAATCCATGAACCGCCTTTCTATAAATCCCACGACTTTCTATTAATAAATTGGCTAACAAGGTTTCTCCTTTAATCTCACTATTATCACCCAATAATAACTGAGAACCAGATAATATAGCGTTGCGGCCAATTTGACTATCTATATTAAGATTGCTGCCAAATAGCCGGACGCTACCACCTACTGGCGCCTTAATATTAAGATTTTCCGCCGCACAAATAACATCACCCGCCACTGGCTGATTAATAAATACATCACCCCCTAAACAAATCAGGTCATCTGGCAATGGTGTATCTATAGTGATCTGCTGACCAAGAGCATAAGTTACCCCATTTAATTGATCAGCTGGACCGAAGGTAACCTCATTGCCTGTTCGACCAACAAAAGCCTTAGTAGTAAAAGGAATTATCAATACTCCTAAAGACAATAACCATATAAATAATTGCCTTGTTTTTACCATATAATTATGATTAAATATAAAAGATAAAAATATTATTAAATATTATATCATTAGAAGTGATGAATATCAAAGAAAAACATCAAAAGGAGGAAAAAATTATCCAAAGCCTAGTAGCTAAACAGCCCCAAAATGTTCAAGCATTAGCCCACTGGAAACGCCAGCTGTCCCGAATAACTGGGCAACCAATTATTAGCAATAATCAGCTATTAGCTATCTATTTTAAGCTAACACCTCCAGATAAAATTGACCCAAACTTGGTCCAACTTCTCAAAAAACGAGCTGTCCGCACTATGTCTGGCGTAGCCCCAGTGGCCATTTTAACTAAACCCTATCCATGCCCTGGCCATTGCCGTTATTGTCCCCAGCAAGTTAATGTACCGACCAGCTATTTAGCCAATGAACCTGCAGTTATGCGGGCCCGCCATTGCCATTATGACCCCATAAAACAAATCCATTATCGTCTCCGAGCTCTCACCGCCAATGGACATCAGCCAACCAAAATAGAATTAATTATTATTGGTGGCACCTGGTCATATTTACCTAAAAAATATCAATACTGGTATATTGCTAATTGTTATGCCGCCGCCAATACTTATGGAAAAACTGCCCGGCGCTACCGGCAAAACTTAAGTTTAGATCAATTAAAAAAAGCTATAGCCAAAGAACAAACAATTAATGAATCAACTCGCTATCGAATTGTCGGGTTAACTCTAGAAACTAGGCCGGATTGTTTAACCCCTCAAGAATTAACGCGCTTACGAGAATTTGGCTGTACTAGAGTAGAAATCGGTGTACAAATTGTTGATGACCATATTCTTCGACTTAATGAACGAACGACTACAGTCCAAGACATTGCTCAAGCTACTCAATTATTACGTGATTGGGGTTTTAAAATTACCTATCATATTATGCCAGCCTTACCAGGCTCTAACCCTAACCATGATATTGCCATGTATAAAAAATTATTTACTGATCCGCGTTTTCAGCCCGATCAAATAAAATTTTATCCCACGGTAGTGGTTAAGGGCAGTAAATTATATGAAGATTGGCTAAAAGGACAATATAAACCATATAGTGATAGTGAGCTAATAAGGGTTATCAAGGAGTGCAAGGCAGCCACACCACCATATGTTAGAATTGTAAGATTAATTCGAGATATTCCCAAAGAGTCAATCGAAGCAGGCAATAAAATTACTAATCTACGACAAATTATCCAAAAGCAAGGAGTTCAGTGCCAGTGCATCCGCTGTCGGGAAGTTAAAGATAAAGCTGTTGACTGGTCTAATCTCCAATTAATAATCCGCCAGTATATAGCGGGAGATGGTGAAGAATATTTTTTAAGCTGGGAAAGTCCTGACCAATCTACCATTTTTGGCTTTTGCCGGCTACGCTTACCTACAAAACCAGCTAGTAATCCTTATTTGAGTGACTGCGCCCTAATTAGAGAACTCCATGTTTATGGCCTATTACAACCCTTGGGTAGTCAAGGGCAAATCCAGCATCGGGGACTGGGAGAAAAACTATTAATTCATGCTGAAAAAATTGCCAAAGAGCATCACTATTCTAAAATAGCCATCATCTCTGGAGTTGGTGTCCGTAATTATTACCGTAAATTTGGCTATTATCTCAATCATACTTATTTAGTCAAAGCTGTGATATAGTGATAAATATAAAAATTAATATAAAAAATATGTTTAACCCCGAACAATTTCTACGAAACTTGTCAGAGCGACAAGAAAAGAGAAAAACACTAAATAATAAAGAATACCTCCAAGAACTTTCAATAAAAGCACAACAGATGAACAATATTAACCGAATTGATCCTTATCAATTTATTAACCTATATGGACGGGAGGCTGTTATGGCCGACCTTAAGTGGGTTAAGAGTCGACAAGCTTACTTCCGAACCCATGATTCTGAAACCGAAACTTGGCATAAAGAAGTAGCTAATATTCTAGAAGCCATTTTACATGAGCAAATCGAGCAGAATGACTATTTTGGTGAAAATGTTTGGACGATTAAAACCTGTGACTATGACGACTACCGCAACCACATTGATTCTCTTTTAGAAATACGCCACCCAGAACGTCGCTTTGCTAATTATTCTGGATTGGCCTTAGATGTAACCTCGGCTAGCCGTTTAGAGGCACTGGCAAAAAAAATAGAACGAATATTCAACCACATAAAAAGGGGGCAGTTAGCTAAAATAAAATATTTCCAATCTGATTTTCTTAATATCCGTGGAGAAAAAAGTAATATTCCTCTTTTCGTTGTTGGCTGTGACGTCCATCATACTGAAGAATTAGCCAAACTCTGGGGCGATGGCCGGGCAAGAATTTTAGCTGAGCATCCCATCCAAATTGCTTTGCTTTATCAAATTACCCGCCAAGCCCAAATTTATTGGGATTATGCTAAGCGCAATAATCAAAAAGAAGTGGCTGATCAATACGAAGAAATTCTAAAGGAATTTGAGGCTATCACTCAAGAACGTCAAACCATTATTACTGATATTAAAAATCGACCAGAGAGCAAAGAATTCTTGCAGACCGATATTATGCTCAACAATTTAGAAAAAATTCTAAGTGAATATGATAAATATTATCAAAGACCAAGAAGTACTACGTTTTATAGCCGAGGAAAGTAAACGACAGATTGACGAGCTTGAACTTATTGCTTCAGAAAATTATGTCTCCCCAGCAGTACTAGCTGCTTTAGCTACCCCACTGGTCAATAAATATAGCGAAGGCTACCCTGGACACCGCTATTACGGCGGCAATCACCTTATTGATGAAATAGAAAATTTAGCTATTGAACGAGCTAAACAATTATTTCAAGCTGAACATGTAAATGTCCAGCCGTTATCAGGGTCACCTGCCAATCTGGCCGTGTATCTAGCCTTACTACAACCAGGCGACACTGTCTTAAGCCTTCGTCTAGACCATGGTGGCCATCTATCTCATGGCCACCCAGTCAATATTTCAGGGCGCCTATTTAATTTTGTCCACTATGAAGTTGATCCCCAAACTGGCTGTCTCAATATGGACCAAATTAGAAAAATAGCTAAAGAAGTAAGGCCTAGACTTATTATAGCTGGTTTTAGCGCCTATAGCCGAGAAATTGATTGGGCAGGCTTTCAAGATATTGCTTCAGAGGTCGGCGCCTTTACCCTGGCCGATATCTCCCATACAGCTGGCCTCATTGCTGGTGGTCAACTAATAAACCCTACCCCCTTGTTTGACGTAGTTACCACTACGACTCATAAAACTTTACGCGGACCACGAGGCGCAATAATTATGTGCCAGGAAAAATTAGCTAAAAAAATTGACCAGGCAGTCTTTCCTGGCCTGCAAGGCGGACCTCATGATAACGTTACCGCCGCCAAAGCTATTGCCCTAGGAGAAGCTCTAGAACCAAGCTTTAAAAAATATGCTCATCAGGTTATTGTCAATGCTCAATTTTTAGCTAAAAAGTTACAAGAAAAAGGATATACTATAGTCTCGGGCGGCACAGACAACCATCTAATGGTGATTGATTTAAGACCACAGCAAATTACCGGCAGGGAAGCAGAAATTGCCCTCGAAAAAGCCGGCCTATCAGTCTCACGCTCTACTATCCCCGGCGATTCCCGACCGCCTTTTAACCCATCAGGACTTCGTTTAGGTATGGCCGCCGTCACTACCAGAGGGTTTAAGGAGCAAGAAATGGAACAAATAGCTAATTGGTTTGACCAAGCTCTAAATAAACGAGACAGCAAGCCAGCATTGGCTGAAATTAAACAACAAGTATCTACCCTGGGTCGCCGGTTACCTCCACCCCAGTATAATTAAATCTATGCCACAACAGCTTATTAATGGCCACGAATTAGCCGAAGAAATTAAAGACTCTATTGCCAATTTTGTCTATAGCCTCCAAGGACCACGTCCTAACCTGGCTATTGTTTTAGTTGGCAATCGTCCTGATTCTGAACTTTATGTTCGTCTTAAGCAACAAGAAGCTAAGAAGGTGGGGATTGATACTCATTTATACCGCTGCCCTGAAGATATTAAAGAACAAGAATTAATAGCTATCATTAACTTTTTAAATAATGACCCCCTCATTGATGGCCTCCTAGTTCAATTACCGCTACCTAAACATCTTAATCCTGATAACATTGTTAATATTATCAGGGCGGATAAAGACGTTGATGGTTTTACACCTCTTAATCTTCAAAAGCTACTAAACAATGACCCCTCAGCCATCATACCTCCAGTTTTTGGGGTCATATTAAGAATTATCATTGAAAGACAGCTAGATTTAACTAACAAAAAAGCAGTTATTTTAGGTAATTCACCAATTTTTAGTGATAACTTAGCCTTACTTCTTAAAAGACAGGGGGCAACGGTAAGTATTTTCCATGAGGTAAATAAAACTGCTAGTCAAGCCATAGAAGAAGCCAATCTCCTGATATCGGCTTTAGGTCAACCCCTCATAGTAAAACCCAAAGAGTTACCAGAAAATTATCTAATTATTGATATCGGTATTACCAAAAAAGACCATAAAGTCTACGGAGATGTGGACTTAAAATCTATAAACCCAACGATCAATGGCTGGGCTACCCCGGTCCCTGGTGGTGTTGGGCCACTTACTATTGCTATGGCTCTATATAATACCCTATTACTTTATCAACAACATCATGCTCAGTCACGAGACAATAAATAATGTTTTACAAACTTATTTTCATTTTACTCAATTGCGACCCGGCCAAGAGTCAGCTATCATTAGCGCTATTAAAGGACAAGATACGATGGTAATTATGCCTACCGGCGGCGGAAAATCGCTCTGTTTTCAATTACCAGCCCTCATCTTACCCGGTATAACCATGGTCATTTCACCCCTAATCGCTCTAATGAAAGACCAGGTTGATCACCTTAATGCCTTAGGTATACCAGCGACTTTCATTAATAGCTCTCTAACAGCTGATGAGGCCAAAGAGCGTTTGGGGGAAGCACTAAATAAAAAATATCGTCTTATTTATATCGCCCCGGAACGTTTCTATAATCAATCTTTTTTTAAAACAGTCCAACAACTACCCATTAGTCTAGTCGCGGTTGATGAAGCTCACTGTATTAGTCAATGGGGCCATGATTTTCGACCTAGCTATCTGCAACTTAAAAAATTTATTACCGCCCTAGGACGACCGCCCATTATGGCTCTAACGGCTACAGCCACACCAGAAGTCCGGGAAGATATTATTAAACAACTAGACCTACATCAACCCCAAGAAATTATTACTGGCTTTGCTCGCCCTAACTTAAGTTTTGAGGTTATCAGTACTGCTGATAGCCAAAAAAAGGAAATCGTTCTCGAGACTATTCAAAAACAGCCTGAGGCTAGTGGCATTGTTTATGTCAGCACTCGTCAGCGGGCTGATGAACTAGTGCGTTATCTTCAAGATTATCATATTGCAGCCGTAGAATATCATGCTGGGCTTAACACCGCTGAACGTCAAAAATTACAAAATACCTTTATGAGTGGGCGGGCTAAAGTAATTGTTGCTACTAATGCTTTTGGACTAGGTATTAATAAACCGGATTTACGTTTTGTTATTCATTATGATATGCCGGGTACTATTGAAGCCTATTACCAAGAAGCTGGCCGAGCTGGGCGAGATGGCCAGCCCAGTCTCTGTCTTTTACTGTATAGTCCCCGGGATCGTTATCTTCAAGAATTCTTTATTGCCGGCGATAACCCTTCCTTAGATTTAATTTTAGATATCTATGAATTTCTCACTACTTATCCTAATGACCATATTTTAATTACCTATAGCACTATTAAAAATGCTTTGGGGCTAGATACTCCAGACCTCGCTATTGGTACGGCTTTAAAAATTTTAGAACGAGAAGGTTATCTGGCCAAAACCTATGAAAAAACCAGTCAGGCGATGATCCAGCTAGCCCCTAAAAATATTAAACTAATCGATGGGCAAAAGGCTTTAGGCCCTAAAGCTAAAAAATCACTAGAAATCTGGGGAAAATTATATGACCGCTATAATGGCAAATTAAGAACTGGCCTCTATATAAATTTAGACACTTTAGCTAACAGTTTGGGCTATAAAAAAGATTCTTTAGCTAGAGTCCTAAAAAAATTAAATGACCAGGGCATCATAATATATGAACCTCCATTTAAGGGGACAGAAATTACTTTACTAAAACGCTGTCCTCGTGAAGCCGTAAATTTGGACCGTAAAGCCCTAGAAACCAAATTGGCTTTTGCTCAACATAAATTAGACCAAATGGAAAATTATGTTTATCATCGTGGCTGTAGGCAGCAATATATCTTAGATTATTTTGGGGAACATCTCGCTGGTAACTGCGGTCAATGTGATTGGTGTAAAGGCAATTTTAATATCCATTCATTTAACTCTCGCCCCAACAAGCTGTCTCAACGTACCTCTTACCATAAAAATTTATATAATATCCAACTATCTACTAAATTAACACAATTAACCACTCTCGAGTTATACCAAAATGGCCTTAATATTCAAGAAATAGCCCGAGAACGCGAGTTACAATCGGAAACTATTGTGGAACATTTTTGCTATCTTCTAGAACAAGGGTTAATAACGGATATGAGTCAACTCATTGATGAAAACATTATTACTATGGTCCAAGATTTATTAGCTCAAAAGCCTCAGCTGACAACCGATTCCTTAAAAACTCTTAAAGAACAACTACCTAGCTATGTAGATTGGGCTGACTTAAAATTAACTTTAGCTTACTTACAACACAACAAATCCCATGAACCAAAAACGAGCTGATTACTTTAGGCAAATAGTAAAAAATAATTATCAGGAGATAGCGCCAGAGTTTGCTGCCAGCCGGAATCGGCCATTATGGCCTAAATTACAAGAAATTATTAACGACATATCTCCCCAGGGAAGCCTTCTCGATGTTGGCTGTGGTAATGGTCGGCTGTTAGATTTACTAGTTCAGCAACAAATCAATTCATATACCGGCCTCGATATTTCTAGCCACCTATTAGAACTAGCAGCGCAAAAATATGGTACTAGTTATGGTAATATAATGATAGAATGGGTCGAGGGTGATTTATTAGAAGAATCACTCCAATGTCAGTTTGATAATATCTGCTGTATTGCCACCCTTCATCATATTCCTAGCACTCAATATAGGCAATTAGCCGCCAATCATTTAGCTAACTGGCTAAAACCAGGAGGTTATTTAATTATTAGTGTCTGGAATCTATGGCGTCAACCACAATATTGGCCAAAACTAATAGCAAGCTATGGACAAGCTTTGCTGCGACAATGTGAACCTGGTGATATTTTTTTAAATTGGGGACAACAAGTGGGAGATAGCTACCGGCGCTATTATCATGCCCTAAATAAAAAGGAATTAATAAAAACTATTACTAAAAGTGGCCTCAAGATAATTCATTATGACAATGACGGCCTAAATCATTATCTAGTTGCCCAAAAATTACCACTCAGCGGTAATCTGAGTATCTAAAGACCAACTGGAAGTACCACTTACTTGTTTATCTTTAATCTTAAGGGGCATCTCTTCAGAGTAGGCTCGCTTCACTGACTGAGGAAAATTTAAATCTACTGTCAACGAAGTCCGCTGCCGGCCTGGCTGTTTTTGTAAAAGCAAATTATAATGGCCTGAAGAAATCTGCTGAGCAATGTCTGGTGGTAATTTATAAACCAAGGTAATAACTTTTGTCTCTTGCGGCTCAACCACTAAGAATCCGCCAAAAACAGTTTTGTCTAAATCTTCACTGGCAGTCGCTGGATCCTTAAACCCACTTTGGCTAACTAGCTGACTACCTCGTGGCACATAAATTCTCGTGTAGCTTTGATAGCGCGTAGTACGCCAGTCAAAACCACCATTATGCTTATAGGTTAAAATTAATTCTGCAAACCAATCATCATCGTTGTTGTATAGCTTGTAATTTATTTGTTTATCTACAACTGCATCAGTTTTATAGGCAGCTAAATTAGCATCAATAATCCATAAATAATCACCACTATAGCTACGAGCCTGACCGGCCCAATTAGCTTTTATAAGCCATTGCTCAATTACTGGGTCATAACTAAAAAGTAAAATATTTTTTTCCTTTAAATTCTTGGTAATAATTTTAGCTATTTCTGGTAAACGGCTACTAGGCAAAGCCATTAATTGCTCTTTGAGCTCCTTAATGACATCATTGATTACTTCTTTACGGTTCCAAGAATTAACGCCATATTTGTCATAAGACATTTCTACCCGATATTGTAGTAAATCAACAAAATTTTGCTGATTATATATTTGCCCTTCCACGGTAATGGGCCCGACAATTCCTAATAAATCCTCCACTACGGCGGGAGTAATAGCAATAACTCCATCAATTTTGGGAGTAGAACTTACTTTATTAATGACTTTTATCTGTTCCCCATAAAAATAACCAATCTGGCGAGCGGCGGTAGGAAAATCCGGCGACCAGTTAGCATCACGCAAAAACCATTGCTTGACCCCTAAATATTTATTTAACTCTTTGGGTGGGGCCGGCTTAAAATAATCTTGAGCTGGCATATCTAGATGATAACTATCATGAACCTCTAAATTAGTAATGCGACCATTTTCTAATTCTAATAGCCCATAATTGCCAATAAAACCGCCAGTTGGTCGTAATTCATCATTATTTTGTAATACTAATAAAAAACGCCCATCACTTAATTGCTTGGCCAAATAAGGAGCTAATTGCAACCATGGTAGATACTCAGCTAGAAGCTCTTTACCGTCTTCCAGCGCTTTAAGCGCTTGTTTAGCAGGAGCATTAAGTTCACTAAGACCAGGCCCAAAATTGACTGCTGATAAACTATTCTCTATCTCATGAAGACTCACTAAGGTATTTAAAATTAAAGCCGGTGACTGCTGAATTTGGCTTAAAGCAATTGGCAAACTGCTAGTTGTTAGCTGATTAAATGATAATTGAGATAAATCAGCTAACCATTGCTGAGCTTGCCCTAACAGTTCCAAAATAGTACTACAAGCGATATCAGCCGCTTTAGAAAGGTTATGGGCACTAGTAGCTTGCTCCCTATACCATGGTATATGAGACCACAAAGGATGCTGGACCAAAATTAGGCTTAAACTGCGAGCCCGAGCAAAAGACTCCTGAGCTTGCCCCATAGCTTCTTGGGCTTGTGACCAATCACCTCTTTTTAGAGCTTGCCCTCCAGTAGTAAGTTGAGTCTTGCCCTCTATTCCTGCTTGATAGGCCCCCCAGGCGGTATAACCTAATCGCGCTACATCAATAATAAAAATTACCAAGATGATAATTGCTATAGTCCAAATGAAGCGACGTTTAGACATAAATATCAAATTATTTTCTATATTCTATATTACAATAGCTAAAATAAAAACAGGGTCTAAGTGACCTTGTTTTATATACTCGATTTATTCCTCTTTTTTATCAGCATCTGACTCTGAAGGCACTGCCGGCTCTAATCCGGGTGCCGGAGAATGATCAGTGTGATCGTTCTCTTTATTCTTATTTTTATTTTGATCTACTGGTTGTTGTCTCCTAATTTTAATAATATTGCCAGTAACAATTTTATGGCCAACCAATAAATTATTAACTGTGATAGTCATTTGCGCTCCTTCATTTAACCAATAATTAATTCTTTCCGCTTTAACCTGTAAATCTTTGGTCTTAGGGTTATAGCTACCTAAATTTTCTAAAATACGACCATAGGGATCACGACCAGCCTCAGAAATAATTAACCTATAAACAGGAGATTTCTTTTTACCTATACGAGCAAGTTTAATTTTAAGCATAAAACTACACCTAAATTTTAGAATAAATAAATGAGCTCTGACGGTAGGCTGATTATATCTTAATAAAACTAGTTTTGTCAAGCAACCGTATCAGTCCACCACATTTTGGACAAGCATCTCACTAAGCCTCACAGTCGCTCTTCTTGGTCTTTAGCATTAGCACTGCTAGCTCTAAATCCTTTGTTGGGCTTCTTTAGTAACTATATAATTATATCTATTGGCATGGCCATATAGTCTAGCAAAACTCTGTGATACTTAAATATTATTTACATATATTTTATCCTCCTTTGGAGTCCAAAATGTGAGTACACTTATTCAGCTGAAAATAGCGAATAAAAAAAGGAACCGCCCAGACGAGCCGTGCGGTTCAAGTTTAAGAAGACTAAAGTTGGTTCAGTCTTTTGTTAGTTAATGGATTTTGATGACCTTGGTGGTCATCATTTGATTCTCGGCGGTGGCTCTAATAAAATAGACACCGTCAGCCACCTGTTTGCCCTGACTATTTCTGCCATCCCAAACTATTGACTGGGTCTTGCTATTATTGGTCAGGCTTTGAATCTTCTGACCTTTAATATTAAAAACCTCAATCTTAGTGGGGATGTTGCCAACAAACTTAATGGTCGTACTGGCAGCGAAGGGATTGGGGTAACAGCCAACGGACATCAGCGTTACAGGAATCACAGGGTCGTCAACGGCGGTGCTGTAATCACCAGTCAAACGGCTAATAGCTTGCCGAAATTGAACGCCGTCCGGCATAACAAAAGTAACCGGCTGCCGGTTCAATAACTCGACTATGGGCTCTTCAGCGTCTTGCTGAAAACGCAGAAGATTATTCCCATCTAAAAGAATTGCCGCCGACCAGGGAGTACCGTCTGGATAGATTCCTTCCACGGCAAATAAGTTGTCTCCGTTTTGGAGAATAGTAATGGTCTGACCACTAATCTCCGGCGACAACTGATTATACCCCCAATCGTCAGTAAACAATTCACCAATATGGAGGTTCTGCACCAACGGGTTGTCAGGGTTGACTACCCAAAGGTTTTGTAGATAGGCATTAATCTGCCCACCAGCAACCCAGGGTACCGCCACACATCCAGCCGCATAATTTAGCCCGGCTGTGTAGAGATAATCTTGGAAGCTAAGCCCAATAAACCCACTGGCGGCCGCCAATGATAGAGCAGTATCGGTATCGTTAACCACTCCATCATTATTAACATCGCCGCGAAGACGGTTGTGCCGCTTAATAACGGCAACACTCGCCTCCGACAGAATATTATCAAAAAAACCCGCATTGGCCCCCCAACTAATTTCCCCATTCCAGTAAATATAGCCAGTGGGGTTTACAATAGAAGAATAAGGGACCACCATCTGCACAATGGGCTTTGTACTAGAATAGTACCAGCTATTACCCATCCATGCCCCCGGCATGTCCGCTACCCAGGCCGCTCTCCACCACTCCTCATCGAGCTGGTAGATAAACAATCCTTCCTCTTGCCAAAACATATAGCAATCGGAATAACTGTTAAAAACTAAGGTGCCCCCATCGAGACCATAATGTCCCAGATTAAACACCATAGCCTCCACCTCTGGCGCCTGGCAGAGGAATGTAATGTTAATATCCTGCCCCGGCAACACCCAAAGGGTGTCAGGGGTTGGACTGCCGGCGTTCGTATTTATAAACAAACCAAATGCCGGAACACAAACCAATATGATGACCACGAATGTTAATAAAGTTCTCTCCATGATGAGAACCTCCTTTTTCTTTTGTTGTTAAGATTGCTATCTAAACAATGACACAAGAAACCTATTATGTCAAGACTATTATCAGCCCACCACATTTTAGACAAGCATCTCCCCAAGCCTCACAGTCGCTATTCTTGGTCTTTACCATTAACACTGCTAGCTCTAATATCCTTATCCTTTATTGGGCTTCTTTAGCAACTATTTACACATGACCATATAGTCTAGCAAACACTAGGCAATAATAATGCTTAAATATTATTTACTATTTTGCCCTCCTTTGGAGTCCAAAATGTGAGTACACTTATTCAGGAAATGAGCGGGTAACGGGAATCGAACCCGTATCTTCAGCTTGGAAGGCTGACATAAAAGCCATTATACTATACCCGCAGGTGGCCAAAATGCAGTAGTCTATATTATTAATTTTTAATCAAAAAACAATAAAGACTCTGCCATTCCAGCCAGAGTCGGGATGCCGAGATTTGAACTCGGGATCTCCTGCTCCCAAAGCAGGCGCCTTAAACCAGCTGGGCCACACCCCGCTATTTATCAACCATCAATATCTTATTTATCAGAATGTTCTGCTGCAAGTCTCTCATAATAGGCTCGCCTTTCTTCTACAAATTTCTCAGCCTCTTCCTGATTTTCAAAAACTGCCACTAAATTAGCATGTCCTTCTCTACTGCCCCGCCAATTACCGGTAAGGTTATCTTCTGGAGTAGTATAGACTTCACCAGCCGCTTGATCTTCAAATACAGCAAATACCTTAGGTCCTCTTAATTCTTGAATGGCTTTTTCTAACTCTTCTTGAGAGTCATATAAACCAACCTCACGATAATGATCATCCTGGGTACGATAGCCACTATTTTCCCAATCAGCTAATTCTTCTTGTGTCCATTCTTTTACATAATAAGCACCAGCTGGGGCATCATAAAGCAGCTGATATTTCTTCTGAGAAGAGACCTGCTCTTTAGTTTCTGATGGCGACGTATAATTTTCAAATTTACTAGACATAATTTTTCTTTATATGTGGTGCCCCGGGTCAGAATCGAACTGACGACACAAGGATTTTCAGTCCTATGCTCTACCACTGAGCTACCGAGGCAATAATGCCAGTGGCGCTCAGTTCTCGCGCCACATAGCTTTGTTGCGGGGATCGGATTCGAACCGACGACCTTCAGGTTATGGGCCTGACGAGCTGCCAACTGCTCTACCCCGCGATAATTAGTGGGCAATGGAGGAGTTGAACCTCCGACCTCAACATTATCAGTGTTGCGCTCTAACCAACTGAGCTAATTGCCCTTACTTATTTAGTTTAACAAAAAAAGATTGATCAAGCAATCCTGGAACCAATCTTTTTCTTTAGAAAAAGCAAGCCCCATAAACTTGCTATAATTTTGGCGCTAACAGGCGCTCATTCCGCTTCAAGAAATCATTAATTGCTTAATCATTTCTCCCACTATTGCTAGTGGCCGACCAATTTATTAGCTTATTCAGCTAATAATTTACTCCCTAGAAAGGAGATAATCCATCCACAGCTTCCGCTACGGATGCCTTGTTACGACTTCGTCCCTATCATCGATCCCACCTTCCAACGCGGGTGCGCTGTTCGGGTGTTACCGACTCTCTTGACGTGACGGGCGGTGAGTACAAGACCCGAGAACGTATTCAACGCGCCGTGGCTGATACGCGTTTACTAGCGATTCCGGCTTCATGAGGTCGAGTTGCAGACCTCAATCCGAACTGAGAGGAATTTTTTGGGATTTGCTCCACCTTACGGTTTGGCGTCCCTTTGTATTCCCCATTGTAGCACGTGTGTCGCCCAAGGTGTAAGAACCATGCTGATTTGACGTCATCCCCACCTTCCTCCTGCTTAACGCAGGCAGTTTTCTATGACACATGAAACATAGAATAAGGGTTGCGCTCGTTTTCCGACTTAACGGTACATCTCACGACACGAGCTGACGACAACCATGCAGCATCTGTCTAGCACCCTCGAAGGCTCTCCTGTTTCCAGGAGTCTGCAGCTAGATGTCAAACCTTGGTGAGGTTCCTCGCTTATCGTCGAATTAAACCACATGCTCCACCGCTTGTGCGGGTCCCCGTCTATTCCTTTGAGTTTTAGCCTTGCGGCCGTACTCCCCAGGCGGGATGCTTAAGGCGTTAGCTTGATTATAGCCACACTGGCAGGGTCGATACTGCCAATGTTCAGCATCCATCGTTTACGGCGTGGACTACTGGGGTATCTAATCCCATTCGCTCCCCATGCTTTCGTGTCTCAGCGTCAGTGTCGTCCTAGCAAGCTGCCTTCGCTTTCGGTGTTCTTGCTGATATTAACGGATTTAACCCCTACACCAGCAATTCCGCTTGCCTCTTCCGAACTCTAGTTTATTCATATCTCCCGCAGCCTCAAGGTTGAGCCTTAAGATTTAACAGGAGATGGTATAAACAGCCTACACACCCTTTACGCCCAATAAATCCGGATAACGCTCGGGGCCCTCGTATTACCGCTGCTGCTGGCACGAGGTTAGCAGCCCCTTATTCAACCGGTACCGTCAGTACTTCGTCCCGGTTAAAAGTATTTTACACCCCGAAGGGCTTCATCATACACGCGGCGTCGCTCCTTCAGCCTTGCGGCCATTGAGGAATATTCTTGACTGCAGCCTCCCGTAGGAGTCTGGGCAGTGTCTCAGTCCCAGTGAGACGGGTCATGCTCTCACACCCGCTATCCGTCATCGCCTTGGTAGGCCATTACCCCACCAACTAGCTGATAGACCATAGGCTTCTCCCAAAGCGCCGGAGCTTTGATGCATTGTCAGGCGACAATGCATAATATCGAGTATTATTCCAGATTTCTCTGGATTATTCTCGTCTTTGGGGTAAATTACCAATGTGTTACTCTCCCGTTTGCCATGGCCTGGAAACCAGACCATTCGACTTGCATGCCTTAGACACGCCGCCAGCGTTCATCCTGAGCCAGGATCAAACTCTCAATAAGAATATTGAGAGAATAATAGCTCTTTAAAAAGAAAAAATAGAAGGGAATTAGCGCCTGTTAGCGCTAAAATTGTTATATTTTTAAAGTCCACTAAAAAACTTATCTAGTCTACTAAATAAGTATCTATATAATAAACAATTATATTGACTGTGTCAAGAGGCTAAAAACTAGAATAATAAAAAACCGACTCTGAGAAATCAATGTCTTTTTGCTTGATATCTGAGAGCCGGTTAAGCTAACTATTTTAAGGGTTAGCAATTAAATTAATAGGCTCGCTCTAAAGAAGTGCCAGTATAAAAATATTTAAGGACATCAACCCAGCTTTTACCCCCATCAACCACCATTAACAAAGCACCTTGAGCACTCATCCCTACTCCATGACCAAATAAGGTCTGACCCTTGTCTTCGGGTACTGGTACTGAGACTAGCCATGGCTTTTCTCCGCCGCCCCAAACTTCATTCCAACTACGAGTGCGGCCATCACTGCGGGAAAAATAAGGAGTAATAGCCAATTCATGATTGTAAGTCACAATCATGCCTCTAGTTTCTTGAACGGCTTGGGCTAACCTAGGCATGCGGATTTCTGAATTATAACCACGATAAACCTGATCATAGGTGGCATCAACATGAAAATATTCACTAGCATGCTTGGTAGAAGCCTCAGTTAAACCGGAGTCTAGTCCACGATAATAATGATATAGTACATACGTCCGCGCAGCAGTAGCTAGCACTTTCTGAAATTCTAACGGCGAAGCATTACTTGTTTCAGCTAATCCCTTTAAATAACTATCAATAGGTAACTCATTAATCCACCAGATCTTATCTGTTTTGGGAGCATAACGATATTCCATAACCCGACGGAATTTATTATCATTCAAATTGGCATTCCAATTAGGATTATTACGGTAATCTGGCAATTGGAAAACACCATCATTGTTAGCTTGACTAACAAAACGTAAATAATTAAGAGTCTGATAAACATTATCGTTGACTATAACACCATACTGCTTGGTGCTTCGAACATAATAAACTAGTACTACAGTATTAGCCGGTACTGAGCCAACTAATAAATTATTAGCAGCATAGATATCAAAGGGCTGATCACTGGTAATTCTCTGCACCTGATCACTCGAAAATAAACCCACCCTAATTAATGGCTCCTCGGTTAATTTACGAGAATATTCCACTATCCCAGAATCAGCTTGCATTTCGCTATCACTAGTTTGACACTGGGGCTCATTGGCTCTTTCAGAAGATGAGAGAGCAATACAAAACGCCTGATCGCTAGTAGAGCTAGATTTTATAGCCGCCAGTCGGGCTCGTTCAGCGGCTATGGCAGCATCAGATGGTCTAGTTAGAGAAATGCCTGGCACATACTGTCCTTTAACCACCTGCACTTTTTCACCCAGCTTATTATACCCGGTAATATACTCTACTGTCTTGCTTGGGGTTGCTACTTGAGTAGTTGTTGTTAAGGTCGGCTTTTTAGTATTAATAATGGTTATATTATTAGAACTTTGGACAAAGGTAGGTTTAGCTTGATTAGCATCAATAAAAACCCGAGCTAGGCTCCCTTTAATTGGTTGCTGATTATACACTAATTGAAAATTCTCCTGGATAACACCGACGATGCTGGCTTCTGGCCCAGCAATCTTAAAGCTTATGTTTATTTTCTCCTTAGGCTTTACTTCTTTAGTTAGAGTAGTTACTTTAAAAAAAGACTGCCAACTTTTGTGTTCTACTTTAGAAAAAGTTTTTAGAAAAGGGCCGGTTTCTAGACTAACCTGGCCAGCCGGCCAGCTAGTTTGGCCATTATTAACGAAAGTAAGATTAATAGTGGCTTCTTGCCCGGCATTCATAACTAAGTTAGTGGTATATGGCTCAACAGTAGCGCTTAAATCGGCAGCCAGGGCAGTTGGCATCAATAATTGCCCGACCAAATCTTTAGCATCAGCCTTAAAACGCCAACTGCTTAGAAGTTGGGCCGAAAAAATAACTACTAAAACAGACAAGGCTATACTAAAAATTAGACTTAGAAAATGGTCATGTTTTTTGGCCGCTGTCCTTCTACGTTGCATCAATTGGTAATAATTAAGGTAAACGGCGTGTAGTTTGGCTAAGTCATCCATATATTTTAATTTTAATTTATTACTTCTGTTTATAAATTTGGAATGGTTCGACTAAACTTAAGTATAGCAAAAAAATAGAGAAAAGTCAAGATAAATGTAGACTTATCTTCTTAAAAGTTGCCAATCGGCTAGATGTTTGTTAAACTATGAAATGTCTAAATAGTTTTTAAGAGTAATAACAATAAAAAGTGAACTTTATATAATAAATAAGATCTTTTTAGATCATTAGCATAACAATATAAAATATTAAAATTATATGAGAGGAATTTATTAAGATTAGTCTACATTATTTTAGACTAATCTTCCAATATTCATCTATTAATTTAAAAATAAAAATACTATGGAAATTAACTCCCAAAAAAACGATGGACAACTAGAAATTACTGTCAAATTGTCTAATGAAGAATTTAAACCCTATATTTTAGAAGGTGCAAGACGTATTGCTAATGAAGTCAAGTTGCCAGGTTTTAGACCTGGTAAAGCTCCCTATGCCGTCATTAAAGCTAAGGTTGGCGAAATGACTATATTAGAAGAAGCAGCCAGAGTAGCTATCAACCACACCATTGACGAGGCTATCAAACGTGGAGCCACTGACCAAGCAACCATTGGGCAACCCAATGTAGATATTACTAAACTAGCCCCGGATAATCCTTTAGAATATAAAATTAAAGTCAATTTACTGCCTAAAGTAACAATTAAAGACTATACCAATTTAGCCATTAAACGGCCAGAGATCACAATACCAGAGGAACAAATAAACAAAACCCTAGAACAATTACGTGAAGCTAATGCTCAAAAGGTAGCGAGTCTGGAACCAGCTAAAATGGGTGATTTAGTAATAGCCAATATTCAAATCTCGGTAGACAAGGTACCAATAGAAGGTGGCCAAGGACAGAATGTTAATATAATTCTAGGAAAAGATTATCTAGTACCTGGTTTTGATCAACAATTATTAGGCGCTGTAGTAGGGCAAGAATTACAATTCCAAATCCCCTATCCCAAAGACCACTACCAAAAAGCTTTAGCCGGCAAATTAGTGGATTTCAAAGTTAAAATTAATGAGATTTGGCATCGTCAATTACCAAAGTTGGATGACCAGCTTGCTAAGAATTTTGGCTTTGAAAACTTAGCGGCGCTAAAAGAGAATATTAAAGATAGTCTGATGCTAGAAAAACAGCGGCAACTTGACAATGAAATGGAAATAAAAATATTTGAAGAATTAATAAATCGAGCCTCAATTGAAAAAATTCCTGAATCATTAATTAATAAAGAAGCCGAAGCAATGTTAGATGAATTACAATATAATCTAGAACAAAATGGTGGTAATTTAAATGACTACTTGAGCAGTCTAAAAAAAACTAAGGAACAATTTATTTTAGAGATACTGCCCCAAGCAGTTAAGCGAGTTAAAACTGCCCTCATTATTAAAGAAATTACCAGACTAGAAGGAATAACTACTAATAGGGAGGAAGTAGATAAAGAATTGGACAATCTAAAGGAACATTATAAGGACAACCCAGAAATAATGAGCCGTCTCAATATGCCTGACTACCGAGAATATTTGGCCAATGTCATTGTTAGTAATAAAACTGTACGTTTCTTAAAAGACCACAATCTCGTTACTGACAATAAAGAAAAAACGGCTCCCAAAACAACTAAAAAGCCAGACATAGAAAAACCCAAAAAGACAACCCGCTCCAAAAAATAATCTTACGCCAATGTCCACTCTAGCAGTCAACAAACGAGCTAATTATGACTATGAAATCCTGGAAAATTATGAAGCAGGTCTAGTTTTGACTGGCCAGGAAGTAAAAGCAGTCCGAGCTGGACAAATAAACCTAAAAGGCAGTTATGTCGTCTTTCATGGCGGTGACCATCCTCAAGCTTTTTTAATTAATGCCCACATTGGTCATTATAAACCAGCTGGACCTTTAGCTAATTATGACCCCACCCGTAGCCGACGGCTATTATTAAAGCGTAAAGAACTAAATCATCTTTTTGGACGAACTACTAACGAGGGCTTGACAGTCATACCGCTCAAACTATATACTAAGGGCAGTTTACTGAAATTAGAGATTGCTTTAGGACGGGGCAAAAAGAAGTATGATAAACGTCAAGCAATCCAAAAACGTGAGTGGGATAGAAGACGCCGAACTTTAACAAAACAAATTAGGGGATGACGGGCTTCGCTCATAAGATATGGTAATCAATCGAGCGAATAGGTGAGGATTACACCTAAACATCAAAACCAATAGATGCCAAAAACATCCTAGCAAAAGTAAAATCTCAATTCGCTTTTGCTCCTGTCGCTGCTTAATACAGCGGCCATCGATGTTGACCATGCCTAATAATCAACTATCGGTGTCATTTTTTTAGGCTATGACCCCAAATCAATCCGCCTGTTTGAAATTGGGTCAAGATTATAATCAGGCTCCTTAAAAAATTTTTGTCCAATTTATATTTTTAAGGTATAGAAAATTGGACTATTATTCGTAAAAACGATTGATTGCCTCTTATGATACAGGGGTTCAACTCCCCTCATCTCCACATAAAATGCCGCGATGGCGAAATTGGTAGACGCATCGGACTTAAAATCCGACGATATTAAAACATCATGAGGGTTCGAGTCCCTCTCGCGGCACGCTGGCTTATTTAAGCGGGTATCGTATAATGGCTATTACATTACCTTGCCATGGTAGAGATACGGGTTCGATTCCCGTTACCCGCTCATAATTAATGCTCAAAAACAATTTCCATGAGACGAACTTTTCGCAAACCTAAACCAAAAGAAGAAAAAAAATTCCGAGCCAATGAACAAATTATTGCCCGGGAGGTTTTTGTAATTGACGAAAATGGTAATTCTTTAGGCCTAATGGCCACTGAGACTGCTATTAAATTGGCCCAAGATGCCGAACTAGATTTAGTAGAAGTCAATCCCAACAACAATCCACCTGTAGCAAAAATTGTAGATTATGGCCAATTCCGCTACCGTATTGAGAAGAAAATGCAGCAACAAAAATCCCGCCAGAAAAAAATTGACCTTAAAGAAGTAAGACTATCTATTAGGATTAGTGAGCATGATTTAAAAATGCGAGTTGACCAAGGCTATAAATTTCTATCAAAAGGGGATAAATTAAAAATATCGGTTGTTTTAAGGGGTAGAGAAAGACAGCATCCAGAAAAAGCCGAAGAGACTATTAACCGCTATTTAAAACAATTAGAAACACTAGCGGACCAAACTCTATCTATCGAAGAACCCTTGACAAAACTCAATGATCGCTTTAGTATGGTAGTGGCTAATAAAAAATAGCCAATTATTTCTTATGAAATTAGGTGTAAAAAACCTTTTTTTATTATTCTAAATATGCCGAAATTAAAGACTTATCAGCCAGTTGCTAAGCGGATGAAACTTACTAAAACTGGTAAAATTAAGCGACGCAAGGCAGGACAAGATCATTTTAACGCCCGCGAAGATGGTCAAACTGGTCGAATGAAACGTCGTGACTTTAATGTTGCCAAGTCTGACAGCAAAAACATCAAAAAATTCTTGCCCTACTGTTAAAACTAAATTAATATGACTAGAGTAAAAAGAGGCACTATCCATACTAAAAAACGCCACAATATTTTATCTAAGACCAAAGGATTTAAATGGGGTCGTAAAAATTTAATCCGTTTAGCTTCAACGGCCGCCACTAAAGCTGGAGCTCATTCTTATACTGACCGTCGCAAGAAAAAAAGAAATGCCCGCGCCTTGTGGCAAATCCGGATTGGTGCTTTTGCTAAAGACCATAATCTGTCCTATTCTAAGATGATGAATCTTTTAAAAAAAGCTAATATTAAATTAGACCGTAAAAGCTTGGCCGATTTAGCAGCCAATCACCCGGATGTCCTTTCTAAGATATTAGAACAAATTCAATAAATCCATGAGATGGCTTAATATTATACAAATTATCATTGCTCTCCTGTTAATTGGCGCTATATTATTACAAAATCGTGGCGCTGACATGTCCGGTCTATTTGGCGGTGGTGGTGATATTTATCGGACGAAAAGAGGAATTGAAAAAACTTTATTTATAGCTACTATCGTCTTGGCAGTAATTTTCTTTGGTTTATCATTAGTTGGTTTAATAATTAATAAATATTAAACATATGAAGGAAAATAAAATCAACAAAGCTGACTTAATTGACAAAATCTCGGAGACAGTAAATATTAGCAAAAAACAAATTGAAAAAGTTCTAGATTCACTCCTAGATAACATCACTAGTGGATTAAAGGCCGGTAAAACTATTAACCTGGTTGGTTTCGGCAGTTTTATGCCTAAAAAAAGACATGCGCGAAATGGCGTTAATCCTCAAAATCCTAAACAAAAAATTCATATCCCAGAAATTATAGTTGCTAAATTTAGAACCGGGAAAGCCTTAAAAGATGCTCTTAAAAACAAACGATAAGACTTCACTTTTACAACAATATAATGTATACTATTTTTGAAAAGCTCCCGTGGTGAAATGGATATCACGCTTGGCTTCGGACCAAGTATTTTGGGTTCGAATCCTGACGGGAGCGCTAGATGGCGAGGCTGGGTAGCTCAGTTGGCAGAGCATGGCACTCATAACGCCAAGGTCGTGGGTTCAATCCCCACCCCCGCCACCAACAACAATAGAATGCGCCCATAGCTCAGCTGGTAGAGCAGTTGCCTCTTAAGCAAACGGTCGCAGGTTCGAACCCTGCTGGGCGTACATTATTTCCGCTCCCGATGCAGTTGCATATAACGATTGTAAAAAAGAGTCGGGAGAAATCCGTACCCAACCATAGCGCTAGAGAGAATTTCCAGAGTCCTCAATATGTCTATTGAGACATTATTTAAGAAATCTATGAGTGAAAAATTTTTAACGCCAGAAAAACAAATACAACCAGAGAATATAGATCTTGATAAAACTTTAGCTGAATTATCCACACATACAGCTTATCAAAAGAAAATAAAGAAATTGTTAATAACTTTATTTTTTATTAACAATTGATTCCAATTCTCTTGATATTTTTGTCAAATGAACATCCAAGATTAACTCAAGAATTAATAAAGCTGAAATAAAAAAACCGTCAGACTAGCAAACCGAGGCTTGCGTCGTCTGACGGGATTAGTAATTTATTTCATCATGATCATTTTCTTCGTGGAAGAAAATCGACCAGATGTTATTTTGTAAAGATATATTCCAGCCGCTGTTGGTTGGCCGGAGTTGTTTTTGCCGTCCCAGACAATAATATGTTCGCCGGGCGACAATTTTTGCTCATTAACCAGGGCTCTGACTAGTTGTCCCCTGGTGTTATAGATTGCAACAGTTGTTGGACTGTTGTCAATCTGGTTAAACTTGACATTAGTACTACCCTGAAACGGATTGGGGTAGCAGGCAACTTCAGGGCTAGGGGTGACCGGGGTGACAGGATCACTGTTAACCACAGTGGTATCAGTAAAGGTGGCAATTGAACCATCGTCGCCGCAAGTGATACCGCGATTGCCCTTAAAGTCAAAACCATGAACAATAATATTGCCCAAACTCATTACTTCTTGCCAGCCATTGTTAATTTTCAAGATATGGATAATTCCATTGTAACCAGAAACGACGTATAAAGTATTATTTGTCCATGACAATATAGTGAGGGCACCACCATTAGGTGGGTTTAAAAATAAACTCCAAGTTACCCCGCCATCGATTGAACGGTATAGCTCTCTCCTGTCGGTAATTGATGCGTAGAATGTACTTGGTGAAGCGATTTTCATAAAAAATGAAAAATCACTTCTATCCACAAATGACAACTGCCAAGTTTGTCCAGCGTCTTGCGAAACATAACAATTAGATAGATCATTGACGTTATAGCGTATCGCCGACAAAATAATGGTTTCTCCGGCTACGTCAAAGCCTCTAAAACCACCCTCGCCAGCTTCAACTTGATTTGCCTTGATAGTAGTCCAGGTATTGCCGCCGTTGATGGTCTTTTTTAGGTCACCTGAAGACAGAATATACCCAATCTCTGGTGAAGTAAATTTGATTCTTAGTAAACTGCTGGAGTTGTTTCTAATTCCAGGACAGTTGGACATATCTGTCCAAGTATTGCCACCGTCTATAGTTTTATACAGACCAAAGCTGTCCCCGCAAATCCAACCAATTTGAGTGTTAATCATCCATAGGCCGTTAACGCAGAATGGTTGGTCGGGGTGTGATACTTCTACTGATTGCCAGTTTTGACCGGCGTCGGTAGACTTCATAAAACGGAAAACCATGGTGTTGGTCCAACCAGCCACAAAATAGTTATTTTGGTCCAAGATTTGGCAGGCCTCCAAATTGGAGTTGTGCCAAGTGATATTTTGGGCGGCGGCTTGGCCGCCCAGGGTGATGATAAACACCACCAAATAGATTAAAGCGACCTTCTTCATGGCCACCTCCCTTTTATTTATATTTAATTGTTAAAGATCAAACTCTTATTATAGATAATAATACCACAACAACCAGGATAAGTCAATATTTTACTTTACTGGCCAGAGTTGGCGGTTTTTTAAGTTTATGGTATAATAAAAACAATTAGCAAAAATATTATGAAAAAGATTTTAATAATTTTTGTTTATGCTGGTCTTGGACTAGTGAGTGGAATTCTAGCTTCCGCTTTATGGGCCCAGGCTGCCCCAGTTATTTTTTATGAGTCTAAATTAAGAATACCTAACGTGACTAATATGACTGCCACCACCAGCATTGTTACGGTTCAATATTTAGAGAATTTAATTAATGTGATGCTTAGGCCTACTTACCTAAATCCATAATTGGTTAATTTTATGTCCAAGAAAACAGGTTTATTAATTTGTTTAGTGATTTTTTTATCAGTCATTGCCTATGGCCTAGTGCAGGCTGGTGTTGTTAACTTTGTTGACGGTATTAATATACAATATGAAACAATCTATAAAGATCAAGTTCCTTCTAAGGCCGAGGCGGAGAATTTATTAATGCCGTTATCTAGTAGTTTTTTCCCTAGCGCTCATTTAGAAAAGAACGCTGGCGGTTGCCGTATAAAATCGGGAACTTTCTACATTGATTACACGCAGGTGCATTTTTGGCAAGGCTATTATTGGGGGTCTGCCACCGCCATCGCAACCAGCACCACTGACAATTCTTGCATTTGTCCAACTGGAACAACTAGAATTTTAAGAAGGTCACAAGCTAATAATCAAATCAGCGAATTGGATACAACTTGGTGGAAAGACTTTAGGTGGGTCAATCGTGGTTTAGGGTTTGGTATTCAAGGTGAACTTGTCTGGACTACTCAATGCACTAAATTTTATAACACCTGCTGTCCGGGAGGTTGTATGACAGGTGATCCAGGTTGTTCTTGTGCCTATAACCTCAATAATTGCAAAAGTTTATTCAGCAACGGCCAGGGTACTGGTTGCGGTGGCAGCCAGCCTATATATTATACTGAATATTTATATAACTGTGTGGCTACTAGCGAGACATTAAAACAATAATATGAAGAAAAGATTAATACTTGTTTTTGCCACATTTTTTATCGGTGCCTTTTTCTATGTAACTACCCATGGTGCTACCAATGTTGTTTCTTTTCCTGATGGCGCTAAAAATTTGCAGACTATTACTGCTAACACAGATGCCATTATCAAGAACTGGGCTGATACACTTATCATCGGTTCTTTAGAAAAGAACGCTGGCGGTTGCCGTATAAAATCGGGAACTTTCTACATTGATTACACGCAGGTGCATTTTTGGCAAGGCTATTATTGGGGGTCTGCCACCGCCATCGCAACCAGCACCACTGACAATTCTTGCATTTGTCCAACTGGAACAACTAGAATTTTAAGAAGGTCACAAGCTAATAATCAAATCAGCGAATTGGATACAACTTGGTGGAAAGACTTTAGGTGGGTCAATCGTGGTTTAGGGTTTGGTATTCAAGGTGAACTTGTCTGGACTACTCAATGCACTAAATTTTATAACACCTGCTGTCCGGGAGGTTGTATGACAGGTGATCCAGGTTGTTCTTGTGCCTATAACCTCAATAATTGCAAAAGTTTATTCAGCAACGGCCAGGGTACTGGTTGCGGTGGCAGCCAGCCTATATATTATACTGAATATTTATATAACTGTGTGGCTACTAGCGAGACATTAAAACAATAATATGAAGAAAAGATTAATACTTAGTGGAGCCACCGTCTTACTCTTAATTATTTTAGCATCAATTTTTTTTATTTTGGCCAAAAAATATAGTCCGCTCATTTCTCATCAGCCATTAAATAATAATCAAAATAATCAATTAGAAACACCTAACATTGAATCAATTGGGAGCATTAACGTTGACAACCAGAATTTTGATATTAAGCTTAATGCCATCAAAGATGGTATTGTTGTGGCTGAAAATGGCCAACCGACGCGTAATGATTCTGAGCCAAAATCACCAGGAACACCGATGGTTAGCCTAGATATTAATGGGGCTGAAGGAATTAATATTCCTAATGACGTTATTAAAATATCGATTACTAAAGATTCAATCAGCCCCAAACCGATTATTATATCGGCCGGTAAGCCAACCACTTTTATGGTTGAATCAGCCGATGAATGGTATCATGTTTTACGCTTTGCCGATAACAGTCTTAAGGCTTTGGCTGTCGGGGTTGCTGGCCATGAAACCAGGCTGATCCGCTTTAATGCTCCAACTACCACGGGCGATTACATTATTTATGACGAAATTTTCGGAGTTGATGGCTTAGTGACTGTTAAATAATATTTATGGTCGCTAAAATAGTCAAACCATTGCGTATTAATATCACCCCACCATTGTCAAAACGGTGACCATTCTCTTTCTACCCTATTTGGCTTTTTTAATTAAAGAGATGTTAACTGTAGTTTTTGTCGCCTTTATTTTGCCAACACTTCTGATCCGTGGGTTGATTTCCTGCAGCGCCGTAAATGGCCGCGAATTAAGTATTACCATGATTTATGTTATGGTGCCGATTCTGGTTAACGAAGCGACTGATAAAATCCCGTAGATATAAAATGCTTCAAGACTTAACCATTATTAAGCTCGCGGCCGTGTTAGTTTTAAGACTTTGATTCCTTAAGATTTGAAACAAAAGGTGTATGATTCAACAGAATTGCTAAAAAATGGAATGCTTCACTAATAAAATGACGAGCGAAGGCGCCAATCAGAAAGTTCCGCGGAGAGTTGAGTTAAGTTCAGAACAAAAAATTATTAGCAACACCATGTCTGTTATCCCCAATAATGACGGCGAAGCGCATTTGGTAGAAGAAATTAAAAAATCAGAGAATTTGATATTAGGGCACAATTGAAAGACGATTACGACAAAGTTTCTAGAAGAAATGAAAGCTGTACAATACCAGGGAGATGTTGTCATTCTATCTTCCAGGGAGGACGATAATAATTCCATTGCTTACGACAAAATAATTTTTGATAACCTGGAAAGGGTTCCGCAAATACTTGATTTGCGTTAAAATAATAAAGGGGAGATTGTATTTATATATTTCTCTGGACCATCTGAAATAGTGCGAAAATTAAAACAGGAATATAGTCCTTCTTTCGAGGGCAGTGAAAAAAACAGAAAAAGTGAGCGATTTTACTGGTTGGAGTAAGCCAACCCAAAAAGTTCGCGCATTTTCACACAAAGAGTATAAATATTACATAGTTTGCTATAATTATCTTATGATCCCCAATAATCAAGCCCTACCCTACCCTAGTGGTTTTTTATTAATAGATAAACCCAGTGGACCAACATCTCACGATAT
>ERZ795052.1113-NODE-1113-length-38037-cov-6.776526_pt1 | contig 38037 bp, 30 predicted proteins | sample MGYA00375136_ERZ795052 | MGnify/ENA primary metagenome ERZ795052 (study PRJEB30181, sample SAMN05720156) | activated sludge metagenome | isolation source: Anaerobic digester | place: Japan | collected 2015-05-26 ... | reverse complement strand
CGCGTTCCAGAGCGCGGAACGCGCATCGGGCGCCAAGGTGTCCGGGTACCAGGATATCGCGTGCCAGGATGCCGCACGCCAGTACCTCGGGTGCGAGGATCTCGGGAGCCCGGATCTCGGGTGCCATACCCAAGCCCGCGTTGCGGGCGCGGGCATGCCGCCGCCAGTTGCCTCGCGCCTGACGCCATAACGCCATTGACCTGGCGGCTAACCTGTCGCCGTCAACCTGGCGGCGTTAACGAGCGCATGCCCGCGCTTACAGCTTGGGCATGGCATCGCGCACTTCGCCACACCGCGCGCTTACAAGTTTCGGCATCACCCACCCTGTTATCGCGGCGCGAGGTGCGGCGCGACGTAGCGCCGGTTCCAATCGTATTCAAACATGCCGTCGTGATCGCCCTGGTGGCCGGCGCTACGCATGTCCGGCGTCCAACAGATTTGCGCGAGCTTGTCGGCCAGCGAGGGGTCGGGAATAGCGCGCTGCGTGTCGAAACCGTCCTTGCCGGCCGACGCGGTGTGGGCCCGGTCGACCGTGCCCACCAGCTCCGTGAGGACCCCCAGCACCAGCCAGTCGGACGGGCAGTAGAAGCTCACGAGCTGGTCTTCGACGTGCCACAGCGCCTCGCTGAGATCGTAATCCGGACTGACGCCCGCCTGCACGATCACAGCTTTGCGCACGCTGCGCTCGGCCGGCAGAGATTCGAGCACCAGCAACACCAGCGCGCCGCCGCCGGAATACCCCACCAGGTCGACCGGCGCCTCCGGGTACTGGTCCTGGAACGCGACTATCTCATCCGCGATGGCACGGGCCACGGCACGGTTGCGCACGTAATCCGCGAGGTTGAGCATCGCGTACGGCCCCCAATTGAAAACGCGGATTTCTGCTTGCACACCGCCGTCGCGCAGCCCGGCGTAAGCCTCCAGCAACGAGCCGGGCTGACCATCGATGCCGGGCAGCATGTAGACCATGCCTTTTTCCGCGTCACCGGCCCACGCATCCGGCTCCCAATCCGAACCGAGACAAGCAAAGACAGGCGCCAGCAGCGCCAGAGCTGACATGCACAACAGGCCAGCAATCCCGCGCCGATACATCGCGTTGTGTATCGGCGCAGGGCGGCAGGTGCATTACTGCGGTTAATCCGCCGGCAACTGGCCGGGTTTGGTAGCGCGGATCAGCGAATCCATGAACTCGCCGCGGCGTACCAGGGTAGCGTCGATGAATCCGGTCGCGCTAAGGTCCTCAGATACTTCCTCGAAGGTGTACGTTCCGCCGGCGTCGGTCGCCAGGAGCATCATTATCGCAAACAGCGCGCCCATTACGGGGCGGGTGCGCGACGGGTCCATAATGACATCGCGAATCACGACCTGGCCGCCTGGCGCCAGCGCCTCATAAACCTTGGCCAGCAGCGCGCGATTCTGCTCGCGCGAGTTCTGATGGATGATCGCTCCCAGCCAGGCCAGGTCCGCTCCCTGCGGCAGTGGGTCTTCATAAAAATCACCGCCCACGAGGTGTATCCGGTTAGCCAGGCCCTCGGCCGCCAGACGCCGCTTGGCCAGCGGCAGCGCGTCGGGCAAATCGAAGATGGTGGCCGTCGCCTCCGGCGCGGCCCGCAAGAACGCGATCGTCCACGTGCCGCTGGCCCCACCCACGTCCAGCAAGTGGCTGAAGCGCAACGGCTGCAGCGCCTTAATGAGGCCCGACAACAGCGGCATTGAAACGCAATTCATCGCCTCGAGAAACGCCTCGCGGTCAGCCTCCGCGCCGCGAATGGTCTCGGCCTCGACGGGCCGGCCGGTCTTCATCGCCCACGACAGTTGCGCCCAGCGCCGCACGCACGCGGCCTGGTGTTGCAGCATGGGCAACACGCTGCCCGGGCCGCCGCTCGTCACCAACGGTGCAAGCTGCTCGGGCACGCGATAGCGCTGCCCCGTTTTCTCGAGCAGTTCAAGGGCCGTCAGCGCGTCGAGAACGTAGCGCGTCGCCCGCACGTCAGCCTGCACCGCGGCCGCCAACTCCTCGGCCGTTTGGCCGCCGTCCGCCAGGCGCGTGAACAAGTCAAATTCCGCGGCGGCTGCCAGTATGCACGCCTCCTGATACCCGCGGGCCAGGTTGAGAATGCTTTCGGCTGTCCAGGATGCAGTCATTGCAGGCTCCCGAATGCTCGGCCGGCGCGCAGCGTACACACGCCGCGTGACCGCCGCCGAGTCAGATACATTGAATTTAATGCGCCTTCCCTCCCCGCCGCCAGCCCACCCGCCAGTCCACCAGCCAGCCCACCCGCCAGTCCACCCGCCAGCCCACGCGCTAAGCTTCGCAACGCGCTGTTCGGAGTGCAAAACTCCGCTTTGCACAAGGCAACCGCCAAGACGCCGAGAAACCGCCAAGACGCTGAGAAAGCGCCAAGACGCCAAGCCCGCCAAAGCAAAGAAAAGGTAGCAGAGCCGGGGCGACACGCCCCGGCTCTGCTCTCCTCTTGATCCCTCGATCCCTTGATCCCTAGATCCCTCTCGATGTCCCGGCAATCAGCGTGGCCCGGCGGGCGACGAGGCAGCCGGTTCCGATTCCCACAATCGCCCCAGAACCAGAGTTTCCGGCTCCGGATGTTTGCGGCGCGGCTGCTCGGCGGCTGCTTGCTCGAAGCTGAGGCCGCGGTCGGCGGCCAACTGCGCGTACTTCCGCAGACTCAGCACCCACATGGGACGCTGGCGCTCGCGAAGCTCATCGCGGATGTCGTCCAAACGATCCAGATACGCACAGCGTTTGTGTGCGATGTAGGGATAGGCCGACGACTGCGCCAGACCAATGACGTATAGCGTCTCGTCCGCCGGAACGCCTGCAGTGGCGCCGGCCACGAATTCGGCCGTCACTCGCCGGTGGTCCTGCCGGGGCATGACGTAGCCGCCCACGAAGGCGAAACCGAGCAGGCAGACGGCGAAGACGATCGTATAGAAGCGGCGGGCGTGCACGCCTTTCTTGACTAAGTGAGCATCGATCACCAGGGCCGCGAGAATCGACAGCGGCGGCAGAATCGGAATCGCATAGTGCTTGTGCTTGAACAGCGCCAGCAGCAGAAACCCCAAGCCTCCCAAAAACCAAGACCAGAGGAAGCGGTGCACAGGGCCATCGGGGCCGCGATAGCCGGCCGCCAGGACGCGCGCCCCCAGGACCAGCGCAACCGTCCACGGCAGAACCATCCACGGAATGTCCCGGAAGTAGAGGAAGAACGATTGCGAACCCAGGCGGTGCAGGCCGAGAAAGCGGGCGATCGTGTTGTAGTTCCATTCCTGCAGTGCTTCCGCGCCTACCGAGTATGCCGCCGCCACGTGCCAGCCGCCGGCCACCAGCACGAACACCAGCACGCCCGGCGAGATGAGAACGGCCCGGATCGGGCGCCAGGACCGCCGCCAGATGGCGTACGCTATCACAGTTGCCCCGAGCAGCGCGACCGCCACCGGTCCCTTGGCCAGTACCCCCAAGGCCGCCAGGAAGTAGAAAAGCAGGCTGGCGCGCCAAGGCAGATCGAATCCGCCTCGTCCCCAATGCCACAGAAGAACACCATGGGCCGCCGTCAGCAGCAAGGCGAGCACAATGTCGATCTCGCCCAGCCGCCCTTGCATATACATATAGACACAGCTTGCCTGCACCAGCCCAGTCAGCAGGGCAACCCTCGTGCTGAAGAAACGGCCGGCCAGGACGGCCATGAGAACGCACAGTCCGACGGCGCTGAGCGCAGCCGGCAGGCGTGCGGCGAACTCGCTGAATCCGCCGACGATGGCGAAACAGGCGGCCGTCAGCCAGTTGACCAACGGCGGCTTGTCGAGCCAGAAGCCGTTGGCGAAGCGCGGCACAATCCAGTGTCCGTCCTCCAAAATGCGCAGCGCCGGATGCGACACCATGACTTCGTGCGGCGTCAGCGTGCGGGCGCCGAGAAACGGCAGGAATACGCCTGCCGCGTACAGCGCGACACAGGCGATCACCCACCCGGGCGCCTTCCGCCGGGCGGGTTCGGAATCCGCGGCCGTCCTTAAGGTTGTGGTAACCGTCATTTGCACTCTTTCTCCCCGCTAAGGGCGACATCAATAGCCGCCGCACGCGCCCCGCGCATCATAAGCCACAGGTGCGCCGGGCAACGACTGCGGCAGTCGGACGCGCCGAACCGCTGTACCGGCGCCAGCGCACCGCAACCGGCGGCGCGGTTGACGCGGCATTCTTCCGCCGGATCGGTCGCGGCCAGATTAACCCGTATGACGCGCGCCGCGGGACTGGCGAGAAGGTAGTCAATGTGCCAATGAAAATGCTCCGCGCCGCGCACGTGGCGCAGCACGCGGCGGCGCAGCCCACGCGCCGCGCGGCCGGTGTATACGTATGTGCCAGGGGCGAAGTGCAGCCGCCCGAGGCCGCCCACGCGCAACACCACCGGCCGGTTCACCCGAATCCACAGTTGATACACGCCGGCATCGCGCCACTGCGGAAGCAACGGCGTAAACTGCGGGGCAACCAATCTGTGCAACTGTCTGGCCACTTCCTTCCCTGCCGTCAGCCGTCAGACTGGCAGCGCCTGGGCTCGCCGGCCCAGGCGCAGGCTATGCCACTGCAAATCGCGCAGGTAAGCGCCGGCGCGCATCGAGCCGGCGTTACATCGCGCGTGTGCACGTTCAAACCGGTTCCTCCTTGAGGGCGGTGCGGAACGTTGCCCCTTCCATCTCCAGCAGACGCCGCTTGAATTCGATACCGCCCGGGGCGGAATAGCCGCCCAGGCAGTCGTTGCAGCCGAGCACGCGATGGCAGGGGATGATGATCGGGCAGGGGTTGGAGCGCATGGCGGTTCCGACCGCGCGGGCCGCGCGGGGGTGACCGACGCGGCGCGCCAGATCGCCGTAGGTCGTGGTTTGGCCGTATGGAATTTGGTGACAGGCTAACCAGACCGCGCGGCGGAATTCGGTCGCGCTTTCCGCCTCCAGGTTCAATTGCACGTCGAATTCGATCCGTTCGCCGTCGAAGTAGCGCTGCAACTGGCCGGCCAGGCGTGGCGCCAGACGCGAATCTTCCCTGGCGGCGGGAAACTCGCGTTTCACGGCCGCGCGCAGACCCCGGGGCCCGGCAGGCTGTGGCAAGAGCACGCGCCGCAGGCCGCGCTCATCGAACACGAATGCCAGTTCTCCCAAGCGCGTCGTTACGATTCGAAACTGGAGGGCCACGGCGTCTTCCCTGGGAACGTCAACTCGCACCACGAGCGGAATCGTAGTACACGTCGCTTCAAGTTGCGAGCGTCAGATTCTGGCAGACAGTATTGTGCCGGCGCGCGATGTGCTGGCACGCGACACGGCGGGCCGCGTTGATGGTTAGCCCATAGGGAGCTTACGCCGGATCAGTCATCCTACGCCGGATGAGTCATCCAGCGCGGATCCAGCAGCTCCTCCAGCCTGGCGGGCTCAAGAATGCCCTTTTCGGACGCGACCTGTCGCACGGTCTTGCCGGTTGAGTGGGCTTCCTTCGCAATCGCCGCCGCGGCGTCGTAACCGATGACCGGAGCCAGGCTGGTGCACATCGCGAGCGATCGTTCGATCAGCTCCTCGCAGCGTTGCCTGTTCGCCTGGATGCCGCTGACGCACTTGTCCACAAACACGTTGCACGCGTTCGCCAGCAGGCGGATGGATTCGAGCAGGTTATGTGCCATGACCGGCATCCCAACGTGCAAATCGAGGTTGCCCAGCAGCCCGGCGGCGTACGTGATGGCCGCGTCCGAACCAACCACCTGGGCGCAGACCTGAAGCACGGCCTCGGGAATCACCGGGTTGACTTTGCCGGGCATGATCGAGCTGCCGGGCTGGATGGTAGGCAGCAGCAACTCGCCGATGCCGCAGCGCGGTCCGCTGCCTAGCAGGCGAATGTCGTTGGCGATCTTCGTGAGACTGATCGCGAGTACTTTCAGCGCGCCGCTGGCCGCCACCACTGCATCCTTGGCGTGCTGCGCCTCGAAATGGTTGGCGGCCTCCTGAAAACTCTCGCGAGTTTCATGGTTGATAATCTCGCAGACGCGGCGGGCGAAGTCCGGGTGCGTGTTGAGCCCGGTCCCGACGGCCGTTCCGCCGATTGGCAGCTCGCGCAAGGTGACGATTTTCTGCATCAGGCGGCGGTCGGCGTGCTCGATTTGGCTGGCGTAGCCGCTGAACTCCTGTCCCAGGCGAATGGGCGTGGCATCCATCAGGTGCGTGCGCCCGATCTTCACGATCGAGTCGAACTCTTCGGCCTTGGCTTTCAGGGCGTTGTGCAGGCGGTGCAGGGCGGGCATGAGGTCGGCCTTGAGGGCTTCGACGGCGGCGATGTGAATGGCGCTGGGGATCACGTCGTTCGACGATTGCCCCATGTTCACGTGGTCGTTTGGATGGACGCGGAGCTCGCTCTGCGGACCAGCCGCTTCACCGTGCGTAAGCAGTTCGTTGGAGCGGTGAGCGATAACTTCGTTGGCGTTGGTGTTGGTGCTGGTGCCCGAACCGGTCTGAAACACGTCCAGGACGAACTGATCGTCGTGCTTGCCGTCCATGACTTCGCGGGCCGCCTCCTTGATGACCCGCGCCCGAACCGGATCGAGCCGGCCGAGCAGTTCGTTGGCCATCGCGGCCGCGTACTTGATCAGCCCCAGCGCGCGGATGAACCGCCGCCCAAAGCGGTACCCGCTGATCGGGAAATTCAGTAGCGCCCGATGCGTCGACGCCCCATAGCGCGCCGTCGCCGGCACCTCCATCTCGCCCATCGAATCACGCTCAATGCGGACGTCTGCCATAGCTCACCTGTACCGCCGTAAGTTGCCCAACTCTCCATCCTGCCTTCCATGGCCCATTAACAGAGTTTAGTGGCAATGTTACAAAGCGGGTAATTGGACAAAGACGCGCGACAAAAAGGGGAGAGGGGGGTGACAAAAAGGGGGGTGGCACAACTGGGGCAGAAAGCCGGGTGCCGGGTGCCAGAGACACGATGGAGGAGGGCATGCCCTCCCTTAACGCGCGGGCGCACCACATCGGACGTGCGAAGGGCCAGGACGGCACTTCCCCACATTCCCACATTCCCACTTTCCCACAGTCACACCTGGGAAATTGGGCCGACGGGCGAACACATGCCCGCGCCGCCACGCGGCTTGGGCATGGCACCCGACATGGCACCCACCCAACATGCCGCGTCTAGGCCACTTCAATAAGCCGCGCTGATTCGACTCTGCAGGTACGCCACGTACTCGCGCTCGAACGTCGGCAAATCGTCGCAGATGTAGCTGCGGAACAGGGCCTCGCCGGGGTTGACCTGGCCGTCTTCGGCCCAGATTTGCTCGGCCCGCAACCGCTGGGCCGCGGCCGGCGTCGCCAACTCGCGCCGCAAACGTTCGAAACCCGCCGCGTACTTGCCGTCCTCGCCCTCTTTGAGAAACAGCATCAGCGCCCAGAGCTGAGCGTAATACGTGCCCACCTGCGTTGAGGTCCCCTGGACTACGTTGCCGGCGTGCGTCCTCAGCAGTTCTTCCAGCGGGAAGAGGCGGTCGCGGTTGACAGCCTCCGCGAGCCGGCTTTGGCGTGTCGGATTGAAGTGCGGGTCAAACTCCCTCAATCGCGTCGCCGTCCAGCGCTGGCCTTCGCAAACCACGGCCAGCCCCTCGTTCAGCCAGGCCGGCACGGCGGGTCCCACGCAACAGTGCAGATACTGATGGAACCCTTCATGAGCTAGCAGCGGCCCCGTTATCGACGGCTCCACATATTGAATCACTGAAACGCCGCCATCGGAGAAGCCTCCGTTGCGCACGCGGAGAAAAATCTCGGCCCGCGCCCCGGTCAGATGGGCGGTCGCTGTGGCCCATTGGTTGCGCGTGGCGAGAAGATAAACGGGCATGCGTTCGGCGGGCTCGTGGACCGGCGGAACGAGCTGCTGGTAAAACTCATAGGCCCGCTCGACCAGATCCGGAATCATCTCAATCTGTTGCGGGTCGGTCAGCGTTGTGTAAATGTCATAATGCGCTGTGGTCAGCTTGGTGCCGCAGTGACGGCCGAACTTCCACGGCTCGGATTGATAGGCCACGGACGGAGGCAAGGCCCTTGTCGCCGCACAGCCGGTCGTGAGAACCGGGAGAACGGCGAAGGAGGCCAGCAGCGCGAGCCGCGGCAGGCGATGGCCAGGCATCAGCGAATCTCCACCTGGCCCCGCCCGCGCCGTACCCGCCCAATGACGAAGGCCTGCTCGCCGGCGCGCTCCAGGACGCGGATCACGACGCCGGCCGACTGCTGGCGGACAATCATGACGTAGCCGATCCCCATGTTGAACACGCGGTACATCTCTTCCTCTTCCACGCCGTGATGTTCGAGCAGCCCGAAGATCGGCGGTACCGGCCAGGAGCCGCGTCGCAACACGGCGTCGCAATTCGGCGGGAGAATGCGCGGGATGTTGCCGGGCAATCCGCTGCCGGTGATGTGGGCCATGGCGGCCACCATGCGCTGCCGTTTGTAGTGCCGCAGGACATCCAGCACTGGACGAACGTAGATGCGCGTCGGACGCAGCAGGGCCTCGACCAGCGGCTCATCCAGCCCGCGCACGCGGCTGTTCGGGTCAAGCCCGGCATCGTCCAGCAGGACGCGCCGCGCCAGGGCGTAGCCGTTGGAGTGCAGACCGCTGGAGGCGATGCCGATCACCTCGTCGCCGGGGCGCACGTGGCGCGGGCCAAGCATGCGGCGGCGCTCGACCACGCCGACGGCGAAACCGGCCAGATCAAAGTGCCCGGGCCGGTAGAGATCGGGCATCTCGGCCGTCTCGCCGCCCAGGAGGGCGCAGCCGGCTTGCTGGCAACCGGCGACAATGCCGCGCACCACCTGCGCCAGCACCTCCGGCTCCACTTTGTTCACCGCGACGTAGTCGAGGAACAGCAGCGGTTCGGCCCCGCAGCACAGCAGGTCGTTGACGTTCATCGCGACCAGGTCGATCCCGACGGTATCAACGCGTCGCGCCTGGATCGCCACCAGCAGCTTGCTGCCGACGCCGTCCGTGCAGGCCACCAGCACCGGATCGCGGTAATTGTGGGCGAAGAGGCGTTCGTCGTAATCCAGGCGGAACAGTCCGGCAAACGCCCCGTGACTATCAATGACGCGCGGGCCGTAAGTGCTGCGCACCGCCGGCGCGATGAGGTCCACGAACCGGTCGGCGGCGTCGATGTCTACGCCCGCCTCGCGATAAGTGCGGCCTTTGGTCGGATTAGGTCCATTTTTCACGGCGCCAGTATTAACCGATGGAAGTCGTTTTCTCCAGTGGCTTAGCACCCCCCGTCCGGCTGCCCGGCCGGTCAGTGACTTTTGCCCCGGCCGCCGGTTGCAACAACCGCTCCGTTTTGCGTAATGTCTGGTATGCAGACCGCGGATGGGCTGTCCTCGATCCACCTGATGCAGCCGGGCTACCTGGCGGTGCTGGCGCTGCTGCCGCTGGTGGTGGTGCTGGCGCGCCGGTCGCTGGCGGGGCTGGGCCGCGTTCGAGGGGGGCTGACGGTCTGTTTGCGCTGCTTGGTGATCGCGGTTGTGTCGTTGGCGCTAACGAGCCCCGAATGGGTGCAGACGACCGACGACCAGAGCGTTGTGTTCGCCCTGGACCAGTCCGACAGCGTTCCGCGCGCCGCGCGCGAGGATGCCAAACAGTTTATCCGCGCGGCAAGCGCCGGCATGCGGCCTGGCAAGGACCGGATCGCCCTGCTGGGCTTCGATGGCCGGCCGTCCGTGGAACAGATCTGCGGTCCGCAGTTGGTGGCGGATAACGTCGGCGCTCCAATCGAACCGCACCGGACGAATGTCGCCGGCGCCCTGCGGCTGGGGTTGGCGCTGCTGCCGGCAGACACGGCCAAGCGGATCGTGGTCCTTTCAGACGGCAATGAGAACGTTGGCAACGTCGTGGAAGAAGCGGAGATCTGCGCCGCGCTCGGCATCCCAATCGACGTACTGCCACTTCGGTACCAGCACGCGTCGGAAATCCTGGTAGATCAATTTTCGGCCCCGGTCGCTGCCAAGCAAGACGAAGTCGTTTCGTTGCGGCTCGTACTACGTTCGCAGGCGGCGACGAAAGCGCGCGTGGTCCTGTATCACAACGACCGCCAAGTCCGGGATGGCGCGGGCCCAACGGGCGGGTTTGACGTCCAACTCGCGGCCGGGCCCAACCGGTTCACGATTCCGGTGGCGCTGCGCGCAGCCGGTGTACATCGCTTTCGCGCGGTGGTGGAACCGGCTGACCCCGCGGCGGACACGCTGGCAACGAACAATGAAGCCCGAGCGTTCACGATTGTGGGGCCCGCGGAGCGTGTGCTCATAATCAGCGATACGGCGATGGATCCGGCGCAAGTCAACGAGACGTCAGCCGAAGTGCTGGCGCGGGCCCTCCAGCAAGCGGGAATCGAGTGCGTGCAGATGCTGGTCGAGGAGCTGCCGGCGGACCCGGCGGCCCTGGCGGATTGCTCCACGGTGATCCTGTCAAACGTGTCGGCCTTCGCGCTGGGGGAAACGCGGCAGCAGGCGCTGGCGTCATACGTGCGCGATCAGGGCGGCGGTCTGATCGTGGTGGGAGGCGATCAAGCGTTCAGCGTGGGCGGATACGGATATACGCCGCTCGAGCAGGTTCTGCCGGTGGAGACGGCCCGCGACAAGCTTCAATTCCTCAGCCTGGCGATGGTCATCGTGATTGACCGCTCGGGGTCAATGCTCGGCGAAAAGATCACCATGGCGTGCGAGGCGGCCCGCGCCTCCGTGCAATTGCTGAGCAGTCGTGATCGGGTGGGCGTCATAGCGTTCCACAGCGAGCCGGAATGGGCGGTCCGGCTGCAACCCGCGGGCGACAAGAACCAGATCGCCCGGCAGATTGACGTGATCGGAGCCGGGGGTGGCACGGATATGTACCCGGCGCTGGGAGAGGCGTTTGCCGCTTTGGCGGACGTCGACAGCAACCTGAAGCACATCATCGTGCTCACCGATGGACAGTCGGCACCGGGGGATTTCGAGGGGTTTGCCAGCACCTGCCGAGCTGCCGGCATCACCATTTCAACCATCGCCGTGGGGCCCGACGCCGACCGTCCACTGCTGAACCGGATCGCCACACTCAGCGGCGGGCGGATGTACGTGGCCGAGAGTGCTCGGCCGTTGCCGCAAATCTTCGCCCGCGAAACGGTGCTGGCCAGCCGGTCGGGGCTGTACGAACGCCAGTTTACCCCGCGGCTGCAATCGGTGCTCAACAATCAGATTCTGGACGGATTTACCCAGGCGGATATTCCGCCACTACATGGCTACGTGGTAAGCGAAGCCAAACCGCTGTCTCAGACGCCGCTTGCGCGGATTACCGAGGACGGAACCGATCCGATCATGGCTTACTGGCAGGTTGGATTGGGCAAGGCGGTCGCATTTACGAGCGGGCTTTGGCCGAAGTGGGGCCCGGAATGGGCAAATTGGCCGGGGTTCAGCAAGCTCTGGACGCAAGCCGTGCGATATGCCGGGCGCCCGGGCACTTCATCCGAACTGCAACTCGAAACCGGAGTCAAGGGTGGCGAAGGCCATGCTGTCGTCTCGGCGGAGCATCTGCCGTTTCGCTGGCAAGGCACTCTGACGCTCTCGGGGCGGTTGACCCGGCCGGATTTTTCTTCCGAGCCACTGCGTCTACAGCGCACGGCCGCCGACCGGTTCGAGGCGACGTTTTCAGCCGAGGCGCCCGGGACATATTTGGTCAGTGTGCCGTATGAGTACGGCGCGGGTGACGAGGGCGGGCGTGGGGTGCTTCGCGGCGGATTGGTTGTGAACTATTCGGCCGAGTATCGCACACTGCGTGACAATAGCGGTGCACTCGCGGAGATTGCGCGCCGCACGGGAGGACGTGTGCTGGACGTGAACGACGCGGGTGCCGTATTCGAGACGGGGAGCATCCGGCCCGTTCACGTGCGAAGCCCGTTCTGGGACGATCTGGTCCGCCTGACGTTGGTGCTGTTCCTTCTGGACGTAGCCGTCCGGCGCATTGCGGTGACGCCCGCGGACGCTGCCCGACGCATTCGAACCTTCATACGGGAGGCCGTCGGCCGGCCCGCTGCCGAGGAAGCCGCGGCTACCCTGGCCACGCTGCGCGGCGTGAAGGGCCGGAAACGCGAGGAACAGTCGCCCGGAGCGTCTGAAAGCCCCAAGGCGGACGAGGCAGCCGTCCGGAGCGAGGCGCCGGAGCGGCAACCGAGCGACTCATTGTCCCAGGCCCTGGGCGGCGCCTCGGACAAGCCTGTGGTTGCAGCCCCGCCCCCGAAGCGGCGTCCCCCAGGAACGACCGAAAGCGAATACACGGCGCGCTTGTTGCGCGCCAAGCGGCGGGCTCGTGACTCCAGGGAACCTTGAGGAACGACGCTTGCTAGCGACAAGCCATCACGCTGCTTAAGATTGGCTGGAAACATGGCAAATTCACACGAAATCACGGCCGTTTATGCCGGCTCGTTCGACCCGGTCACGCTCGGGCACCTGGACGTGATCCGCCGGGCAGCGCGGCTGTTTAACAAGCTGATTGTCGGCGTCGGGCGCAACCCGGACAAAAGCGAGGTTTTCACGCAAAGCGAGCGGATCGCCTTGCTCGAGCCGCATTTGCGCGAGCTGCCCAACACGCAGGCCCAGGCTTACGAAGGGCTGACCTCCGAGTTTGTGCGGAACATCGGCGGCTCGGTCTTGGTGCGCGGCATTCGCGACTTCACGGACCTGAGTTTCGAGCTGCTGCAGGCCAACGTGAACATGGCCATCGGCGGCGTGGAGACCGTCTTTCTGCTCACCAGCGACCGGCACGTCCTCACGTCAAGCACATACATCAAGCAGATTTTCGAGATGGGCGGCGGTCGGCGACGGGCCCTCGTCGAGCGCCTCGTTCCGCCCAATGTCGCTCAAGCTTTGGAGGAGAAGTTGGGTGCCGGCGCGGGCGGGGACTAGCGGCGATCCAGGAGTGCAAAACCACAGGCTTGCGTGGCTGCTGGACGAAGCGGTGCTTTGGTCGTGTGATCTGAGCAAATAGCGCGTGCCCGGGATATTACCGATCAAGTTGTAGGCGTGTAGCGGGCGCGGCTTGCGGCTGATCCGGCGACAGAGCAGGCTAACAGAGTCTCGCCCTCTCGCCTGGTGCGGCGTATTATCCCGGAAGGAAAGCGGATGGCGTTAATACCGATTGGCACGGACTTACGACTGAAGAAGCCGCCAGTCGGAAACTACGTGCTGATAGCGCTGAACGTCCTCGTTTTCCTGTTTACGGACTTTTTCGGGGGGGCGGCGGGACAGCTAGTCAAGCACCAGTGGACGCTTTATGCCGCGGTGCCGGACCTGGGGCAGTACATCACGTACCAGTTCTTGCACGGCGACTGGATGCACCTGCTGGGCAACATGCTCTTCCTGTGGATTTTCGGGAACGCCGTGTGCGACCGCATGGGCTCGCTGTGCTACGTGCTCTTTTACCTGGCCGGCGGTGTCATCGCGGGCGTGACGTTCGCCGCTCTTAACGACAACGCGCTGCTGGGGGCCTCCGGCGCGATTGCGGCGGTGACCACAGCGTTTCTGGTGCTGTATCCGCGCGTCAAGATCACGATGCTGCTCTGGTTCTTCCTGATAACCGCCTTCCAGATCGACGCGATCATCCTGATCGTCTTCAAGATGCTCCTGTGGGACAACATTCTGGCCCCCACACTGGACCAGGGCGCGATCGCCAACGTGGCCTATTCCGCTCACCTGGCGGGCTACGCGTTCGGCTTTGTTATCGCGATGAGCTTGGTGGCCGCAGGCGTGCTGCCGCGCTCGCAGTTTGACCTGCTGGCGTTCTGGAGCCGCTGGCGGCGGCGCGTCGGCCTGCCGGGCGGGGCCGACGTGGTGGTGCGCGGCCGGCCAATCACAGTGCAGGAGGTGGGCTCGCGGCCTTTGGAGCCGCTGCAGCTTACGCCGGCCGAGCGGCTGCGGGAGGAGGCGGTGGACCGCGCCCAGGCCCGCGATATGGCCAATGCGGCCGAGCTTTACCTGGAGCTGTTGCGGATCGACCCGAACCAGGTGCTGCCGCGCGACACGCAGTTAGACGTGGCCAACCATTTCGCCCAATGCCAGCGGCACACCGAAGCGGCCGCGGCGTACGAAGCTTTTTTGAGCGCTTATCGCTCGACACCGGATGTGCACCAGGTGCGACTGCTGTTGGGGCTGATCTATTCGCGTTATCTGCGGCAATGGCAGCGAGCGGCGGAGCACCTGCAAGCGGCCCTGGGGAATCTGACGCACCCCGAGCAGCGTGCCTTGGCGGAGTCCGAGCTGAGGCACGTGCAGGCTCAAGTGCAGAGCGAGGCTTAGGCAGCGGCTTCTATGGCTGGGGGGCGGATTGCAGCTTGCCGGCCAGGTAGCGCCCGGTGTGGCTCTCGGGGCAGGCGGCGATTTCTTCGGGGGGGCCTTGGGCCACGATGCGGCCGCCGGCTTCGCCGCCTTCGGGGCCGAGGTCGATAACCCAGTCGGCAGTCTTGACCACGTCCAGGTTGTGCTCGATTACCACGACGGTGTTGCCCATGTCGACCAAGCGGTTCAGCACGGCTAGCAGCGTCTGAATATCGGCGAAATGCAGGCCGGTGGTCGGCTCGTCGAGCACGTAAAGCGTGTGAGATTCCTGGCGGGCGCGCTGAGCGGCGTTGGCGCTCGGTGGGCCGTTGCGCACGACGGGCCCGAGGACGCCCTTTGAAAGCTCGGCCGCCAGTTTCACGCGCTGGGCTTCGCCGCCGGAGAGCGTGTTTGAGGGTTGCCCGAGGCGGACGTAGCCCAGCCCGACGTCGGACAGGGCCTGCAAACCTTGCCTGATTTTCGGGAAGCTCTCGAAGAAGCGTAAATTCTCTTCGACCCGCAGCTCGAGCACGTCGGCGATGGATTTGCCGCGATAGCGAATGTCGAGCGTCTCGCGGCTATAGCGCGTGCCCTTGCATTCCTGGCATTCAACGAACACGTCGGGCAAAAAGTGCATCTCGATCCGCCGCACGCCCTGGCCCTGACAGGCTTCGCAGCGGCCGCCCTTGGCGTTGAAGCTGAAACGGCTGGCGTTGTAGCCGCGCACGCGGGCTTCCTTGGTCTTGGCGTACAGGCGGCGGATCTCGTCGAAGACGCCGGTGTACGTGGCCGGATTGCTGCGCGGCGTGCGGCCGATCGGGTTCTGGTCGATCTCGATTACGCGGTCGATGCGGCTGGCGCCGATCAGGCGTTCGTGGGCGCCGGGCCGCTCGCGCGAGTTGTACAGGCGGCGCCGCAGCGCGGGCAGCAGAATCTGGGAAACCAGCGTGCTCTTGCCGCTCCCGCTGACGCCGGTGATCGCGCAGAACACGCCCAACGGAAAGCGCACGTTTATTCGTTTGAGGTTGTTTTCGGCCGCGCCGACGACTTCGAGGAAATCCGTGGATTTGGGCGTGCGCCGCTCTTCGGGTAGCGGGATCGAATATTCGCCGCGGATGTATTTGCCGGTGATCGAGTTAGGATCGTTCAGCACGGTCTGCGGCTCGCCGGCGGCGATGATGCGGCCGCCGTGGAGCCCGGCGCCGGGCCCCATGTCGACCAGGTAGTCGGCGGCGCGGATCACGTCTTCATCGTGCTCGACGACGATGGCCGTGTTGCCGATATCGACGAGGTTGCGGATGGAGCGCAGCAGGCGTTCGTTGTCGCGCTGGTGCAGACCGATCGTCGGCTCATCGAGGACGTAACATACGCCGACCAAACCGCTTCCGAGCTGCGTGGCCAGGCGGATGCGCTGCGCCTCGCCGCCGGAGAGGGTGACGCTGGGGCGGTCGAGCGTAAGGTAGCCCAGGCCGACCGCGTCCATGAACCGCAGGCGCTGCCGGACCTCGCGGAGGATGGGCTCGGCTATCACGGCGGCCTCGCCGGTGAAGCTCATCTCGTCGAACAGTCTCGTCGCCTGGGCGATCGGCAACTGCACCAGTTGGTGGATGTTCCGGCCGCCGATGCGCACCGCCAGCGGTTCGGGCCGCAGACGCGCCCCGTGGCAACTCTCGCATACGTGCTCGGACTGGTAGTTGATAAAGCGGCTGCGGCCGCCGTCGGAGCCCGCGGCTTTCGTTCGGCGTTCGAGATTGGGGATGACGCCCTCAAACTGGATACCGAAGCGTTTGGCGTCCGTCGGGCGCGTCCCGTAGAGCACGATGCGGCGGAGGTCGTCCGGCAAATTCTTAAAGGGGGTTTCGGGTTTCACGTCGAAGGCGGCACAAAGCTGGCGCAGGGCGGCGCGCTGGCTGGCGGCGACGTCGCGCTGCGCGGTGGCCCAGGGGGCGATGGCGTTGGCCAGCGCGAGGTTGTCGTTCGGGATGACGAGCTGTTCGTCAAAGCGCAGCGTGGTGCCCAGACCGCCGCAGGTTTGGCATGCGCCATAGGGCGAGTTGAAGCTGAAGGCGCGCGGCGAGAGCTCGGGCAAGGTTATGCCGCAACGGGTGCAGGCGTAGCGCTCGCTGAAGGTTTCGTCGAGCCAGCCGTTGGTCTGGGCGGCGCGCGGCCCTTTCCCGTGGTTCGCAACTGCCGCCGCGGAGGACGCACCATTTACGGGCGTAGTGCCGTTCGCCGGCGTTTCGAGCGGGGGGCGGCCGTCGCGCCGCGCGGCATCCGCGGCGCGGCTGACGATCACGACGCCGTCACTGAGCGAGAAGGACAGTTCGATCGCGTCGGCGAGGCGCGGGCGGATTTCGGGCCGCAGCACGAGCCGGTCGACCACGACGTCGATGTCGAATTTACGGCCCTTCGGCAGTTCCGATAAGTCCTTCACGTCCCGCAATTCGCCGTTTACCCGGGCCCGCACGAACCCTTCGCGCTGGATGCGCCGCAGGACGGCATGCAGATCGCCGGCTTGGCGGCGGACGAGCGGGGCCAGCAGCATGATGCGCGTTTCGGGCGGATAGCTGAGGACCGCGTCCACGATCTGGTCGACGGTGTGGGCGTGGATGCGGGCGCCGCACTTGGGGCAGTGTGGTATGCCGACCCGGGCGAACAGCACGCGCAGAAAGTCGTGAATTTCGGTCGTGGTCGCCACGGTGGAGCGCGGGTTCGCCGCCGCGGCCCGCTGCTCGATGGCCAGCGTCGGCGGCAGGCCCTCGATGTACTCGACCTCGGGCTTGCTGAGCTGCTCGAGGAAGTGGCGGGCGTGGACGCTGAGCGATTCGACGTACTTGCGCTGGCCCTCGGCGTAGATGGTGTCGAACGCCAGGCTGCTCTTACCCGAGCCGGAGAGGCCGGTCAGGACGATCAGGCGTTCGCGTGGCAGCTCGACGGTGACGTTCTGCAGGTTGTGCTGGGAAGCGCCAACGATGCGGATGTATTTGGGTTCGGAGGCCACTGCACGTCTCAGGCGGTGTTACCCGATCCGCGCCGCCCAGTGGGCCCTGCGCCGGCAGCCGCGGAACGAACCACGCATTGTACTGGAGGATGCTACGAGTTTCGAGCGGACGAAGTGCCGCCGGTGTCTTCTATCTTCCGATAATGTATGCGGTAACGTGGCGGATCCGGGCGCGCGTTAAGTTCTTCACCCGCCGCGACAGCCAGAGGCTCAAACGGCGGCCTGCGGCGCGCCTAAACTGCCGCGCATTACCCAGCGGCGGCCGAGCAACAAGCCGATCGGGCTGGCGATCGCAATCAGGCTGTAAATGAGCCACATGGTTTGGGTGTCCTGCGGACCCTCCGTCGGGCAGTAGCGTCCCAGAAAGTAGCCCGAGTACAAACCTGTGGTGGACTTAGCCATAATCCAGGGCACGTTGGCCAAGCCCATGTATTGGCCGAGCTTGCCCTCGGGCGCCAGCTCCGCCGCATATTGCAGGAAACGCGGCGACCACAGGGCCTCGCCGATCGAGAACAGGAATAGGTACACGATCAGCAGCGGCGTGTGCGGGCCGAACGCCAGCAGAAAAGTGGGCAGGGCGGATACCGCGCTCCCGACGATCATCAGCGTGTAGACGTTGGCGCGACGCGTGAGTGCCGTGATGAGCGGGACGCCGAAGAAAATGATTCCCGGATTGATCCAGTTGACGATCCACTCCATGCGGTTGGCGACGCCCTCGGAATAGGCGCGCAGCACGTAGGCCGGCATCGTGAGCCACTGGTGAGCGAATAGCGTCTGCACCGGCAGTAGCATGAAGATGAAGAACACGAAGCGTGCGTTGCTGAACGGGCCCTCGCTCAGGTACCTGCCGACTCGTGCGCACCAGGGAGCCTGCCCGGCATGGCCGGAGGGGGGACTAGGCTGGCTTTGCCTGCTCCGTTGCCCCGTTTGGTTGGCCCCCATGGTCATGAATGCCAGAAGCAGCAGCAAGGCCACGAGCGTAATCGCGGTGCAGGTCCAGTTCACGGCGTTCAGGCCGCTGACGCCCCGGTCCGCAAAGAAGCGCCCGATCGTGCCCGGGGCGGGCTGTGCCAACGCAGTCGCCTCATGGACTTTCTCGACCGGAACGCGAATGAGCGGCGACACGAAGCCGATCAGAAAGATGCCAAAGTTCATGATGGCGTAGATCAGGCCATAGCCCATCGCGCTGGTTTTCTCGTCAGTGAACTGCTTGATGCCGGCATAGCAGACCGGCTGCACCATGCCCTCGCCGAGGGCAATCAGCACCAACCCGGCCAAGACCAGCGCCAAAGCGGCTGCGAAACCAACGCCCGGCGCCAGGCAATAGCCGATGCGCCCCACCAGGCACAGCGTGATCGCCAAAGCCAAGCCGCGGCACCAGCCGAGCTTTTCACCCACGCCGCCGAAGCCGATCATGAAGACGGTCACCGCGCCTGTGAAGAAGCTGATGAAAAATCCGGCCACCCAGTCGGCCAGCTTCACGTCCAGGTGCAAGTATTCCTGCATGAGCGTCAGGATGCCGAAGTAGGCCATCGAGTCGATCATGAAGAACAGGTTGATCAACCAGAAGGCGCGCGGCAGGTGCAGCAGGTCACGGAAGGCGTTCAGGAAATCCCTGACCCGCGCCACAAGGCCCGTCGGCCCGCGCTGCAGCGCGGTGGCGGTCTCAGAGCTTGGCATGGATCGCTCCGCCTACGCGGCCTTGGTCTTGAAGTCTCGCCCGACCCAGCCCTTGGCCAGTAGCAGGAGGACGGGTGTGGTGCAGGCGATGCAGGCGAAAATCAGCCACATGGTGCGCGTGTCGCGCACGCCATCGGCCGGGCAGAACTTCTCGAGCATGATGCCGGAATACAGCAGCGGCACGAGCATCTTGGTCAGGAACCACGGGAGCTGCGCCACGCCCATGTACTGCCCGGTGCGGCCTTCGGGGGCGATTTCGGCGGCGTACTGAAGGAAACGCGGCTGCCACATGGCCTCGCCGATGGTCATGATCAGAATGTAGCCGGCCAAAGTTAAGGGGTAGGGACCAATCGCCAGGAGGAAGGCCGGGGCGGCCATGATCAAGGTGCCGATGACCATCATGTTGTAGACTTTGGCTTTTTGCGTGGCCGCGGCGATGATCGGCACGAGAATGAAAATCAGGATTGGGTTGGCGTTCGAGGCGATCTCGAAATAACGCCCAATCCAGCCTTCATAAGCGCGCGAGATGTACTGGGGCAGAATGAGCCAGTTGTAGGTGAATAGCGTCTGAACGGGCATCAAGGCAAAGATGAAGAAGAAGAACTTGGAGTTGGCCAGCGGATGTTGCGCCACCGCGCTGCGCACTTTGGGTATGATCGCCGCCGCGATCGCCGCGACGAACACCACAGCCATTATTTGGTAGCGCCACGCTTCCGGAGCGCGGAAGTAGATGGCCACCAGAATTCCCAACAACACGAGCCACATGTGCCAGGGAATGCGGGCATCCACGACGAGCTCTTCCGGCTTGACGTCGGGCTGAGCCTTGGTTGGGCCGGCCGCGGCGGATGCCTTCTGTTCGGCTGCGTTGAGGGCCGCCGTTTCCGCGAGGGCGGCCTCACGCGCCTGTTTAAAGGTGCGTGCGGACAAGATCAACACAGTGGAGAGCAGCGCGATCAGCGTGAAGCCGGTGTACACCCAGTAGACGCCCGGAATGCCCATCCCCAGGTAATCATCGTCGCGCAGCAGGAATGCGAACGTCGGCAGCCAGCCGCCCAAATTCATCAGTGCGTAGAGCATCGCAAACGCCATGCCGGCCGTCTTGGGCGTAGTAATTTGCCGGACCCCGGCGTAAGCCGCCGGCTGGTACATGCCGTAGCCGATCACGACCAGCAGAATTCCGCCCATGGTTACCAGGTGGAGCTGCGACCACAGGCCGCTGGGCTGCAAATTCAGAACGGTCGGCGCGGCAGAGATCAACGCGCGGCCCACCAACATTAATGAGAGTGCGGCTATCAAAGCCCGCCGGACGCCCCATTTGTCCGCGACGAAGCCCAGGAAGAACATGGAAATGGTAATGCCCGCCGTGAGCACCATAACCATGTTGTGGGAGTGCACGTCGGCGTGTGCCATCCCAGCGAAGATGAAGTCGGAGAAGTGCTTCGCCAGATAGCTCAGCACTCCGAAGTAGACCATACCCTCAAGCACATAGGCCAGATTTATTCCCCAGAGCGCCCGCGGCGCATGCGCCAGGTCTATGAACGGCTGGACGATCTCCTGCAGGGGACTCTTTTTGACCACGGTTTCCTCAGTGACTTGCGTAGCCATAGGGGAAGCTTCCTTTTTTCGGCGCGCCAACCGGGGCCCAGGCTCGGCGGGCGACCGGCGCGGCGGTTTACAAAGTTCGGGTTAGGCTAGCCGCCCGCGCCGCACCGGACAAGGCGCCTGGCCGGCGGGAACAGAACGTCCGGATATTTCGGAATCGCCGTCGTTGATCCGCCGAACGCACTCTACCGAGTGGTTGGCCGCGTTCCCTGGGGGAGGGGGGCGCGCGCCAGGACTAACAACTAACTACTAACAACTTAACAACTCTTCGCCCCCCGCCCCGGGCCGGCTGCGCAGCATCAGAGGCGTGGCAGGATTAAAGCAGGACTCGGGCGCGGACGCCCGCGTTTCGCCACCGCCCGCCCCCGGCCGTCATCGCCTGCTTGACCGGCCGGCGGATCGTTTGCCCTCGGCCCGCTTGCCCCGCCGGCCATTCCCGTTTCTATTGCCCTTGGAGCGCGCCGCCTTCGAGCCGCCGCCGCGCATGCTGCGCCGAATTAAGTCAATCAGGTCCGGCTCAGGGCCGGCGGCCTCCGCCGTCTCGGGAGCCGAAATGACATCCCGCCGCTCCCGCCGCTTGCGCTCGATAAGCTTGCGAAAGCCTTCGGCGTATTCGTCCTGGAGTTCGGCCGGGTCGAAGCGCTTGCCGGCCAGCTTCTGGATCTCGCGCTCAAAGCGCGTCCGCTCGGCCGGACTCGCCTCAACGTTCTGCGGAAGCCCCACGTCCTCCGGACTCCTGATCTCATCCGCAAACCGCAGCGTCTGGGCCCGCAAGATGCCGCCTTCGGAGAAAATCGCGACCAGGTATTCCTTGCCGCGCATGACGAACGTCGCCACGCCCGCCTGTCCCAGCCGTTCCATCGTGCTCGCCAGCAGCCGGTAAGCCTTGTTCGAATCCGACGCCGGCGCCAGGAAGTAGGCCCGCTCGAAGTACATCGGATCAATGTCCTTGGCGTCCACGAATAGCCGCAAGTCGATGTCGCGCGACTTCTTCGGCTCCAGCGCTTCAAGCTCCTCATCCCGCACCACCACGTATTCGCCGCTCTCCAGCGCGTAGCCGCGGATGATGTGCTCCGGGTGAATTTCGCGATTCTCGCGCGGGCAGTAGAACCGCCGCTTCAACGGCGTCCCGTCCTGATCCAGCATGCGCAGCGAGACCCCGCCCGCCCGGTTTGCGGGATACATGTTCACCGGCACGCTCACCAGCCCGAAGCTGATCGTCCCCGACCATAGCGGCCGCACCGGCGCCTCGCCTGGCGGCGGCTCTTCAATATCCACCGGCCGCGGCTGCTCCGGCTCGGGCCGGCGGGGCACCCTGCTTACCATAGCGCGGCCTCCTTAGCGTTCGCGTGACTCTCAAACATGGGCCGCCTCCTTACGGGCCGCCTTGACGCTCGCGGCCAGCAGGTCCGCCAACGGTTTGGCCGGCGCTTTCTTCGGTTTAGGCTTCTCGAGCCGAATCCGCTCGCCGCGGGCCTTGCTCTCCACGAGCTTCAACACGCGCTGCCGGTACTCGTCGCGGTACTGCTCCGGGTCGAACTTGCCCCGGAAGACCGAGACAAGCTGCTCCGCCATCGCCTGCTCTTTCTTGTCCAGCGCCCGGCCTTGTGGCGGTTCAAGCTCCGAAACCGGCACCACCTCGTCCGCGTGCCGTAGCGTGTTCAGCACGAGGTAGCCTTTCTCAGCCCGCAGCGCCCCCACGTAGCTGCGCTTGCGCATGACCCAGCGCGCCAGCCCTTCGCGATTGGTCTTCGCCAGCGCCTCAGCCAGCGCGAAGTACTGCCCCGCGTTCCCATCCGGCCCGAGGTAATACGGCCGGTCGTACCACTGGTTATTGATCGCGCCGGCCGGCAGGAAGTGTGTGATCTCGATGTCGCGCGACGATTCGGGCACCAACTCCGCCAGCTCTTCGTCCTCCAGCAGCACGAAGAGCCCCGGCTCGGCCTCAAAACCCTTGCGAATCTCATCGCTGCCCACCGTGCGCCCGGCCACCGGATTCACCATCCGCTGCTCCAGCCGCACCTGGTCCTGGTCATGCAGCAGGTGGAAGTGGATATCGCGGTCCTGCACGGCCGAATAGACCTTGACGGGCACGGCCGCCGAACCGAACTTCAGCACACCTTTCCAAATCGCGCGCGCCGCCACGGATACTTCTCCCGGCACAGGCCGCACTGCGCCGTTTCTAATGACTGACTGCTAACGGCTGACTGCACCTGACGGCGCTGCACCTAACCGTGCTGCGCCTAACTGCGCGCTAACTGCGCCGTTTTCTAAAAACTGCGCCCAACTGCGCCGTTTCTAATATGGGTAACCCCGCGAGGCGGCCTAAAATGCTGGAGAACCCCCGAAACGCCGCTGAATTGCACGTTAACTCGACCCACGCCCCTCAGGCGAATTCCGCGCGTAGTTGTGGGAAGGTGAGGGAATGTGTGAAAGTGGCCGGGGCCAGGACTAACGACTAACGACTCTGGCAGGGGGATAGGACCGATAGGACAAGGATTCGAGGCGCATCCGCTGGCGGCCCGAGCGCTCTTTATCGTCCGCCGGGTTCGAAACGGAGACGTCCCCGTTTCGGAACCCAACTGGACGCGGCCCCGTTTCACACGCCGCACTAGCCCAAATACTCCCCAACTGCCCTATTCCAGGTGCAGGCGGGGCGCCTGTTCCGCCTGGTGGTATCAAAGAGACCGGCCAGCCCGTAACAAGAGCTGGCCGGTTTGGACAACCCAGTGCGGGGCATTATCACGCAGGACTACTGCTTTCTGAAGACGCTGCCTCGTCCACTTGCCGCAGCAAACGCTCTAATCTGCTCGGCGGTGGCCTGGAAGCGCGGCTTCCACAGGAGTTGAATCCAAATGCCCGCCTGCATAGCCCGGATTTTCCCATCGCGGTTGTCCCAGGCGCACACAGAGACTTTCTCGCCGTTGCGCCCTATGGCGTCACCATAGGGCAAACCGGGACAGAACGAGTCCGCCTTGCGGGCCCAACGCGCGTTCCGATCGACCGAATACCCGGCCGCCGCCAGTACCTGCGGCCAACTCGATGCCGTTTCCCGACTGACAGGTATGAGCGATGACTTGCCGCGCCAAAACATACCGACTCCGTACAGCCTGCACAGAAAATCCCAGAACGCGCCTGTGAGGCATTCACGCCAGCATTATAGAGGAATACGTAGGTCGTGAATACGAGGCCGCCCGCTCCCACCAATCTGATGACAGGATTCATTCGTAAACCTCACGGATTTCCTGCATTCTCAGCTCCCAGGGCCACTTCGCGCCCTTACTGCCACAAGAGGCGTCATCATCCGGCATGCTCGTGCTCGGAGTGCTGTCGTACCCATGTAGCAAAGTCGCATTCGATTTGCTCCATCGGGCTACGGAACGCCTTCTCCAGGTCTGTGATGAACATGCCCGGTTCCATCGTCTTGGCCAGCAAGAAACGGCGAAAAGCGGCCCAGGGCTCGGCATTGGTGGCCGAGATCTGCCACAAGTAGGCGACAAACAGGAGGCACGCCTCGTGGTACGCGCCTGAACCGAAGTAATCTTCGGGGGGCGTCTCGCACTTGAACAACTCAGGTAGCCGGAGGGCTTTGCCCTCGCGCGCCGTGCGACAGTAGTGTGCGACCGCGTCCGCGTCGAGTGCACAACGACCAAACGTCAGGCAGTTAGCCACATGCCGCGCGTAGCCGCTCACGCCCCAGCCACATTCCCACGTGATTCCGAACGTCTCAGCCAGACGGGCCAAGCACATACCGTAGCTCAGGTCCCAGCGTAGTTGCAGCTCGGCGTGGGCCTCCGGGTTCCGAGGTGCTAGCGCAAGGGCCTTGCGCACGCAACGCTCCGTCTGCGGCGCGCGGAGGTATAGGTCCGCCAGCAATAGCCAACCCTGGGCCTCAGTCCGCGCATTCCGCGAGCGGGGCAGAAGCCGGCGAATGCGCCTCCTCAGGCCAGCGCGCAGGCGCGCCGCCGTGCTGAAGTCCCGCTTCAGGTACGTGGTGAAATACTCCTCAAGCTCGCCCCATGTTATTCTCTCAACAGGCACGGGTTGAGTCCCAGATGCCTGGGTAATGAAAGCGCTTCGGTTTATCAATCCAGCGCTCCTTCGAAGAGTTTTCGTCCGCCAGGTACGCGGTGAATCCACGGCCCGTTTGGATGTCCGTGCCGACGGTCCTCGGACGGTGGAGGTGTCAGTCGTCCCTACGGGACTGGGGCGAATGCAGGCTGTTCGCGGTTCCCAGGATTTCATCCTGGGCTACGGTCATGCCGTGCCTACGGCACTTGTACGCTGGCATTGGTCGTGCGGCCGCGGCATCATTATCTGGACGGCGTCCGCACATCCTGGGCACTCAAACGCTGGCAGGCGCCGTTTTGTGAAACGGCGTGTGAACGGTGGGTGAAACGGCGACGCAGAGCTAGTTTCTTACGGAAGGAGTTGGCTGGTGAGCCGCTGGTCATGGCAGCCCAAGTTGATCGATCGGGCGTGCGTACGGCCCTGACGTGCGCGAAAATGGAAGTCCGCCGAGGCGCGCGAGACGGTTCACGAATCGGCGCTACCCTCATTGGGCGGTGACGGTTTCGGAAACAACCGTCACCGGCAATCCCGGTACGCGGCGAAAGCAGGGGTCGTTGGTGATGAAGAGCGCTGCCGCGGCGTCGAGGGCGGTTGCGGCGTGGATGGCGTCGGGCGTTTTCAGCCCGAGCTCCGCACGAAGGCGCGCAGCGCGCTCGAGGATTCGCAACTCCAAAGGCGCAAGATGGAATTCGGTCGAGTCGAACAAGAATGCTCGAAACGCCGCTTCCAGGCGGGCGTTCGCGTCGCGCAGCGGCTTGACCAGCGTTTCCAACACTACCAGTTCGCTGCTGATTACCGAGAACTGACCGGACGCGGCTGCCTGCCAGAGAGGTGAAAGCGCGGTGTCGTAGGGCGCGATCTTCTCAACAGCGTAGATGATGCAGTTGGCATCAAGGTAGACGACGCCGGAAGGCGGCAGATTCAGCGCTCCCATGACTGGCGCTCTTGGCGGATGTAGGCGTCCACGTCTGCGGGCGTTTTGAAGAGCAGCCCGCCGGGGCATTCAGCCAGGATATCGAGGACCGACCGCCGCCCGTTCGGCTGCTCATGCACGAGGCGAATGGTCACCTCGACTGGTTGGCCGGGCGGCAGATCGGGAGCGCGCACTTCGATCTTCCCGCCCGCCTGCACCGTCGTATTGATCTTTCGCGCAGCGCCCAAGATGGTGTCCCTTTCAACCAGAATTGTACGGCCCGACAGTGCCGCGGGAAAGTGCGCTGGGGTCGAAGCAAATACGCGCGAAGTCTGACGTTAACGGGCTCGGTAGCCAGCCTTGCGGCACTTGCAGGGCGGGTTTCAATTGCCAGTCATCTATTTGTCAGAGGCGGTTGCGGCCAGCTATGCCAGCGCTGCACGCTGGGCTACGCTCAGAGGTGGCAAAAATTGGGGCGGGGTACTGCGCGGATGCGGAGACCTCTTGGCGGCATCCCGGGGCGACACGCCCCGGCTCTGCTCGCACAAAGGCGAATTGCACGCCACGGCTCTGCTCTGCGATGCGAGGTTACTGCCGATGGCATGCCCGCGCCCGCAATGCGGGCTTGGGCATGACACCCGCACGAGCGGCGGATGAGAGTTATCAGCGTATGGGGCGGCACGCTCCGGCTTTGCTCGCACAAAGGCGAACTGCGGCGGGTTGGCATCATCCCGGGGCGACACGCCCCGGCTCTGCTCGCACAAAGGCGGCAGCGCTGTTTGCTGTGCGGCGGAAATCCGTGTTTGTAGAGCGGGCGGAAATCGGTGGGTGCTCGGAGTGCAGGCGGAAATCCGTCAGGCTCAGCCGGTTCGGTCAGGTCCCGGCAAAAGGCTGCTCATTTAGTCAGGGTCCAGAAATAATTTGCGCTGGCGCTCAAAAAAAGTGCTTTTCGCTTGCGTAATTCCTTACGTGTGTTACACTATGTGTGTCAGTGGTGAAAAGTGGGTCGCAGTGGGCCGAAACGATGTTCCTGGTCGGGACTTATGAGCTGGTCATCGACGCCAAGAACCGGCTCTCCGTTCCGTTCAACATCCGGCGAAAGCTCGATGAGCATTCGTTCTACGCCTTGCCCGGCGGCCGACCACGAACTCTGGCGCTTTACCCGGAGTCTTATTTCGAGAAGCTCCGGCCCGTGCCGCCAGTAGAAAGTCTGTCCGACACGACCCAAGCGTGGCGTCAGTTCGAGTACAGCCAGTGTGCTTTGCTCGAAACTGACAACCAAGGTCGGATTCTGCTTCCGGACAGGCTGCTTAAGCGGGCCGGTATTGAAAAAGAGGTCACACTGATCGGCGTTCAGGATCACTTGGAGCTTTGGAACCGGCGCGACTTCGAAGAGTTCGAAAACAGCCAGTGGGAGCACTTGGCTGAGAATCGCGCCCGGGCGTTGCAGGAGTTGCGAGCCTTCGCACCTCAGCCGTCCGGCCTCCAGGCCTGAGGCGCACTCAGGACGCCAGACCGCGGCCTGAGCGAGATCCGGTCAGTGACCAGATGATACAGGTTGGTTGGGTTTGAACGAGGGCGGATAGCAGCGGCGTCTGTTGGCGCGGTCGTCGCTGCATCCCTCCCCACGATGCGGAGTAACAGTCAGCGCCTTTTCGCCGAGGGACGCTGGCGGGGAACACGGATGTTCCTGAACTCCGAACGGCGGTTGGTTCCGCCTGGTGCGGGTCGCAGGCCGATCAGGGAAGGTTGGCCGCGACCAAGCATTTCATCCTGAGTACGAACGACGTGTGTTGTACCCGTTTGGGGCGGGTACGTCCATGCTTCGGCGAAGTTTTTTTTGACCGTCAGCCGCGTGGCAACGGGGCAACAGATCGTGGCTGATCTGCGGCGCGAACATCAGCCGGTATTGGTCGAGCCTCTGCTCGATCTATTGAAACTGGAACCGGGCCAAGTCGTTCTGGACGGCACGGTCGGACAGGGCGGGCATGCGGCCGTTTTCGCCCCGCGAATCATGCCCGGCGGACGCTACATCGGCCTGGACCTGGACGAAGAGCTCTTGGCCGAGGCGCGGCAGCGGCTGTCCGGGCTGGTTGGACACGGCCTGGACTTGTTCAAAGCGAATTATGCGGAGTACCCCGAGGTCCTAGCGGCCCTGGGCCTGCAGCGAGTGGATGTGCTATTTCTGGACCTCGGGGTCAACTCTGCCCAACTGGCTGATCCGGCGCGCGGCTTCTCGTTCGAAAGCGAAGGGCCGCTGGATATGCGCTATGACCGTACGCAAGCCGACAAGGCGCTCGACTTGGTGAATGCGGCCAGCGAGGATCAGTTGGCCGACCTGTTTTACGAACTCGGGCAGGAGCCACTCAGCCGCAAGATCGCGCGGCGGATCTGCCAGGTGCGGCATTCCGGCCGGATCACGACCACGCGCGTGCTGGCCAGCGCAGTCGAGTCGGCCTATGCCGCGGCGGGAAAAGGGCCGAGCCGGCGCAGCCCGGCGACGCGCGTGTTCCAGGCGCTGCGGATCGCAGTGAACCACGAGCTTGAAAACCTGCAAAGGTTTCTCGATCTGGCGCCAACGCACCTGGCCCCGGGCGGAAAGCTGGCGGTCATCAGCTTCCACAGCCTGGAGGACGGGATCGTGAAGCGCTGGCTGCGAGGCCAGGACGATATGGAGGAAATCACGCGCCGCCCGGTCGTGGCCGACCCCGCCGAGCGGCACAGCAATCCGCGCAGCCGCAGCGCGAAACTGCGGGTGGCGCGCCGCATGGAAGTTTGAAAAGCTGTAGGAGCGCGGCAATGGCGTTGAACGTTAAGGCGGCTTTGGGCATCTGCCTGTTTTTCATTGCTGGGTTGTGCTATATCGTGAACAACGCTGCGTTGCCCAGCCAAACGCCGATCTCGCCAACAGCGACCGTCGGCGGCGCCGCCGCCCCGCCGGTTGAACGCTCAAACTCCGCAGCCGGCCGGCTGAAACGAAGGAGCCCGGTCGAGTCGCAGCGTCTGGCCGGGCGCCGGGCCCGGGCCGTAGCCGCGGCCGAGGGAGCGCCGCCCGAAACCCGCACGGTTGTTCTGCCCCCGATCGTGCGGCAGGAGACGTCGAGCGTCCCGCCGGCGTTGGCGGCCCAGCCTCCTGTGGCACCCTCCGCGGCGCGCGCCGGCGAAGCAGTGCTCGCGCTGGCGCCAGCCGCTGCACTGCCGCATACCAGAATTGTTGAAGAAATGGATCAGTCGGCCTGGGAGCAGCCGCCGGCCCAAGCGCGCCCGGTGACTCTGACGGCCATTGAGGCGCCCGAACCCGCCGCCCCGGTAAACCCGCCGGCGGCTGAGCCGGTTGCGTCGGTCGCGGCGGCCGGTACGTACAAGGTGCGCAAGGGAGATTCGCTCACGCGAATCGCACAGCGGGTGTTCGGCTCGTCCGAACAGCGTCACCAGCAGATGTTGATCGACGCGAATCCCAAGATCGCCAAGCGAGTAAACAAGCTGTACGTGGGCGAGGTGCTGACCATTCCGAGCATTCCGGGCGTTGCCGCGGCATCGGAAAGCGCTTCGGGGCAGCCGTCCGGGACGGTCGCCGTCAAGCAAGCTGAGGCGGCCGCCAAGAAAGAATCCAAGCCGGCGACGGTCGCAGCGGTCGCGGCTTCGACGACGAAGAAGAAGAGCGCCAGCGCCGATAACAGTGGCAAGGGCACGAAGCGAACGACGGTAGCGGCGGCGCAACGGCCGTCCCGCTCCGGCAAGAAGGGCGGGAAAGCGAGTTCGGGCGGCGAGACAGCGACAGAGCGTTGGTATACGATACGCGGCAGCGATTCGCTGGCGAGCATCGCTCGCGATGTTTTGAAAGATTCCCGGCGGTGGCGCGAACTCGCAGACGTAAACGGATTACGCGATCCGAACAAGATCATTCCCGGCATGCGCCTCAAGCTTCCGCCTGCTGGGCCGCGGCAGGGCTGAGCGGCGCGCCCGGGGCTGGGCCGGCCACGGGCCAAATGAAGCCATGACGCTAACGCGGATCATTGTAGTTCTGGTGGGGGCGTTGGCGGTCATGATGACGGTCATAATTCTGCGTTCGGAGAGCACGCGCCAGCAGTACGAAATCTCGGTGCTGGAAGGGCGCGAGGACGTGCTGCGGCAGGAGTTCAACCGGGAACAGCTCGCACTGCAACGTTTGCGGAACCCGGCGGATTTGCTGGAGCGCGTGCAGAAGATTCGGTTAGCGGCGCCGCAGCCGACCGGGCCGCCGCCGGCAGCGCAGCGAAGGCGGTCCACGGGGCCGTAGTGGAGGAGAACGGAGCAGGGATGCGCTCGGCTGCGTGGTTGTTTCTATTGGTCGCGGCGTTGCTGGCGGCGGGCGCGGGGCGGTTGGCCTACATTCAGTACGCAGAAGGGGACGCGCTGCGGGAGCGGGCGGAGCGGCAGCATACCGCTTCAGTTGTCATTCCCGCGCAGCGTGGCGACATCCTGGACGCCCAGGGGCGCCTCCTGGCCGGCAGCGAATCCTGGCCCTCTGTGTACGCTGATCCCTCGCTGCTGCAGGACCCGCGTGACCGCAAGTTCGCGGCCTACTCAATCGCTCCGGTTCTCGGCTTGGCGGCTGAGGACGTTGACGCCTTGCTGCGTGACCGCGCCGAGAGCCGCTTCGTATGGCTCAAGCGTCACGTAAGCCCGGAGGAGCTGGCGGCGTTCCATAAGCTGCGCAACGCGCGACGCCTGTATGCGCTGGACGTGCAATACGAGCCGGCCCGCATCTACCCGCATGGCCGGCTCGCGTCTCACGTGCTGGGCTTCGTCGGGGCGCCGGAAGAAGGCGTTCGGCACGGCCTGGCGGGCATCGAGTTGTCACAAGACAAATATCTTATTGGTACGCCCGGTCACCGCACTCGCACGGTCGATGCGCGCCGCCGCCCCTTGTGTTCGCACGTAGACGGTTTCGTTCCGCCGCAAGACGGCGCCACGGTCATCCTTACGATTGATGCCTATCTCCAGCAGCAGACTCAGACGCACCTGAAGAACGCGGTTGAGACGTTCAAGGCGGCCTGGGGAACGGCGGTGCTCATGGACCCGCAGACGGGCGAAGTTCTGGCTATGGCCACCTTCCCGGATTTCGACCCGTCCGACCCGCTGCCCGATGACACCAAGGCTGGCGAACCTGACGAACGGCTGCGGAATCGCGCCGTTTCGGACGCGTACGAGCCGGGCAGCATTTTCAAACCGTTCGTCGCGTCCTGTGCGTTGGAAGAGAACATCACGCGCCTGGACGAAGTATTCGCGATCAACGGTCCCACGCACAACTTCGGCCGCCGAATCATTCACGACACACATGCCTATGGTTCGCTGCCGCTGCACGAGGTGATCAGCCGCTCCAGTAACATTGGCATGGCCATGCTGGGGACGCGTTGCGAGAACGCGCGCCTGTACCGTTTTTTGCGGCTGTTTGGGTTTGGCGACCGGACGGGCATCGAGTTGCCGGGCGAGCACACGGGCATGGTGTTGGATTTTTCGCGCTGGACCAGCTACTCGACCCAATCGGTGCCGATCGGTCAGGAGGTTTCGGTAACCGCGATTCAAGTGGCCACCGCCTTCAGCGTCTTCGCCAACGGCGGGATTTTGTTTCGCCCGCGGATTGTGCGCGGCGTGGTGGGACCGGATGGCGAGCCGGTGTGGGACAACTCGCGGCCCATTCCCATACGGCGTGTGCTCTCGCGCGAAGTGGCCGAGCGCTTTCGCGAGGAAGCCCTGATCGAAGTGGTAATGTCGAAGATCGGCACCGGGAAGCGCGCTCGAATTCCCAACTATCGGGTCTTTGGCAAGACCGGGACGGCGCAGATTGCGCATGCCGGCGGCGGCGGTTACATGGGCGGCAAGTACACCGGTTCCTTTGTCGGCGGCGCTCCCGGAGACAAGCCGCGCGTCGTCGCGATCGTCTCGCTGAGCGCGCCCAGCAGCGGGCAGTATTATGGGGGCACGGTATCGGCTCCGGCCGTGGGCGAAATCCTGGCGGACGCGCTGGCGTACATGCAGGTGCCGCCCGAAGTGACTTCCGCGGACGAAAACGGGATAATCCCGGGGCGTAAGGCGGGCTCGGGCGTGCAGGACGCCGGCGGTTGGTAAGAAATCAGTGGCGGAGAGAGTTTCAGTGCGCAAGCTCGCCGAACTTCTAAATGGGATTGTGGATCAAGGGGCCTACGCGCCGCACGGCGACCGGATCGTAACCGGGCTTTTTGACGACTCGCGGCTGGTGCAGCCCAATAGCGTTTTTGTGGCCGTTAGCGGCACGGCGACGGACGGGCGGCGCTTCGTGCCGGACGCAGTGCAACGCGGCGCGGGCGTGGTGATAGGGGAGGGCCTGCCGTCGCTGAACGGGGCGGTAACCGTGAACGTGCCCGACGTTCGTGCGGCGCTGGCGCGCCTGGCGGTTCGCTGGTACGGCTTGGACGACGGCCCGGCGAGTGACTTACGTTTGATCGGCATCACGGGCACCAACGGCAAGACCACGACCGCCATCATGACCCGCGCCATCATTCAGGCCGCCGGCTACAAGTGCGGCTTGCTGGGCACCGTGCGTTACGACTTGTGCGGGCGCAGCATCACCGCCAAGAACACGACGCCGGGCGCGCTGGAGTTGGCCGCGTACTTGCGTGAGTGCGCGGACGCCGGGGCGCGCTATGCCGTCATGGAGGTTTCCAGTCACGCCCTGGATCAGCAGCGGGCGGCCGGGCTGCATTTCGCGGCGGCGGGGTTCACCAACCTGAGCGGCGATCACTTGGACTATCACGGCACGTTAGAGAATTACGCTGCGGCCAAGGCGCGCTTATTCGCCGGTTTGGACGAGAAGGCGGTGGCGGTGCTGAATCGCGACGATGCCAGCTCGGCGATCATGGTACGCGATTGCCGCGCCCGGACCATTTGGTACTCGTTGCAAGGCCCGGCCGACATCACCGGCTCCATTTCGCGCACCACGATTCGCGGGACGTATTACCGGATGTGTGTCGGCGGGGCGGATCTGGTGCTCGAGAACGCCGTCGTCGGCCGGCACAACGTGTACAACGCACTGACGGCTGCGGGCCTGGCGCGGGCCGTGGGGCTGCCACTGGAAGCCATCGAAGCCGGACTGAGCAGCGTGCGGAATATCCCCGGGCGTTTGCAGCGCGTGCCGTGCGTGAGCGGGGCGGACGTGTTCGTCGATTACGCCCATACTGACGATGCGCTGCGCAACGTGCTCAGCGTGCTAAAGCCGCTGGTGCAGGGGCAGCTCATCCTGGTCTTCGGCTGCGGCGGGGATCGCGACCGCACCAAGCGGCCGCGCATGGCGCAGGCCGCGGGTGAACTGGCCGACCGCATCATCGTCACCAGCGACAATCCGCGCTCGGAAGACCCGCAGGCGATCATTGCCGAAATCATGCTCGGCTTTGGGCAGCAGGTGAGCGAGGCGGTGGTGACCGAACCGGATCGCGAGGCCGCTATTCGTTTGGCTTTAAAGACCGCGGGCCCGGGCGACGTCGTGCTGATCGCCGGCAAGGGACACGAAGATTACCAGATTATCGGCAATCGCCGCATTCACTTCGACGACGTCGAGGTGACCATCAGGGCGGCCGAGCAACTTGCCCGCGCCGCAACGGAGACTGCAAAGAAGTGATAACTTTGATTCTGAGTGAGGTAGTCGAAGCCATTGGCGGGCAGCCGGCCGGCGAACTGCCAACCTTGAGCGTTCGCCGCGTCTCGACCGACTCGCGCAGCAGCGCCGAGGGCGACCTGTTCTTCGCCATTCGCGGCCCGCGCTTCGACGGGCATGATTTCATAGCTGATGCCCTACGTGGCGGCGCGGTGGCGGCCGTGATCGCCGCCGATCGGCTGACCGACGTGCGGCAGCAGATTGCGGGTATCACGTCGCGCGTGGTGCCGCCCGGGGCCATCATTTGCGTGCCTGACCCGGTGGTGGCTCTTGGCCGCTTTGCGGCTCACCATCGGCGGCTGATGTCGGCGAACGTTATCGCGGTGGTCGGAAGCAACGGCAAAACCACGACCAAAGCGATGATTCACCACATTCTGTCCGAGCGCTGGAAAGGACAGTGTTCGCCCAAGAGCTTCAACAACGAAATCGGCGTTCCGCTGACCTTATTGTCGTGCGAGCCGGCCGACGAGTACCTCGTGGTGGAGGTCGGAACCAATGCTCCCGGCGAAGTGGCCGCGTTGGCGGAGCTGATCCACCCCGACATGGCGGTCCTGACCTGCATTTCCGAGGAGCACCTCGAGCGCCTGGGCGACCTGAACGGCGTGGCGGCCGAAGAGTGTTCAATCCTGCACAAGCTTGAGCCGGGCGGTTTTGCGGCGGTCAACGTGGACGCGCCGGTGGTGCGAAGGCATTTGCCTGACGGCGGCGTCACGGTCGCCACGTTTGGCTGGAATTCCGAAGCGGACGTGCGTCTGACTGATGCGCGTTATGAAGCGCCCTGGCTGCATTTGACGATCAACGGGCGTTTCAAGTACCGGCTGCCGCTGGCCGGGCTGCACAATGCGGTCAACGCCGCGGGGGCGATTACGCTGGCCCGGCGGCTGGGTATGGAGCACAAAGATATTGCGGCCCGGCTGGAGTCGTTCGTGTCGCCGCCGATGCGTACCGAGATGCTGGAGTTCGGCGGCATAACGCTGGTTAACGATGCGTACAACGCCAACCCCGGCAGCGCACTGGCGGCGCTGGACACACTGTCGTCGCTTCCGTGTAAGGGGCGGCGGATCGTGGTGTTCGGCGAGATGCGCGAGTTGGGCGAACACGCCGCGGAGCTGCACCAGCAGGTCGGAGAACATCTGCGAAACGGCAAGTTCGACCTGGTACTGCTGGTCGGCCGGGCCGGCGAGCTGATGCCGAATCTAAAGGAGGATGGACAGCTTTTCGGTCCGCGCATTTTGCGGTGCGCGGATGTGGAGGCGTGCCTGGAGCGGCTCGCGCCTGAGTTGCGCCGCGGCGACGTCGTTTTGCTGAAGGCCTCGCGCGCCGTCGGTCTCGACCGCCTGGTCGCCCCACTGCGCGAGCGTTTGGCATCGGCCACGGTGGCGTGAATCAATGCTGTATCTGCTGCTACATTGGCTGACGGGCGGCAAGGGCTATGCCCATGAGGACCCGCTTTTCCGCGCCACCATGGCGATTCTGTTGGCGTTCCTGATCGTGTGGGCGCTTGGGCCGCGCGTCATCAGCGCCCTGCGGCGCTTCAAAATCGGGGACCGGGCGGAATTCGACCACGCCACGCTTAATCGCATGATGGCGGACAAGCGCGACACGCCCACGATGGGTGGCATTCTCATTGTGATCGCCATTCTCGTGTGCGTGTTGCTCCTCGGGAACCTGCAAAGCTTCTATATCCGGATGGGGTTGTTCTGCCTGGTCTGGCTGGCCCTGGTGGGCGGGGTTGATGACGCCTTGAAGCTGGTATCAGCGCGGCGCGGAAGCTCGCGTGACGGTCTGAAGCTGTGGGAAAAGCTGATGTTCCAGGTGGCGCTGGGGGCGCTGCTGGCGATATTCATCCTGCGGGCCGGGCAGACCAACGCCGAGGTGGCGCGCTTTACCGACACGCAAATGCCCTACGAACATGCGTACAACCTCTTCAACATTCCGTTCTGGAAGCAACCCATTCCGCTGCCAACGTGGATTTTCGTTATCCTGGCGGTGATCGTCCTGGCCGGCACGTCCAACGCCGTCAATCTCACTGATGGCATGGATGGTCTGGCGAGCGGCTGCATGGTCATGACGGCGTTTGCCTTCATGATCCTGGCGTACGTGATCGGCGACTCGAATACGGCCAAATACTTGTTGTATCCGCCCATCCCGGGCGCGGGCGAGTTGGCGGTCATGTGCGGGGCCGCGGTCGGGGCCTGTTTGGGCTTCCTGTGGTACAACTCCTACCCGGCGCAAGTCTTCATGGGCGACACCGGCTCGCTGCCGCTGGGTGGGCTGATGGGGTACGTGGCTATCGTCACGCGCCTGGAGCTGATGCTCTTCATTGTCGGCGGTATCTTCGTGATCGAGGGCGCCTCGGTACTGATCCAGATTTTCTACTACAAATTCACCGGCGGCGGACGGTTCTTTCGCTGCGCCCCCATACACCACCACTTCCATCTGGGCGGCTGGTCCGAAACCCAGGTAGTGATGCGCTTCTGGCTGGTCGCGGCCTTGTTTGCGGCCTTCGCGCTGGCGACTATCAAGCTGAGGTGACCGTGGGGACTATTCGGCACAGCGTTATCACCGACGCGACGCCGGCGCCACAGGAACAGTTGGGCCGGCCGTATGACAGCGGCGTGCTGCTATTGGCCTCAGCCCTGATGACGTTCGGCGTGGCGATGGTTTACTCCGCGTCAATGACGGTGCGCGGCGCTCAGTTGGACTGGCACCAATGGTGGCACACGCCGCTGCGCCAATGCGTTTTCGCGGCGGGCGGCTTTCTGGTGATGCTGTTCACAGCCCATTGCGACTATCGTTGGCTGGCGTCCACGCGCAAAGGCGGCCTGGTGCGGGTGGGCGTTCTGTATTTGATAGCAATCGCCACGTTGATCGCCGTGCAGCTCGTCGGGCGCGAGGCGCTCGGCGCGCAGCGGGCGCTGGTCGTGCTTACCAGCCCGTTTACGCTGAGTTTTCAGCCCGCCGAGTTGGCCAAGGTTGTCATGGTGATCTGGCTGGCGGTGCTGCTGGCGCGGATGCATGCCCGTGCGGAGGAACAGCGAACGCGCGGTTACTCGGCCCGCGATCTTGGAATCCGCAACTTCACGCGCGGGTTTCTGCCGACGGTCATAAGTTCCGGGCTGCTCATCGGGCTGACCGGGGTTGAGGACTTCGGCACGGCGGCCCTGATGGGCGTGGTCATGGTGATGATGCTGGTGATTGCCGGGGCGCGCTGGCGGCACCTCATGTTGCTGGCGTTGATAGGCCTGATGGGCGGCGTTGGGCTGATCGCGATGAAGCCCTATCGGCTCGAACGCCTCAAGACGTACGTTTACTTCCTGGACGAGAGCAAGCCCGCCCCCGATCCGCAGAAAGAGGGGTACCAGATCAACCAGTCGATGTTGGCCATCGGTTCCGGCGGCTGGTTCGGCCGCGGCCTGGGTGCGGGCATTCAGAAGTACGGCTATCTGCCGCAGAAAGACAACGATTTCATTCTGGCGACCATCTGCGAGGAACTGGGCGCGGTCGGCGGAATGGTGGTGGTGTTGCTGTTTCTGTTTTTAGTATGGCGCGGCTGGGACGTGACGCGCGCCGCGCCCGATCATTTCGGGATGCTCCTGGCGGCGGGGCTGACGCTGCTGATCGGTCTGCAAGCCGCGTTCAACGTCGGCGTGGTGACGAACAGCGTGCCGACCAAGGGCATATCGCTGCCGTTTGTGTCGGCGGGCGGCTCGGGCGTGGTTTTTCTGGGCTGGGCGGCGGGTTTGCTGGCGGGGGTGGGACGGTCTGCGACGGGACGGGCAGACAACGTCCTATAATAGATTTTGCTCCGTTTGACTTATGTCAAATGCGCGACTAGACTTTCATTGTCGCTTGGCGCTAGTTGCCTAAATAAAATGTCAACCGCATGCCGCGCGAAAAAGACGACGAACGGTTGGCATTGTTGCGCCGAATTCTGGCGGATCCGGTTGTCGTCATCTTTAGAGCCAAGGCGCTCAGCGGCGGAGAACGTCGAGATGAAGGCGCCAGTAACTTGTTGCCGCGGCACGCCAACGAGGGCGAGCGCGGGTTGCGGACCTTCGTCCGCATCGAGTTACTGGAGTTTCTCCGCCGCGGTGGGCAACCGAATCGTGTTGAAGTGGGCGGCGACGACGTGCGTGGCGATGCGGCAGTGTTTTACGAGTTCAGGTTGGAGATTGAAGGGGTACGACTGTACATAAAGGCTGAGTTGAAGTGTGATGATCCAGTCGACCCGATTCTGATAGTGAAAAGCGTGAAGAAACAGGATTGATGCATGGCCGAGCGTTGCGAGAATTGGCGTTGTGACGTTTGTGGGCAGCGGAGCCTGCGCCGCGTTCGCAAGCCGTATGAGTATGAAATCAGCCACGACGGCCGGCCGCCGGTGAAGATACGCATTCCCGATCTGCTGGTTATTGCCTGCACCAATCCAGAATGCCGCCCAGAGCACCCGCACGATACGATTTTGCTGGACGATGCGGCCAGTTGGCAAATCACAATCGAGACGTCCAAACAACTGGGTTTGCTTACGCCCGACGAAATCCGGCAAGGGCGCGAGCGGCTGGGCTTGAGTCAGCAAGAACTGCAGGAGCTACTGGGGCTGGGCAGCAATTCGCTGTCGCGCTGGGAAAACGGACACGTGTTCCAATCGCGAAGTATGAACACGCTGCTGCGGCTGGTGTTCCATTTCCCGGAGGTCGTGTCGTTTCTGCGCGAAAAAGCCGCGGGCCAATCTACGCCGGCCGC